>QWCE01000677.1_pt1 | contig 60883 bp, 64 predicted proteins | sample 1972531 | NCBI WGS metagenome assembly QWCE01 (sample SAMN09866716, study PRJNA288562) | Human gut metagenome isolate term4_stool, whole genome shotgun sequencing...
CGATAGTTTATGCTTTGCGCGTTGAGTTGATTGCCACCAACGATGGTGAAGAATAATGCAAAGATGAAATATTTCTTCATGTCTTTTGTTGATTAATGAGCCGTAACCTCGATGCTGTTTTCTTCATGTCGCAAATTTGCTTTTGCCCAAAAACAGCTCTTGTCGCGCCTCTTTCGATAAAATAGTGTTTCTATTAATGTATGCAAAGATAGTCATTTATAATGAATTAAACAGAGAAAAGGATGCGTTTTTTGCGAATGAACTGACAACCCCTCGCTACGCTTCGAGAACGTCTGCATCCCTCAGCGAGGGCTACTCTTTTATTGCACTTCGTTTTGGAACTTACGATGTAGTCTTAAGTCTCGTTCCGAAACCTAAGCTTTTGCAATATGATAAGTGAGCTTTTATTGTTCAAAAACTCACCTATCGCAAGGTCGTTGCTTATCTTCCGATGCAAGGACCCATCTTTTTTTCTTTTTTTCGGTACAAGGTGCAAGTGCTTCAGTGGGGTAGCCTGTCACAATCGCTCGCTGTCTGGCAATGTTCCCACTGAAATAAAAGTAAATTCTGATAAGGCTACTTTTGGCTGGGTGTAGCTTAAAAATCTACGTTCAGCTATTGTCTATGTTCAATATTTTGTGTAAGTTTGCACAGAAGTAAAATTAAATCTATTCTGATGATTCCCCAACGTGTCAAGAGGCTAAGTGTATGGTTAAGAAGAGCGCACCATTCTCGTGGGTTTGGTGTACAGTCTCCCTCGGCTTACTCTTTTGTCCGTTATGTTATCAACGAGCATTACCCTTATTATTCGTATGACCTGTTGGCAGCCCAGTTCAAGGATGTTGACAGTCTGACGTTGAAGAAGGCAAGGCTTTTGTTCAGGGTCAGCAACTATGCTCAGGCCCAATATTGGGTGAGCCCAAGTCCTCTGTCTTCTGTCTATTCGGCGTATGTGTGCAAGGCATGCCTTCAGAGTGAGGTTGTTTCGTTCGATCATTTCAAGAAAATCAGTGCCTCGGTCGAATCAGAGCGTGTGGTTTTTTATCTTTCGTTTTTCGATTTGAACGAGAACACGATAGCGGAGGTGATCGAACGGGCGAATGAAAATACAATTCTGCTCATTGATTTATTGCGAAAGTCTGACGCGCAACCATTTTGGGAATCTATTCAAGACAACGAGAAGGTGAGCGTGACCTTTGATTTGTATTATGTAGGAATTGTTTTTTTTGACAAGAGAAATAAAATGAACTATAAAATAAATTTCTAAAATATTACTTATGGGAGGTAAAGTTTATACGAAAACCGGTGACAAGGGCACAACGAGTCTTATCGGTGGTACAAGAGTGAAGAAGTGCGATCTGAGAATTGATTCATACGGAACTGTTGATGAGTTGAACTCTTATTTGGGTGTTCTGTCATCTTATATATCTGAACAGGAAACCTTGGATTTGATTTCAGAAATCCAGAATGTACTTTTCAATGTTGGTTGCAACCTTGCCATGGGCGAGGACTTTAAGAAAGAGCTGAAGGAATCGGTCGTGGCGCCGATATTGATTGAGCATGTGGAGAAGCGTATCGACAAAATGCAAGACGCCATACCTGAACTGCGGAGTTTTGTTATCCCAGGGGGTTCACGCTCAGCGTCATTCGCTCATGTCTGCCGCACTGTTTGCCGTCGTGCCGAGCGTCTGATCATAGCTTTGGATGAGAGTTCGCCAGTTGACAAGACATTGCTGGCTTACATCAATCGTTTGTCAGATTACTTTTTCGTACTTTCCCGTTATTTGAATTTTATTGAAAATGTAGCAGAAAAAACTTGGGAAAATCCTTGCAAATAAGAAATAAAATAGTATTTTTGCACGCAAATTACAAGCAAAAGTTTTGAACCTATGTATTGGACACTGGAATTAGCATCTAAGCTGGAAGACGCACCATGGCCAGCTACTAAAGATGAGTTGATAGATTATGCGATTCGCTCTGGTGCCCCCCTTGAGGTGTTGGAGAATCTTCAGGAGATTGAGGATGAGGGCGATGTGTATGACAGTATCGAAGATATTTGGCCTGATTATCCTTCAAAGGATGATTTTCTCTGGAACGAAGACGAATATTGATGCTGTCTATTAAATGATTATACTGATGTGCAACTCGGTCTGTCCTTGGGCGATTGAGTTGCATTTCTTTTTGTTTTGGCCTAAAATGATGTGTTTTCATTGGAGTCAGAATCAAGTTTTCGATTCCATTTGCGAAGAGATGACAGCGATTTGTTGCGCCTGATGCAATAAAACAATGGTGTTTCCGTTATTATCTCGTGTTTAAGCGCTTAATAGTCATAATAAGTTTTCTCGGCTTAGTCATGGTCTCGTCCATGGCTCAATACGATGTGTCGTTCAGTCATTATTGGGCGATGGAACCTTATTTCAATCCTGCCAGTGTGGGAAAGGGCAACAAACTGAATGTCGTCGGTGCCTATGCCCTCGATTTTGCCGGCTACGAGAATAATCCAAGGTCTTTCTATGTTGGTGCTGACATGCCGCTTTTCTTCATGAATCAGTATCATGGCGTTGGGCTGTCGCTAATCAACGATAAGATAGGCTTGTTCAGTCATCAGCGGCTGGCTGGGCAGTATGCGTTCCGCAAGGGTTTGTTTGGGGGAATGCTGTCTGCGGGAGTTCAGCTCGGTTTGCTGATGGAGCGTTTCGACGGTTCCAAACTCGACGTTGAGGACTCCAGTGACCCAGCTTTTGCTCGCTCTGAGGTGAACGGCAATTCGCTTGATGTCGGTTTCGGACTTTATTACATAAAGAAGAATTGGTATGTTGGCGCATCGGTCCAGCATCTCAATGCGCCACTTGTAGAGCTCGGTCAAACCAATGAATTGCAAATCGACCGCACTTATTATTTGACAGGTGGATACAATATTAAATTGAGAAATCCGTTTCTTTCAATACCGACGTCGGTGTTGGCGCGTTACGATGGCAATGGCTACAGGGCGGACATCACTGCCCGTCTGGTATATACCAACGACAAGAAAATGCTCTATGGCGGCGTCTCCTACAGTCCGACAAACTCCGTAACGGCTTATGTAGGAGGAAGTTTTCAAGGAATAAACATCGGGTATAGTTATGAGATGTACACAGGAACCGCCGATCCGGGCAACGGAAGTCATGAGCTTTTTGTGAGCTATCAGACCGATATAAATTTGCAGAAGAAAGGCAGAAATAAACATAAAAGCGTAAGATTTCTATAGGTAAAATAGATATGAAAATGAAAAAAAGTATATTGACTCTTTGTCTTAGTACCATCATTTTGGGATTATTTACCAGCTGTTTCAGCAGTAAGTCTTCATCGTCGTCCAGCCGAGGCGGAGAAGTAACGGGCGTTGGTGGTGGAAGATCTTTCAAAGAACCGACCCCTTACGGTATGACCATGGTGAAGCGCGGATGGCTGAAGATGGGAATTGAAAAACAAGATAGTCTGTGGGGCAAGGAGACTCCGGTGAAAGACATTTCCGTGGATGGCTTTTGGATGGACGAGACGGAAGTTACCAATTCCGAGTATAAGCAGTTTGTCGAATGGGTTCGCGATTCCATTCTCCGCACCCGCTTGGCCGATCCAGCCTATAGTGGCGATGAAACCTACATGATTACCGAAGATAAGAATGGCGATCCCGTAACTCCACACCTTAATTGGAGCAAGCGTTTGCCACGGAAACCCAACGAAGACGAGCAACGGGCTTTCCAAAGTCTGTATGTAACGAACCCTGTTACGGGCGAAAAACTTCTTGACGGGCGGCAGTTGAATTATCGTTATGAGATTTACGATTACACTACCGCGGCACTTCGCCGAAACCGACTGAACCCCGAAGAACGCAATTTGAATACCGATATCGCAGTCGATCCCAATGAGGTTGTCATGATTTCGAAGGATACGGCATATGTTGACGACGAGGGTGTTATTCATTCTGAGACCATCAACCGACCTCTTTCTGGTCCTTGGGACTTCCTCAACACTTATATCGTGAACGTCTATCCCGATACGACTTGTTGGGTGAACGACTTCCGTAATTCTGAGAATGAGACCTATCTCCGCAACTATTTCAGCAATGCGACCTATAATGATTACCCCGTTGTGGGAGTAACATGGGAACAGGCCAATGCTTTCTGCGCTTGGCGCACCGATTACCTGCTGAAAGGTCTGGGCAAGGAAGCGCGTTTCGTACAGCGTTATCGCCTTCCGACCGAGGCCGAGTGGGAATATGCTGCTCGCGGTAAGAATCAAGATGAGTTCCCTTGGGAGAATTCCGACGTGAAGAGCGGAAATGGCTGTTTCTATGCCAACTTCAAGCCAGACAGGGGCAACTATACGAAGGACGGAAATCTCATAACGAGCAAGGTCGGTATCTATAGTTCCAACTCTAACGGATTGTATGACATGGCAGGTAATGTGGCAGAGTGGACCAGTACGATTTATACTGAAGCAGGAGTGAATGCCATGAACGACCTCAATCCGCAGCTGGAGTACAAAGCTGCCGTCGAGGACCCTTACCGACTGAAAAAGAAAAGCGTACGTGGCGGTAGCTGGAAGGACCCTGAGAGCTATATTCGCAGTGCTTGGCGCACATGGGAATATCAGAATCAGCCACGCAGTTATATTGGTTTCCGTTGCGTGCGCAGCCTTGCCAGTTCAACAAGCGAGGCCGCCAAGCAGGCAAGAAAGAGTTTAAAGAAAAGCAAAAAGAGAAGAAGATAATGTCAAACTATAGTAATTTTAATATTGTGTATCGTCTGCAGAAGTGGATTGATACAGTCCCTGGTCAAACTTTCCTGAACTATGGATATAGTTGGGGTGCAGCTGTCGTAATTTTAGGTGCGTTGTTTAAACTGACTCACTTGCCGGGTGCTAACATTATGTTGTTCGTCGGAATGGGAACTGAGGTCGTCGTGTTCTTCCTTTCGGCTTTCGACCGCCCCTTCGATAAGACAGATGACGGCAAGGAAATACCGACTCATTATAGTATTGATGGCGAGGAAGACGAAAACGACAGATCTCTCAATTTTAATGCTCGTAAAGCAGCGTCTCCCATACAAGCTGTCGATGCGGTACGTCAAGATATGCCTTCAGCAGATCAGATTGCTGCCGCTGTTGTTAACCAGCAAAGCCAGATGATTGCCAATGCCGAACAGCAGACACCTGAGATGGTTGAGGCGCAGACCAACTATGTTGATGCCCTGAAACACTTGACAGAGATGTTGGGAAAGGTCAACGATCAGAGCCAGCGGCTCACTCGCGACAGCGAGGAGATGGAGAATCTCAATCGAACGCTAACCGGAATTACGAAGGTTTACGAGATGCAGCTTAAGGGAGCGAGCCAGCAGATTGGTACTATTGACCAAATCAATGAGCAAACTCGCAAGATGGCTCAACAGATAGAGCAGCTCAACAAGGTCTATGCCCGCATGATTGAGGCAATGACTGTCAATATGCGAGTTGCAGCCCCTGCGAGTGCTCCTCAACAACCTGATGTTGAATAACCTAATCCTTGGTCTGACCCCATCCATGCCTTGACGTATGGACTCTTGGATAATTTTAGCTTATTAAGTAATGGCAATTATAAAAAGAAAAGTTTCCCCACGCCAGAAGATGATAAACCTTATGTATGTCGTCCTCATGGCAATGCTTGCGCTGAACATCTCGACCGAGGTGCTTAACGGATTCTCAATCGTGGAGGAAAGTTTGAATAGGACTACAGGAAACTCATCTAAGGAAAACGAAGCTATTTTCGGTGAGCTGGAGATGATGATGCAGAAGAATCCCCAGAAAGTGAAGGAGTGGTTTGCAATGGCATCTCATGTCAAGAATATGAGCGACTCTTTGTTTAACTATGCGCAGGCGCTGAAAGTTCAAATCGTCAGTGAGGCAGATGGTAAGGATGGAGATCCTTTGAATATCAAAAATAAGGAAGATCTTGAGGCATCAAGTTATGTTATGCTGGCTCCCGGTTCAGGACAGGGACACAAATTGTTTGAGGCTATCAACAGATACCGCACCCAAATTCTGAAGTTTGTCACAGACCCTGTTCAAAAGCAGATTATCGCCAGTAACCTTTCAACTGATGTCCCCAACCATAGCCTGAACAAAAATTGGGAGGAATATATGTTCGAGGACATGCCAACTGCCGCCGCCGTAACCCTCTTGTCCAAGTTACAGAGTGACATTCGCTATGCAGAAGGCGAGGTTTTGCATACTTTGGTTGCAAATGTAGGCTTGAAAGATCTCCGCGTCAACAAGCTACAGGCATTCGTTGTGCCCAGTCAGACACGCCTTTATCCAGGCGAGACACTCACTGCGCAGATGTTTATGGCTGCCGTTGATTCAACTCAGCAGCCTCAAGTCTATGTCAACGGACAGCTCATTAAGGGTAATAAGGTGACTGTCAAGGCTGGTGGCCCAGGTAAACATACTTTGTCTGGCTACATTTTAATCAAAGATCTTGCTGGAAATGTTATCCGAAGAAACTTCAAACAAGATTATTGGGTCACTGGTGGTCCACAACCTGAACGCTATATCAGTCCGGACGGTATGCAAAGGACCCCTCCATTTGAGGGAATGGCCACCATTGCCGCCGACTTGATGAATGTTCTTTATGCAGGTTTTGACAACCCGATAACTATCAGCATCCCTAACACCAGTCAGAAAGAAGTTCAAGCTTCCATGACAGGTGGTTCGTTGGTGGCCCGTGGAGGTGGTAGGTTCATTGCCCGCCCATCGGCAGTCGGCCGTCCGGTGACAATCTCTGTCTCGTCAAAAGGCAGAAAGATAGGCGAATATGTGTTCAAGGTGAGAAGATTGCCAGATCCTTCTCCTTATATCGCCATGAGTGGCAACCGGTTCAAGAGTGGTGGCCTGTCAAAGGGTGCATTGATGTCAGTGTCTGGTATCCATGCGGCAATCGATGACGGACTGATTGATATTCCATTCACCGTTACCAGTTTCCGCACTGTATTCTTCGATGCGATGGGAAATGCCGTTCCGTTGGCAAGTAATGGAGCTTCTTTCTCGGCTCAGCAAAAGGAACAGTTCCGCCACTTGAGCCGCAACAAGCGTTTCTACATAACCAATGTCGTCGTGCATGGTCCAGACGGTACTACCCGTACGCTGAACGGTCGCAATATGGAAGTGATAGTACAGTAAGTTGAAGAGACGAGATATTAATGGGCCAGCAAAATTCGGCTCATAGGACGAAAGTCGAACAGCCATCGTCCTCCTCTGATGGAAATTCTCATCAACACTTTAAATAGAAAAGTAAACAATCCTGAAATAATGAAACGAATATTCTTGATAGTATGTGTTGCTCTTGTAGGCATGAGTGTCTGTGCTCAACCGGCACGCCGCAGAGCCGAACAGCAGGCAAGGAACAGGTCGAATGCCAATACGATTACAACCCGTGCGCAGATATCCTTCCCGACAGCAGCTCCGATGAACGAAGATGTTGTTTGGCGTCGTGATATTTACCGCGAATTGAAACTGGTGGAGGATGCCAATGCGGGCCTTTATTATCCGACTGAGCCAGTAGGGTCGCAGATGAATCTCTTCAGCTACATCTTCAAACTGATGATGTCGGGGCCACGTCATGGTGGCATCAAAGCCTATGAATATCGCATGGACGGCAACGAAGTGTTCAACGATTCGTCGCGGGTGAAGCCTTTGCAATTCCTCGACAACTACCACATTTACTATGAGCGTACAGACCGTGGAATTCGCTTAGACAACAGCGATATTCCGTCAGCAGAAGTGAAGGGCTACTATCTCAAAGAGAGTGCCTATTACGACCAAGGTACTTCTACTTTCCATCGCAAGGTCATCGCACTCTGTCCCATTATGTATCGCAGAGATGATTTCGGCGACGGAGAGGTCAAGTATCCCTTGTTTTGGGTAAAATATGACGATCTTGCTCCTTACCTTTCCAAGCAGACCATCATGACAAGCAATCTTAACAACGCTGCCACCATGAGTGTGGAGGACTACTTCACAATGAATCGCTATAAGGGAAAGATTTACAAAACGACTAATATGCTGGGCATGACTCTCTCGCAATATTGCCCCACTGACTCGGCAATGTCGGCGGAACAGAATAAAATAGAGAACGAACTGCTTGAGTTTGAAAAGAATATCTTTGGTGATCAGGCCAAGAAAGACAGTCTGGACAGTTTAGCCAATGCACAGGAAGATGTCAAGGCAGTAAAGAAGCACCGTCGCTCTCGACGTGGTTCAACCACCAGCGCACGTTCATCTCGTCGCACACGCCAAAACAATGGGAACAGCAACAATGCCGCACGCGTGACCGTTCGTCGTCAACGTCATTAGTCAGTGTTTATGAAATTGATATCAATTAAGAATGTTAACAAGGCGCTTGCCAAACTTTTATGAGTATTCAGGCGTCTTTAATCTTTTAAAGAATGAAGAAATTATTTACATTGGCATTGGTCTCATTCGGACTTGCATTTTCTACAGTAGCGAATGCACAGGGAGTGAAGTTTGGTTTGAAGGCTGGTTTGAATGTGACCGACATGCATTTGAGTAGTAAGATGTTGGAAAAGTCAAATCAGGCAGGTGGTTTTGTTGGTCCTACCGTCCAGTTCAGTCTTCCTTTGACTGGCCTTGGCATCGATGCTTCAGCCCTTTACGACTATCGTTCGGCCAAAGTTTCCGATATCGGAGGTGAGGAACAGACCGTAAAGCAGCAGCAAATTGCCATTCCTGTCAACCTCAGTTACGCTGTAGGCTTGGGCAGTACGGCCAACGTATTCTTCTTCGCTGGGCCACAGTGGGGAATCAATGTCGGTGACAAGGACTTCAAGTGGACACATGGCAGCAGCTATTCCCTGAAGAGTAGCAACCTGAGTGTCAATGCTGGCCTTGGCTTCACGGTACTGAATCATCTGCAGATTAGCGCCAATTACAACATCGCCTTGGGCAAAACAGCCGACGTAAAGTTGCTCGATGCTATTTCAAATGCTACGGGAGAGATTATCGGCAAGGAGAAGAGCCGCAACAGCTCATGGCAGATCGGGGTGGCTTACTTCTTCTAAAAAGTAAGAAAATCTATTTACACCAAGACGAGGATGCAACGCAAGCAGTTGCATCCTCGTCTTGTTTCCTTTACTTCTGATGAGAAGGGTAATAATCATCTTTCACCGCATAGCTTGCATGGTGTTTGGAGAACCTTCCTAATCAGCATGGACAAATAGTACAAAGTGGAAGCCGTCTGCTGAAAAATTATCTTGCCGAATCTTCAATAAGCCGTAATAAGGTTTTGCTATTCCTTCGGATTGCGTTATCTTTGCAGTACAGATGAAATACGTCGAAGTCATATTGCCCTTACCTTTGGAAGGAACGTTCACCTATGGCGTGCCCGACTCAGTCGAACCTATGGTGCGCCCTGGTGTGCGGGTGCTTGTGCCATTGGGCAAAAGCAAGAAGTATGTCGGTGTGTGCGACACACTCCCAACCGCCCATCTCCCTGAGGCGGACACGACTTCCGGAGGAAGAAAAATTGAATACAAGTCCATTGTTTCCGTATTGGATGAGCAACCAGTGCTGATTGACTGTCAGTTGAGGCTTTGGCACTGGATAGCCGATTACTATATGTCGCCTTTGGGTGATGTCTATAAAGCCGCCCTTCCCTCAGGACTGAAAGCCGAAGAGGGCTATCGCCCGAAGACCGAGCTTTATGTTTGTCTCGGCTGCAGATATCGAACGGAGCAGGCTTTACACATAGCCCTTGATTGTTTGGCACGTGCGACCAAGCAGCAGAAAGCATTAATGACTTATTTGCAGTTGTCGGGCATTGCTGACGACCCGTCATTGCTGGCTCATGACGCCGCCAAGAGCGACGACGAGGGTGTAAACTTGAAGCCTGTCACTCACGAGGAGCTGATGAATGTTTCCCGTTGCACGATGACGGTTGTCCGCAGCCTGATCGACAAGCAGATACTGACAACCTACCGAAAGGAAGTCGGTCGTCTGAACAATGGCGGAAGTGCCCATCCAGAGCACATAAAACCGCTCAATGACGCACAAACTGATGCCTATAATCAGATTCTTCTTCAAATGATGAACCACAAGGTGACGCTGCTTCACGGTGTCACGTCGTCGGGAAAGACAGAAATCTACATCCATCTCATACAGAAGGCTTTGGAAGAGCACAAACAAGTGCTTTACTTGCTGCCCGAAATTGCGCTGACGGTTCAGATTATGGAACGCCTCAAGCACGTTTTTGGCGACCGACTGGGTATTTACCACAGCCGTTACAGCGATGCAGAACGGGTGGAGATATGGCGCAAACAACTGTCGGGACACCCCTACGACGTGATACTTGGAGCGAGAAGCGCCGTTTTTCTGCCTTTCCAGCAACTCGGACTTGTGATAATCGACGAAGAACACGAGACAAGTTTCAAGCAACAGGACCCAGCCCCCCGTTACCACGCCCGTTCGGCGGCCATCATGCTCGCCCAAATGTACGGCGCTCCTACGCTGCTCGGTACGGCTACACCATCAATGGAAAGTTACTACAATGCGCAGCAGGGTAAATATGGACTGGTCACGCTCGACCGACGCTACAAAGATATCCAGTTGCCTGAGATTGAAGTGGTTGATGTGAAGGACCTCCGTAGGCGAAAAATGATGTCGGGGCCTTTCTCGCCACGCTTGTTAGCTGCCGTCAGAGAAGCTCTACGACGTGACGAACAAGTGATATTATTTCAGAATCGTCGTGGATTTGCCCCAATGGTGGAGTGTCGCACGTGCGGATGGGTGCCCAAATGCCCGAATTGCGATGTGTCCTTGACCTACCATAAGAACATGAGTATGCTCACGTGCCATTATTGCGGTTATACCTATCGTGTACCGGAGACCTGTCCGAATTGCGAAAGCAGGGATATTCGCAACCGTGGTTATGGAACGGAGAAGATAGAGGACGAAATCATGTCAGTCTTTCCAGAGGCCCGTGTGGCCCGAATGGATTTGGATACCACACGGACGAAAAATGCCTACGAGCGGTTGATAGCCGATTTCTCAAGCGGAAAGACCAATCTGCTCATTGGTACGCAGATGATTTCCAAGGGTTTGGATTTCGACAAAGTGTCGGTGGTGGGAATACTTGATGCCGACAGTATGCTCAATTACCCTGATTTCAGGTCATACGAGCATGCCTTCATGATGATGAGTCAGGTGAGTGGTCGTGCGGGGCGCAAAGGTAGGCGGGGTAGGGTGATTCTTCAGACGAGGAATCACGACCTGCCACTCATCGGACAGGTGGTGCACAACGATTACCAAGCCTTCTATTCGTCGCTTCTTTCCGAACGCAAGGAATTCCATTATCCGCCATTTCATCGGCTTATCTATGTATATTTGAAGCACAAGAGCGACGACACGGTCAACACGGCAGCATTAGAGATGGGATCACGGCTGCGAGAAATATTTTCAAACCGTGTGCTGGGGCCCGACAAACCAGCTGTGGCAAGGGTGAAAACACTTAACATCCGAAAGATCGTGCTGAAACTCGAATATGGATTGGATTATGAATTGGCAAAGTCGTATCTGCGTCAGGTACAGCATAGCATGACCGCTGAAAAGCGTTATGGCGCACTTCTGGTCTATTATGACGTCGATCCGCTGTAGCGGTTGGTAGTATAGTGATTTCGACAGATTTCGATTCGATATGCAAAAGCTCACCCTTCACATTGCGAAAGGTGAGCTTTTGCTGTGTGAGAGGTGACCTTTTACAAGGTGATAGGTCACCTTTGCTCATTCTGTTTAAAAGTCGATGTCGAGTCCTACGCCAAACACCTTGCTGGTGCGGGTGAAGTCATCGGTGTTCTTCACGGTGATGGCTTGCCCATCTGCCGTAGGCATCTGTGCTTCGTACTCCTTCTTGAAATGCTCGTAGTTGGTGAAGAAGTAAGCCACGTTCAGCCTCATGTTCTTCGCCACTTTAACCTTTGCCCCGAATCCAAGGCTGTAGCTACTGGTGACAAAGCTCAGGTCGGACAGATATTTCCCGTCGCCCAGTCCGTATTTCGTGCGTTGTCCGCCTGCGCTGACTGTTATTGCCGGAGTGATGTCCCATTCAACACCTGCAAGGTATTCCCTTGTGTTGCCACTGAGGTAACGCTGCTTGTTTCGGTCCATGCGAGCATCCTTGTCGAAGAAATAGTGCATACTCGCCATGACGCGGAGATTCTTCAGTATCTCGTACTGTGCGCCAACGGCAAGAATGCCCGGAATGTCGTTAGGAGTGTTTACACCATTCTCAAACTGATGAGTGTCGTCGCGCTTGGTATGATTCTCAATGTTGAATTTCGTAGTGAACTCGTAGCGTGCACCAAAGTTCCATCTACCTGTCTTGTAGTCGATGCCAAGCACTGGTGTGATGCCCCATCCGCGTTGTGTGCAGTCGAGTTCCTTGTCCTTGAACTGCTCTTTCGCCTTATTCATCTTCTCGGCTCCAATCTCGCACTTTTTGGCTGTTTCCAGATAGGTGGCCTTCTCTTCGGGTGTCGTCGCCTCATCTGCTTTTGTGGTGTAGAGGGTTGCCAGTTGTTGATATCCTTTTGCCTTGGTCTCGAAGAAGCTGAATAGGTTTTGGTCAGTTCCGTTGATGTTGGCTGAGATGTCGAGAATGTTTCCTTGATATTTATTGTAGATGTAGTTGAAGCGCGCACCAGCATAGGCTGAAAGGTGCTCGTTGAACTTGTAGGTAGCACCTAACTGTAGTCCGAAAGCAAACTGCTGTCCGTCCATGTAGCTGCTGAAACTGTAAGCTGCCTTGTCGGCAGTGGTCAGCCCCTGTGCCGTCAGCATGGCGGGAACCATGGCAATGGTACGCTCAAAGCTGGGTAGGCCGTCGTTGAAGGTGGCTTTACCGCCCCCACCATAGATGGCAAATCCTGCCTGAAATCCCCATTTATCGAAATTGTAGGCAGCTTGGAACGATGGTAGGATAGGCACTGATGTCTTGCCTTTGTAGAATTTCATGCCGTTTTCATCGCCTCCGTTCAGTTTGAAAGGCTGGTAGAATGGTGTTCCCTTAAATGCCGGAACATTAATTCCCGACAGTATTTCCCTTGTTTGGAAGACATTCTGCACGTTGAGCGACAGGTGGAATCCGTTGCTCAGAAAAGCCACTCCAGCTGGATTAGAATACACTCCGTCAATACCAATGGTACCGACGCGGGCGAAGTTACGATTGAAAGCAATGTTGTGGTTTGTGTTAGTAAGAAACCCACCGGCTTTTCCAATGGTCGCCATGCTCAAACAGAGAGCTAAAATGGCGCAATTTTTTTTCTTCATCAGATAGATATAAAATGTAAATACTTGTAAAATTGGGCGCAAAGGTAAATAAATTGTCTGATTTTCCAAATTTTTTGCACAAAAAATAGATGTTTTGTGCAAAAAATAATTTCATCACCGATGATTTTCTTTGTATGAAAAGGAAAAAATACACAGTTTTGTTCCTATTTGTTTTGCATAATTCTCGTGAATGTTTTTCGGTCGGTAAGCTTAGTTCAGATAGATGTCGGATAGGAGGCACAAAAAAGGAAATGCCAATCCGATGACATTTCCTTTTGATATGATTTCTCGTCTGACCAAGAGCGAAAGTGCTGATGGTGTGGAACGGGATATTCTAAGATTAGAGGTTTGCGTTGTCTTTCTTCCAATCTGCAACGGCTGGGACGATGCTAAGCTCAACGATTTCGTCGCGCATCTTGCAGAGATGCTCGTAGGACGCTTTGAGCGATGCCATTTCCTCGGCAGTGCCTGTTGGAGCCTCATAGTGAACACCTGTAGTATCGATGGTTGTTGGCATGGCCATCATGACGTTTTTGAATCCGAGTTTATCGTCGTTGACATAGCAACCAGCTGGCAAAGTGAACTTCTCGCCACCCATAGCAGCCTCGATCATCTTCACTGCGTTGTGTGCAGGGCTCTGGAAAGAGCTGCGTCCACGGAGTTTGATGATTGCCGAGCCACCCTGTATGGTGCTATGCTTGATTTCTTCCCAACGATCTGCAGCCAGATTCATTTCCGAAAGCGGTTTGCCATCTATCTTTACCTTTGATGCAAATACAGCCATCTGCTCTCCGTGACCACCGTAAGTGTGAGCACCTGTTACCTTGTCTTGCTGTACGCCAAACTCTAATGCCAATGCCTGCTGGAGACGGGTAGAGTCGAGTGCTGCCAATGATGTGAGTTGGTTAGGTTTCAAACCAGAGTGGATAAGCGCAGTCAACGCTGTCACATCTGCAGGATTGAAGATTACGACAACGAACTTAACCTCTGGGCAATACTTCTTGATGTTCTCACCGAACTCAGCGGCAATCTTGCAGTTGCCTTTCAAAAGGTCCTCGCGGGTCATACCCTCTTTGCGTGGTGCACCACCGGAAGAGATGATATATTTAGCACCTGTGAATGCTTCTTCAGGGTTAGTTGTCCAAGTAATGTTCGCACCTGGGAAACCGCACTGTGCGATTTCGTTAGCTACACCGTGGAGACCTGGCTCAAAGATATCGTAAAGGCATACGTTAGGAGTAAGACCGAGTGTGAGTACGCTCTGTGCCATGTTGGAACCAATCATACCGCCAGCACCGACGATAACGAGTTTCTCGTTTGTTAAAAATGACATAATTGTTTACTTATATTAAAATGAAATATTAAAATTATCCTTATCTTTTTTCTAACCGCAAAATTACGGAAATTTAAGCGAACATTAGCATTTATTTTGGTTGTTATTTGTTATTTTATGCAAAAAGATCATTTTTTTGTCTGAAATGGGCAAATACTTGGAAATTAATGAACTAACGAGGGTTGAAGTGGGGTTGGACGAAAATTATTCCAGCTTGATGAACTGGTGCTTATCCTCATGGTCTAATTCTATCGCTTTGTTCATGAAACTTTACCTTCGATAATTGGAAATGAATATTTTTTTTTATCTTTGCTACATCAAAGAAACACGAAAGGAATGAAAAATAACATCAACGAGAGATTATTGGCATTGCGTCAAATAATGAGAAGAGAAGGCTTGGCGGCCTTTGTTTTTCCAAGTACTGATCCACATCTGGGAGAATATGTACCCGACCACTGGAAAGGGCGCGAATGGATTTCAGAATTCGATGGCTCTGCAGGTACGGCCGTTGTCACGCTGGACAGTGCTGCCTTGTGGACCGACTCACGTTATTTCATCGCTGCTGCGAAACAGGTGGCTGAAACGGAATTTGTGCTGATGAAAGAGCGCGTGGCAGGAACACCCTCTGTCAGCGAATGGCTTTCCGAAGAGTTGAAAGCGGTGGGAGGGGAGATCGTCGGCGTTGATGGATGGGTCTGCTCCCACTCGTTTGTTACGGACTTGAAACTGTCTTTAGAGAAGATGGGCGATTATTCGCTGCGAACAGATTTTGACCCATTGGAAGAAATTTGGACCGACCGCCCTTCATTGCCAATGGATAAAGTCGTGATACAGCCTTTGAAATATGCTGGTGAGACGGCTGCCTCAAAGTTACAAAGGATTCGCAAGGCCTTGCAGGGGCAGGGCGCTGAAGGAATGGTGGTGACGGCGCTCGATGATATTGCTTGGACGCTGAATCTCAGAGGATCAGACGTGCATTGCAATCCCGTCTTTGTCTCTTACCTTGTCATCACTCAGCACAAAGCAATCCTTTACATAAATTTGGAAAAAATCACACCTGAAATTACGGATTACTTGCGTGCTGAAGGGGTGGGAGTTGCCCCCTATCATGAGGTTTTACAAGGTATGGCTGCCTATGACGAGCGCAATATTCTGCTTGATGCTGACCAACTGAATGAGAATATCTTCCACGCTGACCGCATAGAGGAACATATCATTGGGAAATCGCCCATCCCCGCAATGAAAGCGGTGAAGAATGCACAGGAAATCGCAGGCTTTCATAATGCGATGGTGCGTGACGGGGTAGCGATGGTGAAGTTCCTGAAATGGTTAAGGCCAGCGGTTGAGCTCGGAGGACAGACTGAAATGTCGCTCGATAAGAAACTTACCTCTCTTCGGGCTGAACAGCCGCTCTTCAAGGGCATATCGTTCGATACGATAGTTGGCTACGAGGCACATAGCGCTATTGTACATTACGAGGCCACTCCCGAAACGGACGTAGTGGTAGAACCACATGGTCTGGTGCTCATAGATAGTGGTGCGCAATATATGGATGGAACAACGGATATCACTCGCACCATTGTGCTTGGGCCGGTTACCGATGAACAACGTAAGATTTATACACTTGTGCTGAAAGGACACATACAGTTGGATATGTGTAAGTTCCCCTCTGGCGCTTGCGGATCACAGATTGACGCCTTCGCACGTCAGGCAATGTGGCGCGAAGGATTCAACTTTATGCATGGTACTGGACATGGGGTAGGGAGCTACCTCAATGTTCATGAGGGACCTCATCAGATTCGGATGGAATGGCGAGCTGCTCCGTTGCTTGCCGGCATGACTGTCACCAATGAACCGGGCATCTATCTGGAAGGAAAATTTGGTGTGCGGATAGAAAATACCATGCTCATCAAGTCTTACATGAGCACCGCCTTTGGCGATTTCCTTCAGTTTGAGCCACTGACCCTTGCACCAATTGACACTGTCCCCATAGATTTCACCTTGCTCACTGAAGAGGAAATTCAGTGGTTGGATAGCTATCATCAACGCGTCTATAGCGAACTTTCGCCGTATCTTGACGATGAGGAGAAAGAATGGCTCCGCCTGCAAACCGCTTCAATATACAATTCCAAGGTATAAGTCAGTTTCCCATCTGTGATTCGTACCTGAATGGAGAAATGCCCCTGGCTCATTTACGGCAAGGGTGCTGTGATTTTTTTTCGAATAAAATATAAGTTGTCGATATTTTTATTTATTTTTGCACAAGAAAAAATCTATCACGATGAAAAAGATATTAGCTACCGTCCTATTAGGACTCTCTCTTTCTGCATCAGCAGACAATAATCCCCTGTGGATGAGGTTTAGTGCCATCTCGCCTGATGGACAAACGATTGCGTTTTCGTATAAAGGTGATATCTTCACCGTTCCCGTAAATGGTGGCAGTGCTCGACAACTGACCACCAATCCAGCCTACGATGCTTATCCAGTGTGGAGTCCTGATGGACAGAAAATAGCCTTTGCCTCCTCCCGTGAGGGAAGTTTGGACATCTATCTGATGGGCAAAGATGGAGGCGCTCCCAAGCGTTTGACAACCGATAGTGGCGACGAGCTGCCGATGGCATTCACCGATGACACGCATGTGTTGTTCTCTTCGGCTGTCATGCCTACGGCAAAATCAATCTTCTTTGCGTCCAACTCATTCCCACAGACTTACGAAGTGAGCACGGAAGGTACAAGACCGCACCTGTTCACACCAATGCCTATGCTTGATGCCAGTATCAATGGAAACGGCGATATTCTGTATCACGACCAAAAAGGCTATGAGGATAAATTCCGCAAACACCACCGTTCACCGATTACACGTGATATATGGCTCTATAGCAAAGGAAATTACAGGAAACTAACCGATTTCAACGGAGAAGACCGTACTCCAGTTTGGGCCAACGGTTCAGACTCTTATTACTATCTGAGTGAGGAGGACGGCACGTTCAACGTCTATAAACGGAACATAGACGGCTCAGGAAAGGTGCAGTTGACCCACCACAAGAACAATCCCGTTCGGTTCCTCACGGCAGCCAGCAATGGAACACTCTGCTATAGCTACGATGGAGAAATCTATACAATCAAAGACGGATCAGAGCCTAAGAAGGTAAATATCACCATCACGACCGACCAGATTGCCCCAACGCTTGAACGTCAGATACGATCTTCTGGCGCAACAGAGATAAAGGTGTCGCCTAACGGAAAGGAAATCGCCTTTGTTCTTCATGGTGACGTGTATGTGACCTCAATAGACTACAAGACCACCAAACAGATTACCGATACACCAGAACAGGAACGCGACATCGACATATCGCCCGATGGCAAGAGTATTGTCTATGGGGCAGAGCGGAACGGACTGTGGCAAATCTACCAGACTAAGATAAAGAATAGCTCAGAGAAGAATTTCACTTATGCTACGGATTTGGTTGAGGAGCGACTGACAAACACCAATCAGACTTCACAGATGCCGAAATATAGTCCCGACGGAAAGAAGATCGCCTATTATGAGAATCGTTCAGCCTTGTGTGTAATGGACATCAAGAACAAGAGTGTCATCAAGGCAACCGATGGCAACGACCTTTACTCTTATCAGGATGGGGATATCTGGTTCTCATGGAGTCCCGACAGTCGTTGGCTACTTGTGCCTTATATGGGCAATGCCGGTTGGAATAATCCTGATGTCTCGTTGGTGGATGCCACAGGAAAGGTGAAGCCTTACAATCTTACTCAAAGTGGATACAATGATGGATATGCCAAGTGGGCTTTAGGTGGCAAGGCGATGCTCTTCTTCAGCGATCGCGCTGGTTATCGCAGTCATGGAAGCTGGGGCGCAGAGGCCGACGTTTACCTCATGTTCTTCGACATCGATGCCTACGACCGTTTCCGCATGAGCAAGGAGGAAAAGCAGTTGGTCGACGAAGCTGAGAAGGAGGCAAAGAAAGCCGAATCTGAAGCCAAGGAGAAAGCAGGCAAGAAGAAAAAGGACGATGCAAAGGACAAAAACAAGAAGAAAGAGGTTGAACCCCTGAAATTCGACTTGGAGAACTGTCGCGACCGTATAGTCAGAATCACAGCCAATTCCTCTCATCTTGGTGATGCCATGTTGAGTCCTATGGGCGACACACTCTATTACCAGGCCGCTTTTGAAGGCGATTACGACCTTTGGAAACACGATTTGAAGGAAGGCAAGACAGAAATCGTACTCAAGGATGTGGGCGGTGGCTCTTTCGATGCCGACAAGAAATTCAAGAACATCTTCTTGTGTTCGAAAAGACGTATCAAGAAAATAGACCTTGCCAAGAATGCGGCAAGCAATGTCGATTTCGAGGCACGCTTCAATTACAAGCCTTATGAGGAACGGGCCTACATTTTCAACCATATCTGGCAACAGGTGGCAGACAAGTTCTATGTTGAAGATCTTCACGGAGTTGATTGGGCTGGCTATCGTAAGACCTATGAGCGATTCCTTCCTTATATAAACAACAACTACGACTTCCGCGACATGCTCGGCGAGTTGCTCGGCGAGTTGAATGCGTCGCACACCGGAGCACGGTACAACCCCGAAGGTCCGAGCCTTAACACGGCCGTTCTCGGCTTGTTCTACGACAACGGCTACGATGGCGATGGACTGAAGATAGAGGAAATTATCAAGCGTGGTCCGTTTGCAGTGAAGAAAACTGGAGTTGAGGCAGGTTGTATCATCGAGAAAATCGATGGCGAGCCTATATTGAAAGGCAAGGATTATAATTATATGTTGGACGGAAAGTCGGGCAAACATGTGCGGGTGTCTGTCTATAATCCTAACACCAAGAAACGTTTCGACGTGACAGTGAAAGCCATCAGCAAAAGGCAGCAGCAGGAATTGCTCTACAAACGATGGGTTGATCGCAACAGAGCCTTTGTTGACAGTATATCAGGCGGGCGCATCGCCTATGTCCACGTACAGGGTATGAACAGTCCAAGTTTCCGCACGGTCTATAGTGAACTGCTCAGCGCCGAGAATCGTGTCAAGGATGCGGTGATCGTTGACGAGCGTCACAATGGTGGCGGATGGCTGCACGATGACCTTTGCACGTTGCTGAGTGGAAAGGAGTATCAAAAATTTATCCCACATGGTAAGCTGATAGGAACAGACCCGTTCAATAAATGGAACAAGCCCTCGTGCGTCATGATTTGTGAGGACGACTACAGCAACGGACAGGGATTCCCACAGATTTACAAGGCATTGAACATTGGAAAGCTCATCGGAGCACCCGTTGCCGGAACCATGACCGCCGTTTGGTGGGAGACACTCATCAATGGAATGGTATTCGGCATTCCACAAGTCGGCTGCCAGGATATGAATGGCGAATTTGCCGAGAACAAGCAGCTCAATCCCGATGTCGAGGTCTATAACACGCCAGAAGATTATCTCAATGGTTACGACCGACAGTTGGAAAGAGCCGTAAGGGAAATGATGAAGAAGTAGGGGGAAAGTATAATACAACGGAAATTCATATATAAATCATGATTGCATTAATAATGAATTTGTTTTTCCACCTTGAATCAACGGTGTGAATCAACTTTTAAAACAATTGATTAATAAATTAAGATTATGAATGAGAATTTTACCAATGATGGCATGGGGCAGAGTAGGAACTCTGGCAATGTAATGCCTCCGAAACCCAACAATAACCTGATATTTGCCATTTTTACAACTATTTGTTGTTGCTTGCCTTTGGGCATTTATGCGATTATCTTGGCAAATAAGGTGAATACCTATTATATGACCAATCAGTACGAGTTGGCTGTGGCAACAGCCAACGACGTGAAGAAATGGTGCTGGATAGGAGTTATCATTTCTGTGGTATGCAATTTAGCCTATTTCGGCATTTTTGGTTTTGGCTCTCTTGCGTCTATCCTTAATCAATAAGGGTTGAGAAAGATCGCCTTTTCACTGTTGGGGGCAATTGCAATTGGCAGCTTTTACTTTCTGTTAAATCCTGCTCAGTATCGGTTGTCCCCAAAGTGTCCCGTTAAGTTGTTAACGGGTTACAGTTGTCCGGGTTGCGGAGCGCAGCGGTTTTTGCATGCTGCACTTCACGGCAATTTCGGAGAGGCTATCTCTTACAATTATTTCTTGTTACTTGCACTGCCCTATTTGCTGGTTTTGTGTTTGCTTTGGGTGCTACCCACAGGAAAATGGAAGTCAAAATGGGGCAGAATAGCGGAACACCGGTATGTCGTTTGGACCTATATCGTGATTTTTTTTGTTTGGTTGGTCGTACGTAACGTATTGCATATATAAAATTTCAAAAGCCTTACAACTATTATGAATACAATTCAAGTGGAACAATTGCTGGCAGTGAATGGTGGAAAAATCCCATTGGAAGCATGGGAACTTGTGAAACGCAGCCTAATGGAAATGGACCTCCGCACGGCAAATCTACGATTTTCGATGATGAAAGATCCTACGATTTCCATCATCTTGTCGATTCTTTTGGGGCAATTGGGAATTGACAGATTCTACATCGGCGATATAGGATTGGGAGTTCTGAAACTGATTACTTGTGGTGGTGCCGGTATATGGTGGATTGTTGACTTGTTCCTGATCATGAATGAGACCCGAGCGAAAAACCTCCGACTGTTGCAAACCGGATATTCATATTAAAAATAGGAGCTCACACTGGTTTGCGAGGATTCTCGTGAAAGGGACGTGCATCGATGGAATCTTTCCACTACAACCTTTAAAACGTCGCAAAATTTGCATTTATCCGATAAATATTTGGTAGTTAGGAAAATAAACTGTAATTTTGCACCGCTAAAGTTGGCACATGCCACTTTGTAAATGTTTAACAATTAAATAATTAAAACAAAAAGCATGATTATTGTACCAGTAAAGGATGGTGAGAACATCGAAAGAGCTCTCAAGAAGTTTAAGAGAAAGTTTGAAAAAACAGGTGTCTTAAAAGAACTTCGTTCTCGTCAGCAGTTTGACAAACCTTCTGTTAAGAAGCGCTTGAAGATGGAACGTGCCATTTATGTACAGCAACTTCGTGACGCAGAGGAGTAAAATAATTTGCGTAAAATTTGGTAGTTCAGATAATTTTCTGTAAATTCGTTGCCAAGAACCAAGGTTTAGTGATGTGTTGAAAGTTGAAGATTTCTTGAATTATCTACGGTTGGAGCGAAACTATTCGAAACTGACTGTGAAAAGCTACGGGGAGGACTTGAGAGAGTTTGAACTGTTTTTCAAGAATATCGAAGACGCAATGTCTTGGGAGTCCGTTGATTCGGATGTTATCCGTGATTGGATGGAACTTTTGATGGATAAAGGAAACAGCGCTGCTTCTGTGAACAGAAAACTAAGCGCACTGCGTTCATTTTATCGCTATGCGCTACGGAGAGAACTTGTTGAGAGTGATCCAGCACATGAGATTCAGGGGCCAAAAAGAAAGAAACCGCTGCCTCAATTTCTGAAAGAGAAAGAAGTGGATCAGCTTTTGGACTCGGTCATGTGGGACGACAACTACAAAAGCATCCTCGCGCGTACATTAATAATAACGTTCTATTCTACGGGCATTAGAGTGTCAGAGTTGATAGGGTTAGAAGACAAGGATGTCAATTTTATCACCCGTGAACTGAAGGTTACGGGAAAAAGAGACAAACAACGCATTATTCCATTCGGTGACGAGCTTTCTTTGGCGCTACAATCTTATATAGATAGGCGTGACAAGGAGATAGGCAAGAGGGCTGCTGCTCTTTTCCTTACTGCGAAAGGGCTGTGCATGACAAGTGCTCAAGTAAGATACATTGTAAGGCAAAACCTTGCTAAAGTATCGACGTTGAAGAAGAAAAGTCCACATGTGCTTCGCCACACCTTCGCCACCGCAATGCTGAATCACGAAGCAGGATTGGAGAGTGTGAAGAAACTACTTGGACACGAGAGTCTCTCTACTACGGAGATCTACACTCATACAACGTTCGAGCAGTTGAAGAAAGTCTATAAAAATGCCCATCCCAGGGCTTAAACTAAAAACAAGGAGGCAATTATGGAAATTATGATTCAGGCGATTCGTTTTGACGCTACCGAAAAGTTAGAGACTTTTATCAACAAAAAAGTTGAGAAGTTAGAAAGATCTTACGAGGACATTCAGAAAGTAGAGGTGCAATTAAAGGTAGAAAAGCCAGCAACAGCATTAAATAAAACAACGAGTTTGACGGTGACAGCTCCAGGGATTCAACTGTATGTTGAGAAAACCTGTGACACCTTTGAGGAGAGCGTCGATCAGTGTTTGGATGCAATGAAAGTGAAGCTTACCAAAGCGAAAGAAAAACAAAGAAAGTATTAAAAAACTTCCATTTTTTTTGGAGGATAAAAAATAAAGCATTACCTTTGCAGCCGTTTTACGACAAGTGTAAAAGCGGGTAGCTAAACGGCTGCATTCGCCTCTTTAGCTCAGTTGGCCAGAGCACGTGATTTGTAATCTCGGGGTCGTTGGTTCGAATCCGACAAGAGGCTCTCTAAAAGAGACGGCTTTAGTACTTAGGGGTAGTTTCCAGAGTGGCCAAATGGGGCAGACTGTAAATCTGCTGCTTCTAGCTTCGGTGGTTCGAATCCATCACTACCCACTCAGTAAAATATTAACATTTCTGTTGAATCGGCTCCTTGATTATTGAAAAGGCAGAGATTTCAGAAATTACTTGCGGAAATAGCTCAGTTGATAGAGCACTAGCCTTCCAAGCTGGGGGTCGCGGGTTTGAGCCCCGTTTTCCGCTCACGTTTTGCTGTAATAGCTCAGTGGTAGAGCACTTCCTTGGTAAGGAAGAGGTCCTGAGTTCAACTCTCAGTTACAGCTCTACTTTCTGTTCTAAATTCTAGTTCGGGAGAAAAACAAAACAAAGATTATTCATTTATATAAATAAAATAAAAAGCTATGGCTAAAGAGACATTTCAGCGTACCAAACCGCATGTAAACATTGGTACAATCGGTCACGTTGACCACGGTAAGACTACTTTGACAGCTGCCATTTCTAAGACTCTTCATGATAAGGGTTTCGGCGGTGAAGATGCTAAGTCTTTTGATCAGATTGATAACGCTCCTGAGGAGAAAGAGCGTGGTATTACTATCAACTCTTCTCACATTGAGTATGAAACAGCAAAGCGTCACTACGCACACGTTGACTGTCCGGGTCACGCCGACTATGTGAAGAACATGGTTACTGGTGCTGCACAGATGGATGGTGCCATTCTTGTAGTAGCTGCTACTGACGGTCCTATGCCTCAGACACGTGAGCACGTATTGCTCGCACGTCAGGTGAACGTACCTCGTTTGGTAGTCTTCTTGAACAAGTGCGATATGGTAGAAGATGAGGAAATGCTCGAACTCGTTGAAATGGAGGTTCGTGAAATCCTCGAGCAGTACGAGTTTGAGGAAGATACTCCTATCATTCGTGGTTCAGCTCTCGGCGCTTTGAACGGTGTTGAAAAATGGACAGACAAAATCATGGAGCTCATGGATACAGTTGATGAGTGGATTCAGGAGCCTCCAAGAGCTACAGATAAACCATTCTTGATGCCTATCGAGGACGTATTCTCAATCACTGGTCGTGGTACTGTTGCTACAGGTCGTATTGAGACTGGTGTTATCCACGTAGGTGATGAAGTTGAATTGCTCGGTCTTGGTGAAGATAAGAAGTCAACTGTAACTGGTGTTGAAATGTTCCGTAAGATTTTGGACGAAGGTCAGGCTGGTGATAACGTTGGTTTGCTTCTCCGTGGTATCGACAAGGAAGAAATCAAGCGTGGTATGGTACTTTGTCACCCAGGTCAGATCAAACCATTCAAGAAGTTTAAGGCTTCTGTTTATATCCTGAAGAAGGAAGAAGGTGGTCGTCATACTCCATTCGGAAACAAGTATCGTCCACAGTTCTACCTCCGTACAATGGACTGCACGGGTGAAATCACATTGCCAGAAGGCGTAGAAATGGTTATGCCTGGTGACAACGTTGAGATTCAGGTAGAGCTCATCTATGCTGTTGCTTTGAACCAGGGACTCCGTTTCGCTATCCGTGAGGGTGGTCGTACAGTAGGTTCTGGTCAGATTACAGAAGTGTACGAAGATTAATTCGATACATATAATATAGTTCCCGCTTCGGTGGGAACTATATCTACGGGTTTAGCTCAGTTGGTAGAGCACTGGTCTCCAAAACCAGGTGTCGAGGGTTCGAGTCCTTCAACCCGTGCTCAAGAAAGATAATATGTATAAGAAAATAGTAAATTATTGCAAGGCTTGCTACGAAGAACTTGCGCATAAGACTACATGGCCTACGCCTGCTGAACTTACACATAGTGCAATGGTTGTATTATCTGCTTCCCTTGTCATTGCATTGATAGTGTTTGTTTTTGATTTCATATCACAGCACGTAATGGACTTCGTTTATCCAGGTTAAATTGTTAGGAGTACAAAATGGCAGATACAGAAAAGAAATGGTATGTTCTTCGTGCCATCAGTGGTAAGGAGGCAAAGGTGAAAGAATACATCGATGCCGAGCTACGACAAAACACGAAGCTTGCGGAGCGTGTCTTTGAGGTTTTACTACCAACAGAGAGTCACGCATCTTTGCGTAACGGCAAACGCATAGTTACTGAGAAGCTTAGTCTTCCTGGCTATGTGCTTGTTCAAGCCATCATGAATTCGGAAGTTGCATCGCAGCTCCGATATATGCCTAATGTGCTTGGATTCCTTGGAGGAATGGCAGAGCCTTCGCCTGTTCGTCAGGCCGAGGTGAATCGTCTGCTCGGCAATGTGGAAGAGTCTGAATTGGAAGATATTCACGACATTCCATTTGAAGTGGGAGAGTCTGTCAAAGTTACCGATGGACCGTTCAGTGGTTTTCATGGTATCATCGAAGAGGTGAATACCGAGAAGCATAAGCTGAAGGTTATGGTAATGATCTTTGGACGTCAGAATCCTTTGGAACTTAGTTTTATGCAAGTCGCAAAAGAAGATTAAAGTATTGTTACGGATACATCTTCTTTTATAATTTAAATTTTAAATATTAACAAAAAGAAATGGCTAAAGAAGTTGCTGGATTAATCAAATTACAGATTAGAGGTGGCGCTGCAAATCCTTCACCCCCCGTAGGCCCGGCTTTGGGTTCTAAGGGTATTAACATCATGGGTTTTTGCAAGGAATTCAACGCCCGTACCCAGGATAAAGCTGGAAAAGTTCTTCCAGTTGTCATCACTTACTACAACGATAAGTCTTTTAGCTTTGTAATCAAGACTCCTCCTGCAGCTGTTCAGTTGCTTGAGGCTGCCAAGATTAAGAGCGGATCTGGCGAGCCTAACCGTAAGAAAGTCGCCTCTGTGACTTGGGACCAGGTTAAAGCTATTGCAGAAGATAAGATGTCTGACCTCAACTGCTTCACAGTAGAGAGTGCAATGAAGCTTGTCGCTGGTACTGCACGTAGTATGGGTATCACTGTAAAAGGTGACTTCCCTGGTAAATAATTTTAAACTTCAAAAGTAAAAATGAGAAAACTGACAAAGAATCAGAAATCAGTAGCTGAGAAGGTTGAACTAGGGAAGGCATACACTTTAGATGAGGCTTCAAAATTAGTTAAGGAAATTACCACAACTAAGTTTGATGCGTCAATCGATATCGATGTCCGTCTGGGAGTTGACCCACGTAAGGCTAACCAAATGGTTCGTGGTGTGGTTACATTGCCAAACGGTACAGGAAAGGTAACACGTGTGCTCTGCCTCTGTACACCTGATCAGGAAGCTGCCGCTAAGGAAGCTGGAGCTGATTATGTTGGTCTTGACGAATATATCGACAAGATCAAAGGGGGATGGACAGAAGTTGATGTCATCATTACCATGCCATCTTGTATGGGTAAAGTTGGTCCTTTAGGCCGTGTACTCGGTCCACGCGGATTGATGCCAAACCCAAAGAGTGGTACTGTGACAATGGATGTTGCTAAAGCAGTAAAGGATGTTAAGTCAGGTAAGATTGACTTTAAGGTTGATAAGGCTGGTATTATCCACACGTCAATTGGTAAGACCAGTATGACACCTGAGCAGATTTTTGGAAATGCCAAGGAGTTCATCTCTACGGTCGTCAAATTGAAGCCTGCTGCTGCTAAAGGTACATATATTAAGAGTATCTTTATTTCTAGCACGATGAGTAAGGGTATCAAGATTGATCCTAAATCAGCTGAGTAACTCTAAAAGTTTTGTAAAATGAAGAAAGAAGTAAAAGATACAATTATCACTGAACTCGGTGAGAAGCTTAAGGAATATCCTCATTTTTACCTTGTAGATGTTACAGGTTTGAATGCAGAGGCTACAAGCGCTCTCCGTCGTAAGTGCTTCAAGAGCGAAATCAAGATGGTTGTTGTGAAGAATAAGCTTCTCCACAAGGCTTTTGAGGCTTCAGATGTAGATTATGAACCCATGTATGGTTCTTTGATAGGCAATACGGCTGTAATGTTTGCACATACAGCTAATATTCCTGCAAAGCTCCTCAAGGATTATAAAAAAGAAGGTATACCAGCTCTCAAGGCTGCCTATGCCGAGGAAACAATCTTTGTAGGTGCTGACAAACTCGAAGAACTTGCAGCTCTCAAGAGCAAGAACGAACTTATTGCTGATGTTATGGCATTGCTGCAGTCACCGGCAAAGAACGTAGTTTCTGCTCTCCAATCTGGCGCAAACACCATCCACGGTGTGCTTAAGACTTTAGGCGAGCGTCCTGAATAAACTTAAATAAAGTCACTAGTTACAGTTTTTTAAAGAATAAATTAAATATTTAGAATAAAAATGGCAGACGTAAAAGCTATTGCAGAAGAGTTAGTAAATCTTACTGTTAAGGAAGTAAATGAGTTGGCAACAGTCCTCAAGGACGAGTATGGTATTGAGCCTGCTGCTGCAGCTGTTGCTGTTGCAGGTCCTGCAGCTGGTGCAGCTGGTGCAGCTGATGGCGGCGCAGAGAAGACTGAATTCGATGTTGTCCTCACTGATGCAGGTGCAAGCAAGTTGAAGGTCGTTAAGGCAGTTAAGGAAGCTTGTGGCCTCGGTTTGAAGGAAGCTAAGGATCTTGTTGACGGTGCTCCTTCTACATTGAAGGAAGGCATGTCTAAGGACGAAGCTGAAAACTTGAAGAAGACTATCGAGGCTGAAGGCGCCAAGGTAGAATTGAAGTAATATCTTCAGATTGGCAATATTATTCACAGTTTCAGGACTGAGAGTATATTGTGATTTTAAAAATACGGTTAGGATTTACCAAGTAGGTGAGTCCTAACCTTTTTGTGTCTTTCGACACTTTATTTTTCAATTGTAGGTTTTTTGAGCCTCAATCATTACCGTTTTTCAATAATTATATATGGCAACAGAGAATAAACCCAGAGTAAACTTCGCCAGTGTGCAGAATCCGTATCCCTATCCGGATTTCCTCGACTTGCAGTTGAAGTCATTCCGTGATTTCCTGCAACTGGACACTCCGCCTGAGGAACGCAAGAATGACGGTCTGTATAAGGTATTCGTTGAGAATTTCCCTATCACTGACACACGTAATAATTTCGTTCTTGAGTTCTTGGATTACTATATCGACCCGCCTCGTTACACGATTGATGAGTGCCTTGAGCGTGGTCTTACATATAGCGTACCTTTGAAGGCTAAGATGAAACTGTATTGTACAGACCCAGACCATGAGGATTTCGGAACTTTTATTCAAGATGTTTTCCTGGGTACAATTCCCTACATGACCAGCAATGGTACATTTGTCATCAATGGAGCAGAGCGTGTTGTCGTTTCACAACTCCATCGCTCTCCGGGCGTTTTCTTTGGCCAGGGCGTACACGCGAACGGTACATTGCTTTACAGTGCCCGCATCATTCCGTTTAAGGGATCTTGGATTGAGTTTGCAACTGACATCAACAATGTCATGTATGCATACATCGACCGTAAAAAGAAATTGCCAGTGACCACCATGCTTCGCGCAATAGGCTTCGAGAGCGATAAGGACATTCTTCAGATTTTCGATCTCTGCGAAGAGATGAAAGTTAACAAGAAGAATATGAAAGCAGCCATTGGCCGTAAACTTGCCGGCAATGTGATGAAGAGCTGGAACGAAGATTTCGTAGATGAAGATACGGGTGAAGTTGTATCAATCGAGCGAAACGAAGTAGTTGTAGAACGCGAAACTGAAATTACCGAAGATAATGTTGGAGAAATTCTTGAGAGTGGCGTGTCTTCTATTCTCCTTCATAAGGATGAGGATGCGGCAAATAAGTATTCCATCATTTTCAACACCCTAGCTAAAGACCCAAGCCACTCTGAAATTGAGGCTGTCAACTATATATATCGTCAGTTGAGAAATGCTGATGCTGCTGATGACGCAAGTGCACGGGAAGTGTTCCAAAATCTTTTCTTCTCTGACAAGCGTTATGATTTGGGTGAAGTTGGTCGTTACAGGATCAATAGGAAGTTAGGACTCGACACAGATATGGAAGTTCGTGTTCTTACGAAAGACGATATTATCGAAATTATCAAATATCTCATCAACCTTGTTAACTCAAACGCTACGGTTGATGATATTGACCACTTATCAAACCGTCGTGTTCGTACGGTTGGGGAGCAGCTGGCCAACCAGTTCTCAATTGGCTTGGCTCGAATGAGCCGCACTATACGTGAGCGTATGAATGTCCGCGACAATGAGGTATTCCAACCAACGGATTTGATTAACGCTAAGACAATTTCAAGTGTTATCAACTCATTCTTTGGCACGAATCCATTGAGCCAATTCATGGATCAAACCAACCCGTTGGCCGAAGTGACTCACAAGCGTCGTCTGTCAGCCCTTGGCCCTGGTGGTCTCTCGCGTGAGCGAGCAGGATTCGAGGTCCGTGATGTCCACTATACCCATTACGGTCGTCTCTGTCCGATTGAATCACCTGAAGGACCTAACATTGGTTTGATTTCTTCCCTTTGTCTCTATGCGAAGATCAATGACCTCGGTTTCATCGTAACACCGTATAGGAAAGTAACTGATGCCAAGGTTGACTTGGATAATAATCACGTGGTATATATGACAGCTGAGGAGGAGGAGGACCTTCCTGTAGGACAGGGTAATGCTCCGCTGAATCCGGATGGTACATTTATCCGTGATTATGTTAAGTGTCGCCAGGATGCTGATTACCCAGTTGTCGATCCTCAGGACGTGTCTTTAATGGACGTCGCTCCGCAGCAGATTGCCTCTGTGTCGGCTGGCTTGATTCCATTCCTCGAACACGATGATGGTCACCGTGCATTGATGGGATGTAACATGATGCGTCAGGCAGTGCCATTGCTTCATAACGACGCACCTATTGTTGGTACGGGCTTGGAGAAGCAGGTATGTGAGGATTCACGTACTATGATTACCGCAGAAGGTGATGGCGTCATCGAATATGTTGATGCAACGACTATTCGTATTCTCTATGACCGCACAGAGGAAGAGGAGTTCGTAAGCTTCGAGCCTGCCTTGAAAGAATACCGTATTCCTAAGTTCCGTCGCACCAACCAGAATATGGTTGTTGACCTTCGCCCAATCTGTGACAAGGGTCAGCGTGTGAAGAAGGGCGATATCCTGACCGAAGGTTATGCAACAGAAAATGGAGAGTTGGCCTTGGGTCGAAATCTGCTTGTTGCTTATATGCCTTGGAAGGGTTACAACTATGAGGATGCTGTTGTAATCTCAGAGCGAATGGTTCGTGAGGATGTTTTGACATCTGTTCATGTTGACGAATATTCACTTGAGGTTCGCGAGACCAAGCGTGGCGTTGAGGAGTTCACTTCTGATATTCCCAATGTTAGTGAGGAAGCAACAAAGGATCTTGATGAGAATGGTGTCATCCGTATCGGTGCTCGCGTCGAGCCTGGCGACATCATGATTGGTAAGATTTCACCAAAGGGTGAGAGCGATCCTTCACCAGAGGAAAAATTGTTGAGAGCTATCTTTGGCGACAAGGCTGGCGACGTAAAGGATTCCTCATTGAAAGCTAATCCATCATTGAGTGGTGTTGTTATCGATAAGAAACTTTTTGCACGTGCCATCAAGACCCGTGAGAGCAAAAGACACGATAAGGTGACGCTTCTGAAACTCGATGAGGAGCAGGAGGCAAAGAACAAAGACTTAAAAGACCTTTTGGTTGACAAACTTCTCTCTCTCACAGAGGATAAGCTCTCTGAAGGCATTAAGGATTATTCAAATGCAGAGATTATCACGAAGGGCAGCAAGTTTACTGTGGCTGCGTTGATGAATCTCGACTATGAGGGAATCCAGTCAAACGGATGGACTGACGACGAGCACACAAACTCGTTGATTCAGCAACTCATTATGAATTACATCCGCAAGTTCAAGCAGATGGATGCGGAGTTGAAACGAAAGAAATTTGCAATTACCATCGGTGATGAGCTCCCATCAGGCGTTCTTCAGATGGCAAAAGTATATATCGCCAAGAAACGAAAGATTCAGGTGGGTGATAAACTCGCTGGTCGTCACGGTAACAAGGGTATTGTATCTATGGTCGTACGTGCTGAGGATATGCCATTCTTGGAAGACGGACGTCCTGTGGATTTGGTATTGAATCCTATGGGTGTGCCTTCTCGTATGAACCTTGGTCAGATATTTGAAGCTATTCTCGGAGCAGCTGGCCGTAACCTTGGAGTCAAGTTCGCTACACCTATTTTCGACGGTGCAAAACTTGATGATCTGAAAGAATGGACTGACAAGGCTGGCTTGCCCAATATGTGTTCTACTTATATCTACGATGGAGAAACAGGTGAGCGCTTCGACCAGCCCGCTACGGTAGGTGTTACATATTTCTTGAAACTCGGCCACATGGTTGAGGACAAGATGCACGCTCGCAGCATCGGCCCTTACTCTCTCATCACGCAGCAGCCACTCGGTGGTAAGGCACAGTTTGGTGGTCAGCGTTTCGGAGAAATGGAAGTCTGGGCCATCGAGGCCTTTGGAGCATCTCATGTTCTCCAAGAGATTCTTACAATCAAGTCAGACGACGTTGTCGGACGTTCTAAGGCTTATGAAGCAATTGTCAAGGGCGAACCAATGCCTACTCCAGGTATTCCAGAATCATTGAACGTGCTGTTGCACGAACTCCGTGGTCTTGGTCTGAGTGTCAAACTTGATTAATAACATCCCAAAATAGAAGAACAATGGCTTTTAAGAAAGATAATAGAGTTAAGAGCAATTTTAACAAACTCACAATTGGACTCGCTTCTCCAGAGGAAATTCTTGAGAATTCTTATGGCGAGGTGACCAAGCCCGAAACAATCAATTATCGCACCTATAAACCAGAGCGTGATGGCTTGTTCTGCGAGCGAATCTTTGGTCCTACAAAGGATTATGAGTGCGCTTGCGGTAAGTATAAGCGCATCCGTTATAAGGGAATCGTCTGCGATCGTTGTGGTGTAGAAGTTACCGAGAAAAAAGTCCGTCGCGAACGTGCTGGTCATATTGAGTTGGTCGTACCTGTAGCCCATATATGGTACTTCAGAAGTCTACCTAACAAGATTGGTTATCTGTTGGGACTTCCAACAAAGAAGTTGGATTCAGTTGTTTATTACGAGAAATATATTGTAATTCAGCCAGGTGTCGTTGAAGGGATGAAAAACTCTGAGACAGACGAAGAATTGAATGGCTCACATAAGTTCGACCTCTTGTCTGAAGATGAGTATTTGGATATTCTCGACAACAGGCTTCCCGAAGGAAACGAGAGATTGGAAAACAACGATCCTAAGAAGTTTATCGCCAAGATGGGAGCTGAGGCTATTTATGATCTCTTGGTAGGCATCGACCTTGATCGCTTGGCCGGTGAGCTGCGTGACCGCGCAACAACAGACTCAAGCCAGCAGCGTAAGACAGAGGCCTTGAAGCGCCTCCAAGTGGTCGAATCATTCCGTCAGTCTGAAGGCATCAATCGTCCTGAATGGATGATTATGAAGATTGTACCTGTCACTCCTCCTGAGTTACGTCCTTTGGTTCCATTGGACGGTGGACGCTTTGCGACGTCCGACTTGAACGACCTCTATCGTCGGGTTATAATCCGCAACAACCGTCTGAAGCGACTGATGGAAATCAAGGCTCCAGAGGTTATTCTCCGAAATGAGAAGCGTATGCTTCAGGAGGCGGTTGACTCGCTCTTCGATAACAGTCGCAAGTCATCGGCAGTAAAGAGTGAGAGTAACCGTCCTTTGAAGTCGCTTTCTGATTCTCTGAAAGGCAAGCAAGGTCGCTTCCGTCAGAACCTTCTTGGAAAGCGTGTCGATTATTCGGCTCGTTCGGTAATCGTCGTTGGCCCTGAACTGAAGATGGGTGAATGCGGACTTCCAAAGCTCATGGCAGCTGAACTTTACAAGCCGTTTATCATCCGCAAGCTCATTGAGCGCGGTATCGTAAAAACTGTAAAGAGCGCCAAGAAGATTGTTGACCGCCGTGAACCCGTTATCTGGGATATTCTTGAGAATGTAATGAAAGGACACCCTGTTCTCTTGAACCGTGCCCCAACACTTCACCGTCTTGGTATTCAGGCATTCCAGCCAAAACTTATCGAGGGCAAGGCTATTCAGCTCCACCCGTTGGCTTGTACTGCCTTTAATGCCGATTTTGACGGTGATCAGATGGCTGTTCACCTCCCATTGAGCAATGAGGCCGTTCTCGAAGCACAGATTCTGATGCTCCAAAGCCATAATATATTGAATCCGGCGAATGGCGCACCTATTACTGTTCCTTCACAGGACATGGTGCTCGGCCTTTACTATATCACGAAAATTCGCCCAGGAGCGAAGGGGGAAGGCCTTTCGTTCTATGGCTCTGAAGAAGCCATCATCGCTCATAATGAAGGTCGTTGCGACCTGCATGCCCAAGTGAAGGTGATTGTCGATGATCTTGTTGAGGGTAAACTTCAGAAGCGTATGGTTGAGACGTCAGTCGGCCGTGTAATTGTCAACCAAATTATCCCTACCGAAGTGGGATTCTTCAATGGAATTATATCCAAAAAGTCACTTCGTGGGTTAATTGCCGATGTTATCAAGTCGGTGGGAATGGCACGTGCATGCGCTTTCCTTGATGGAATTAAGAACTTAGGTTATCGTATGGCTTATACTGCCGGTCTTTCGTTTAACCTCGGCGATATCATTGTTCCAGAGGAAAAAGTTGATATCGTAGGTAAGGGTCAGGCGGAAGTTGACCAGGTGAAGGCCAACTACGAAATGGGTTTCATTACTGATAAAGAACGTTACAATCAGGTGATTGATGCGTGGACACACGTTAACAACAATCTGAAGCAGAGCGTAATGAAGCACATGGTTGAAGACGACCAAGGTTTCAATGCCGTTTATATGATGCTCGATTCCGGTGCTCGTGGTTCTGCCGATCAGATTGCACAGCTGGCTGGTATGCGTGGTTTGATGGCCAAGCCACAGAAGGCTGGTGCTGAAGGTGCTCAGATTATTGAGAACCCAATCCTTTCCAACTTTAAGGAAGGAATGTCAGTGCTTGAGTACTTCATCTCTTCTCACGGTGCCCGTAAGGGTCTTGCTGATACTGCTATGAAGACTGCCGATGCCGGTTATCTGACACGTCGTTTGGTCGATGTTTCTCACGATGTTATTATCACTGAGGAGGATTGTGGATCACTCCGCGGTTTGGAGTGCCGTGCCTTGAAGAATGGTGATGAAATCATAGCTTCGCTCTACGAGCGTATTCTGGGTCGTGTTTCGGTTCATGACGTAATACATCCGACCACAGGCGAGCTCATCGTGGAGTCAGGTGAGGAAATTACAGAGGAAAAAGCGAGAATCATCGATGAGTCACCACTTGAAATGGTGGAAATCCGTTCGGTATTGACTTGTGAGAGCAAGCGAGGTGTTTGTCAGAAGTGTTACGGTCGCAACCTTGCATCTGCACGTATGGTGCATTTGGGCGAGGCCGTTGGTGTCATTGCTGCACAGGCCATTGGTGAGCCTGGTACTCAGTTGACGCTTCGTACATTCCACGCTGGTGGTGTGGCTGGTAATGCTGCTGCAAATGCTACCATTACTGCCAAGAACGATGCTCGCATAGAATTTGATGAGCTTCGCACAGTTCCATTTACCGACGAGGATGACAGGAAATGCGAAAAGGTTGTGAGCCGTCTTGCTGAAATTCGTTTCATAGACCAAAATACAGGTATTGTTCTCTTGAATGAGGGTGTTCCTTATGGTAGCATTCTCTATTTCAAGGGTGGCGATAAGGTGAAGAAGGGTGATCTTATCTGTAAGTGGGATCCGTTCAATGCCGTTATTGTCAGTGAATATGCTGGTGTGCTGCGTCTCCACGACGTTGCGGAAGGCGTGACCTATAAGGCAGAGACCGATGATGCAACAGGTTTGACCGAACGTATTATCACCGAATCTCGCGACAAGGGCAAGGTGCCAACACTCGATGTGGTAAAGGTTGGTGCCAAGAAAGGCGCTGATGGACTATATGCCGCCAGTGACATTCTCGGAACATACAACTTGCCGGTTGGTGGACACCTTGAGCAGATTGTTCAGGATGGAGCGGAAATCAAGACGGGTACAACCCTTATCAAAATTCCTCGTTCTGTTGGTGGTGCAGGCGATATCACCGGTGGTCTTCCACGCGTCACCGAGCTCTTTGAGGCTCGCAATCCGTCAAACCCAGCTGTCGTATCTGAAATCGACGGTGAGGTGGCCATGGGCAAGGTGAAGAGAGGTAACCGTGAAATCATCATCACCTCTAAGACAGGTGAGCAGCGTAAGTATCTTGTAAGCCTTTCCAAGCAGATTCTTGTACAGGAACATGATGCTGTACGTGCAGGTACCCCACTTTCCGATGGTGTTATCACCCCAGCCGACATCCTGTCAATCAAAGGTCCTACGGCCGTTCAGGAATACATTGTCAATGAAGTTCAGGACGTGTATCGATTGCAAGGTGTGAAAATCAACGACAAACACTTTGAAATCATCGTACGTCAGATGATGCGCAAGGTTTGTATTGATGATCAGGGTGATACAACATTCTTGGAGCAGGAACTGGTTGATAAATTGGATTTTGCGGAGGAGAATGATCGCATTTGGGGCAAGAAAGTCGTCACCGATCCAGGTGATTCAGAGAATTGTTACAAAGGACAAATTCTTTCAGTGCGTAAACTCCGCGACGAGAACTCAAGTCTCAAGCGTCGTGACCTCAAGCTTGTTCAGGTACGTGATGCTGTTCAGGCTACCGCTACTCAGATGTTGCAGGGTATCACCCGTGCAGCCCTCGGTACAAAGAGTTTCATGAGTGCTGCTTCCTTCCAGGAAACAACCAAGGTGCTCAACGAGGCCGCAATCCGTGGAAAGAGTGATACACTTGAGGGAATGAAAGAGAATGTTATTTGTGGACACCTTGTTCCAGCAGGTACTGGCCTTCGTCAGTGGCAGAAACTCATCGTAGGTTCCAAAGAGGAACATGTGAGAATGGAAGCCAACAAGAAGAATGTCCTTGACTTCGCAGATCAGGAAGTAACAGAATAGCTAAATTCTAACAGTGATATAAAAGGTGTCTGTCAGGTTTTTTGGCAGACACTTTTTTTGTATCATAAAACCGAGAAAGGTAGGCACACTGGACATTTGGTAGGCTGAAAAGCCATTTTGGGGAGCCTATGAATAAAATTTGTTATGAATTTTAATTGCTTGAATATCAGTGTTGTAATAATGGAGTTTCAAAAGGTCACCTTTCTTTGTGCGAACGGTGACCTCTTATTGTGCGAAACCTCATCTTTTGCAATATGGAAGCTGATGTAATGAAGAACAATGGTAGAATATCCATGGTCGAAGTCTTGATATAGAGAATATGAAGAGTTTTATAAGAAAATCGGTTTTCTCTGAACATCTGGTCTTGTTGCAGATAGTCGAATCATCGTCTATCTTTTACTTCCGATATTTGTATATCTGCCAATAAAGTATTATTTTTGCATAATAAAAGTATAAAATAAACATTATAAATCAATGGACAACAACAATCAGAATCAGCAGGGACCACAAATTCAAATCGACCTCACACCAGAAGTAGCAAAAGGAATATACACGAACTTCCAGATAATTTCTCATTCCAGTTCGGAGTTCGTATTGGATTTTGTCAGCATGTTGCCGGGAATTCCTAAAGCATCTGTAGCAAGCAGAGTAATCCTTGCACCGGAACATGCTAAGCGCCTTTTAGGTGCATTGCAAGACAATGTGGTACGTTATGAGGCAGAGTTCGGGAAAATTGAAATACCCAATAAGCAGCCACGCACCATTGCACCTTTCGGTACAAGCAAAGGCGAGGCCTGATAAGAGATTTGTGCTTCGACTATCAATATTTAGAACAGATTATCCCCACTTTGTTTGTAAGTTTATTACTTGGTCTTATTGTTAACAAGTATAGGTCAGAAATACAATAAACGGTGGATTATTAAGTGGCAAAATGTTTGGCAAGAACAAGCCTCGGCATCGCTTACAGCTTTTTTTAGGGTTTTATTGCGAAAATGAATAAAAAGCAGTAAATTTGCCATCATAACATCATACAAAACAAACTAAAATAGTTTGCCTATGTCGTAAAAACAAATTACAAAATACATATATAAATAATAGCGGCAGCTTTTATTCTCACAGTAGGAAATCGCCAACGTATCTTATAGAGAATTGCAAAAACCAGCTATAAAGGTAGCATCGCGCCCAAAGGCGTGGGGTTACTTGTTGGTTTTTGCAGGTGTTTGGCGATACCTCTACTGTGGACAAGATGGCTTCACGCCGCTTTTGTGTCCTATATTTTTAATACAGTAGATAATCGCCAAATGCCTACACAAGAAGAATTACTCAACCGAATACGTGATTTGGAGCGAGAGGTAAAGCAACTCAACAGCCAAATCAAGCGTCAGAAATATGGACTGACGTGGCTCGACGTGCCAGAAGCATTCGATACAGAGAGCGAAAATAAAATACCTATCCTTGAAGAAGTGCCCGAACTGGCTATTCATCACGACGACGGAAAGCCCACACATATTCTTATTGAAGGAGATAATTACCATGCACTGACCTGTCTAAACTATACCCATAAAGGCAAAATTGATGTCATTTATATCGATCCACCGTATAACACGGGCAGTGATGGATTTACATATATGGATAAGCGATTCCTTGAAGCGTATCCAGATGGAAAGATTATTCCAAAGAATGATCCAGCACGACATAGTACTTGGATTTCATTTATAGAGAAAAGATTACGAATTTCTTTACCTTTATTGAAGGATGATGGGGTTATCTTCATCAGTATAAATGAAGATGAATTATCAAATCTGAGACTTCTGTGTGACGAATTGTTTGGTGCGGATAATTATATTACAACTTTTACTATCAAGGTCAGACACCCTGAAAGGATTTTAAAAGGGGATAAGCCTATTCACGAAGTTACAGAGTTTTTGCTTATGTACCAAAGGAGTTCTGCATTCCATATTAATAAGCGTGTTGTGGATAATTCAGACCCTAAGGAATATAAATATGAGATTAGGGAGCTTATTGATAATCCCCAAGAGATAGAGATGGGTGGGAAGTTAGTTCAAGTGTTTCCTCCTACCACATATGTGATAGATAAATATGAGCCATCCTTTGACCATCTTAAGAAAATTAATATTCGAGGAACGATTAAAACTGGGAATAGTTCAGGTAGATTTCATATGAATTACCTTGAGCAAAGAAACACACTTTATGGCACATTATATAAAGTACCCAATATTGGTGAAGATGGTAGAGGATATAGATACTTTCTGACAAGGGCTAATGATAAAGGAGCAAATGGCTTTTATTTTCAGGGAGCACCGCTTGACAGAGAAGATGTTAAGGAAATTCCTTTTCCTAACTTCTTGGATTTTGAACAGGAGTTTAACGAAGTAGGAACAGAGGGTGGTGTGCCTTTTGATGGTGGTAAGAAGCCTATTGATTTTATTACATATTTGTTGAATGTAGCTAAAGGAAATAAGAAGTTAATTGTTTTGGTTTTTTTTGCAGGCAGTGGTTCAACTGGGCATGCTGTAATAAAGAATGGTTTTGAGAATAGTCATTGTGTATTGGTTCAATATCCAGAACTGACTTATGAAACAAAGAAAGACGAAAAGGTTGCAAAGCCAAATTGCAAAAATGCTTTTAATAGTGGCTTGGAAAATATATGCCAAATTACATATAAGCGGATGCAGAATGTCATGAATGGCTACACTGATTCTAAGGGTAACGATATAGCTGGTTTAGGCCATTCGTTGAAATATTATCGTACAGCTTTCGTTGGCAAGCATCAACCGCAAGACGCTATGGACGAGGACAGAATTGCGCTTTCTCAAAAGGCGGGTTGTTTGTTGGCATTGGCTGAAAATACGCTCGATGAAACCGAGTGCAACGACTTCTATCAGTTCTATTCCGACAGACGAGGTAGGCATACGGCAATTTACTTTCAGGAAGACTTATCGCACTATGGTGGTTTTTTGAAGAAAGTCGAAAAGCTTAAAGGTCATGTGGTAGTTTATGTTTTCAGTTTCGGCACGGCGGAAGAGTTTCGGGCCGATTATGTCATGATGGGAAATGTGGAGTTGAAAGCCATTCCTCAACCTATCCTTGACATTTATAAATCGCTCAAACAATAAATGAATATGGAAAAGATATTGTTTCAAGAAAAAGCCATCGACAGTCTTCTTTGGTGGGTTAAAAGGCTTTGGCGCAACGAGGGGCAGCAGCAAAACCTTACTTTTAAAGCACCAACGGGTAGCGGTAAGACTTATATGACCGGACGATTGATTTGCGAACTGGCCCATCAACCTGACTGGCAACAAGATGTGGCTTTCGTTTGGATAACCTTCTCTGACGACCTTGCCATGCAGAGTCGCGACAAATTCAGAGACTATTTTGCTCCTAACATACCAGGGCGACTGCTCACCATCAGCGATTTCGATTTAGGGCGATTGGAGAAAAACGATGTGATGTTTCTCAATTGGCAGAAACTTGTAAGCCGTAAGGCAGAAAACCGTGTCAACCGTCGGCCCGACGATGAACGCATGTTGAAAGAGCAAGGCTACTACTATGAAGATGTTGTTGAACAGACACATGCCGATGGGCGGGAAATAATACTGGTTATCGATGAGAGTCACAAAAATGTGACAACGGCTTCTATGCGTGATGTCATTCAGCCGATGGATCCAAAATTGATTATTCGAGTTTCTGCGACCCCTGAGCGGGAGCCATCAGCCACCGATGTGAATCATTTTAGAGAAGGATATGTGGAAATCAATCGACAAGAGGTTGTTGATGCCGGTATGATAAAAGCTGAAGTTGTATGCCAGACGGAGGAAGATTTGCGGAAACAGAGTGGGCAAGACCTGGACGAGAGTTTGGTGAAGATGGCGATGGAAAAGCGTGCGGAACTGAAATTGCAGATAGACCACTTTGGTTTAGCTGTCAATCCACTCGTACTGATACAGCTCCCCAATGACGATGCTGTCTATGGCGATAATATTGTACAGACCAAGGAGGAGATAGTTACGGGTTTACTACTCCGCAATGGTGTAGCACAAGAGAACATCGCCTGTTGGTTTGACCAAAAGAAGAAACCTGAAGGGATCGAAGACAATAATTCCAACTATGAATACTTGTTGTTTAAAGTGGCGGCAGGAACTGGATGGGATTGTCCGAGAGCACAGATATTGGTGATGTTTCGCGAAGTAAAGTCGGCAACATTCCATACTCAAACCGTTGGGCGCATTCTGCGTGTTCCCGTTCGTGGTGTGTCTGGCTGCGATATTTTTCGAACAGGCTACCTCTATACCAACTACCAGCGCAACGAAGTGAACGTGCCCGAACAGTCGAATACGAACAAACCTAAGCTTTATCTTGCAGAAAACCGTAAGGGAGAGGATTTTGAAATTGACGTAAAGCTCAATACTGAGTATATCCCCCGTATAGATTATGGCGACTTGGGGCGTGCAGATAAGTTTCAGGCTTGCTTAGTAAGCGAGTTTAACAATTTTTTTTGTATAACAGATAACGACATTTTCAGTCAGCGTAGGAAACGTTTGGAGCAGAAAGGCATGTTGCTCAATCCCCGAATTACACGTGATATAATTGTGAACGCAAAGTTTGAGGATATCGACCAGATATCGACCGATATATTAAAATTGGGCGATGATGCCAATGTGGAACTGAGTCGCAATGATGCGGAAAAGACTTTCGGTCTAATATGTGTCCAGTTGCTTCGCGAACAGGAAGATGATAACACTAAAATCAAAAACGTTTCACGATCGTGGTCTATATTGAAATCAGCTTTACGTATATGGCTGAAACAAGTAGTGCCTAACCTTTCTGACGATCAATGTTACCGAATCTTTATCAAAGATTTTGAATGTGCTGATGGTGGTCTTATTCGCCGTGCTTTCTTTGAAATGTTGAAGGCCTATAAACCCAATCTCGCAAAACAGAAGAACAGTAGAAAAGAACAGGCAGAAAAGCAAGAAGTTGAAACTTTTGTAGTTAAAAAAAGATATGCCTATACCGACGATTATGAGGCATTGGAAATGAAAAGGTGTCTCTTTCGCCCTTTTTATATCAGGAAAAACTACAAAGGGAGAAAGACTGAACAGGAGTTTGCAGAATTTCTCGACGCGCAAGAAACTGTGGACTGGTGGATGAAAAACGGCGATAGTGGAAAAGATTTTCTATCTATCCGCTATGAGAGTTCTGAGGATGGTGAAACTCATTTATTTTATCCCGACTGGATTGTACACTATTATGATGGTACTATAGGAATTTACGATACGAAAGGCGGTATTACAGCCTCTTCTCAAGATACGCACGATAAGGCGAATGAGTTGCAAAGACGCATTAAAATCCTTAATGGGTGGAATAGGGAAAACATTCGTTATATAGGAGGAATTGTATGCAAGCGGAATGGAATGTGGATGCTGAATAAAGAGCCACAATACAGCTATCAGTCACGGTCCATGGATGAATGGGAACAAATGTGAATGTTAAAAAAAGAAGTAATAGTTATTTATTGTTAATTAAGCAAGCGGGCTAAGTTATTCTTTTTCTTATTGTTAGGTCGTTTAATAGAAAGTTTGTACCTTTGCACCCCGAAACACCTCTATGTGCGTCTTCTTATATATTAAGGTGTGTATTGGTGTTTTAACAGGTTGATATTAAATAAGATAATAATATATAATAAATTCAATTATGCCTACTATTTCACAATTGGTAAAAAATGGCAGAAAAGTGATTGTAGAAAAGAGCAAGTCTCCGGCTTTGGATAATTGTCCTCAACGTCGTGGAGTCTGTGTTCGTGTTTATACTACAACACCTAAAAAGCCTAATTCGGCAATGCGTAAGGTTGCCCGTGTTCGTTTGACAAACCAGAAGGAAGTCAACTCCTACATACCAGGAGAAGGCCACAACTTGCAGGAGCACAGTATCGTGTTGGTTCGTGGTGGTCGTGTTAAGGACCTCCCTGGTGTACGCTATCACATCGTTCGTGGTACGCTTGATACCGCAGGTGTAGCAAACCGCACACAGCGCCGTTCAAAGTACGGTGCAAAGCGCCCAAAGGCAGCTAAGAAATAATAATCGTTTGAGTTTCTTTCCCTCTATTGGGAAGGGAACTTGAATGGTTGTAAAGCCTTTCAATTAACAGTCGGAGAGGGTTGGTAAATGAGAGGTAAACAATAGAGAATCAAAATAAGTTTTGCTGGAGAATTGTTAATCACAAGGTTGAGTAAAAGTCCAAGAGTGGATTTTGAAGAACGGATAAGACGACAGCCTCCGCAGACTGATAAAGTTTTTATATAAAATGAGAAAAGCAAAACCAAAGAAACGTGTGATCTTACCAGATCCCAAGTTTAATGACCAGAAGGTCTCAAAGTTCGTGAATCACCTTATGTATGATGGTAAGAAGAATACCTCATACGAAATATTCTATGCAGCGCTTGATATTGTAGCTGAAAAGTCAAAGGACCAGGAGAAGTCTCCACTTGAAATCTGGAAACAGGCACTCGACAATATTACACCACAGGTAGAGGTGAAAAGTCGCCGTGTCGGTGGCGCTACTTTCCAAGTCCCGACAGAAATCCGTCCAGACCGCAAGGAAAGTGTGTCTATGAAGAATATGATTGCCTTTGCCCGCAAGCGTGGAGGTAAGAGCATGGCTGAAAAGTTGGCGGCAGAAATTATGGATGCTGTAAACAGTCAGGGTGGTGCTTATAAGCGTAAAGAAGATATGCATCGTATGGCTGAGGCTAACCGTGCATTTGCTCACTTCAGATTCTAACTGACATAACTAAACATTAAAGGAAACAAAATGGCAAATCACGATTTACATTTGACGCGTAACATCGGTATCATGGCTCACATCGATGCCGGTAAGACAACAACTTCTGAGCGTATCCTGTTCTATACGGGAAAAACTCACAAGATTGGTGAAGTGCATGATGGTGCTGCTACCATGGACTGGATGGCTCAGGAGCAGGAACGCGGTATTACCATTACCTCTGCTGCCACCACTTGTAACTGGAACTACCAAGGTAAGTCTTACAAGATTAATCTGATTGATACTCCGGGACACGTTGACTTTACCGCCGAGGTGGAGCGCTCACTCCGCGTATTGGACGGAGCTGTTGCAACATATTCCGCTGCTGACGGTGTTCAGCCACAGTCTGAAACCGTATGGCGTCAGGCAGACAAGTATAACGTTCCACGCGTTGGTTATGTTAATAAGATGGACCGTTCTGGTGCCGACTTCTATGAGACGGTTCGCCAGATGAAAGATATTTTGGGAGCTAATCCTATTGCAATTCAGATCCCTATCGGGGCAGAGGAGAATTTCAAAGGTGTTATCGACCTGATCAAGATGAAGGCTATTATTTGGCATGATGAGACAATGGGAGCCAAGTACGACGTCGAGGATGTTCCTACAGAATTGGCCGATGAGGCTGCTGAATGGCGCGACAAGTTGCTTGAGGGTGCTGCTAATTATGACGATGATGTAATGGAGCTTTATCTCGAGGGTAAGGATGTTCCAGAGGAGAAAATCATTGCGGCTATCCGCAAGGGATGTATTGAAATGGAATGTTGCCCAATGTTGCTCGGTTCTTCATATAAGAATAAAGGTGTGCAGACATTGCTCGACTATGTATGCGCATTCTTGCCTTCACCACTCGATACTGTGGTTACAAAGGGCATAAACCCTGACACAGAGGAAGAGGAAGAGCGTAAGGCAAGCGAAACAGAGCCAACGGCAGCTTTGGCATTTAAGATTGCCACAGATCCATTCATGGGCCGTTTGGTGTTCTTCCGTGTTTACTCAGGAAAGGTTGTTGCTGGTTCTTACGTTTACAACCCACGTTCTGGCAAGAAGGAGCGCATCAGTCGTCTCTTCCAGATGAACTCAAACAAGGAAATCGCTATGGAGTCAATCGATGCTGGTGATATCGGCGCAGGTGTAGGCTTCAAAGATATCCGCACAGGTGATACATTGTGCGACGAGGCTCATCCTATTGTACTTGAGTCGATGACCTTCCCTGATACAGTGATTTCAATCGCCGTTGAGCCAAAGAGCCAGGCTGATATTGCAAAACTCGACAACGGACTCGCCAAGTTGGCTGAGGAAGATCCAACCTTCACTGTTCGTACCGACGAGCAGAGTGGGCAGACCATAATCTCTGGTATGGGTGAGCTTCACTTGGATATCATTATCGACCGTTTGAAGCGTGAATTCAAGGTAGAATGTAACCAAGGTAAGCCGCAGGTTAACTATAAGGAAGCCATCACTAAGGCTGCTCAGAGCCGTGAGACTTACAAGAAACAGTCGGGTGGTCGCGGTAAGTTCGCTTGTATCGATGTGACAATTGAGCCAAAGGACGAGGACTACACAGAAGGCGACTTGCAGTTTATCAACGTTGTCAAGGGTGGTAACGTGCCTAAGGAATTTATTCCATCTGTAGAGAAGGGTTTTAAAGACTGCCTGAGCAATGGTGTTCTCGGCGGCTTCCCAATCACTGGTTTGAAGGTTACACTGACCGATGGTTCTTTCCACCCGGTTGACTCAGACCAGTTATCTTTCGAGTTGGTAGCTCACCAAGCTTTCAAGAAACTTTGTCCACAGGCAGGTCCTGTGTTGATGGAGCCTATTATGAAGGTTGAAGTTGTCACTCCGGAAGAAAACATGGGTGATGTCATAGGCGACTTAAACAAGCGTCGTGGTCTCGTTCAGGGCATGGAGGAGGCTCGCAGCGGCGCTCGTGTTGTCAAGGCAATGGTGCCACTGTCTGAAATGTTCGGTTACGTGACAGCTTTGCGTACCATCACGTCAGGTCGTGCAACCTCTTCAATGGAATATGACCATCATGCAGCTGTTTCCAATAACCTCGCAAAAGAGATTTTGGACGAGTTGAATGGCAATTCAGACTTGATAAAGTAAAAATAAACAGTTGGGTAGCATCTTCATAGCTTATGACTCTTATGGAGATGTATGCCTTGCTCTCTATCAAAAAATTAAAATTATAAAACCATGAGTCAGAAGATTCGTATCAAGCTTAAGTCTTACGACCATCAGTTGGTTGATAAGTCAGCAGAAAAAATCGTTAAGGCAGTAAAGGCTACTGGCGCTATCGTCAGCGGACCAATTCCATTGCCAACACACAAGCGTATTTACACTGTAAACCGCTCAACATTCGTAAACAAGAAGTCACGCGAGCAATTCCAGTTGTCGGAATTCAAACGTCTCATCGACATCTACAGCTCAACACCAAAGACTGTTGACGCATTGATGAAATTGGAGCTTCCGTCAGGTGTTGAGGTTGAAATCAAGGTGTAATACCCTCTTACGAAGAAATTAATTAGTTTATTATTTAAAATTTAATTGAAATGCCAGGATTATTAGGAAAGAAAATCGGAATGACATCCGTTTTCAGTGCCGACGGTAAGAACGTACCGTGCACTGTTATCGAAGCTGGTCCTTGTGTTGTAACCCAGATCAAAACAGAAGAAAAAGACGGTTACAAGGCTGTTCAGTTAGGTTTCGGCGAGGCTAAGGAAAAGAGAACTTCAAAGCCACAGCAGGGACATTTCAAGAAGGCCGGCACAACACCAAAGAAGCACTTGGCCGAGTTCAGATTTGATGAGGAGTACAACCTCGGTGACACGATTACCGTAGAACTGTTCAACGATGTGAAATACGTTGATGTTGTAGGTACGTCTAAGGGTAAAGGCTTCCAGGGCGTCGTAAAACGCCACGGATTCGGTGGTGTAGGTCAATCTACTCACGGTCAGGACGACCGCGCACGCAAGCCGGGAGCCATCGGTGCTTGTTCATACCCAGCAAAGGTCTTCAAGGGCATGCGCATGGGTGGCCAGATGGGAGGTGACAGAGTTACTACTCAGAACCTTCAAGTGTTAAAGGTAATTCCAGAGCACAATCTCCTTCTTCTTAAGGGAAGTGTTGCTGGATGTAATGGTTCAACCCTTATAATTAATAAGTAATGGATATTAACGTATTAGATATCAAAGGTCAGGAGACCGGCCGTAAGGTGACTCTTAACGAGAATATCTTCGGAATTGAGCCAAACGATCATGTACTCTATCTTGACGTAAAACGCTATCTCGCAGCTCAGCGTCAGGGAACAGCGAAAACAAAAGAAAGAAGCGAGCATGCTGGTTCAACACGCAAACTTGGCCGTCAGAAAGGTGGCGGTGGAGCACGTCGTGGTGATATCAACTCACCAGTACTCGTAGGTGGTGGTCGTGTATTCGGTCCTACTCCTCGCGATTACAGCTTCAAACTCAACAAGAAAGTTAAGGCTCTTGCTCGTAAATCAGCGTTGGCTTATAAGGCACAGGAAGAGGCTATCGTTGTTGTCGAAGACTTCAATTTTGATGCGCCGAAAACTAAAGATTTCATAAATTTTGCTAAAAATCTTAAGGTTAACGGCAAGAAAGTGCTTCTCGTTTTGCCAGAAGTAGAGAAAAATGTATATTTGTCGGCTCGTAATTTAGAGAAAGCACAAGTTACAACAGCTGCACAGGTGAATTCATACAACGTATTGAATGCAGACGTGCTCGTTGTGACTGAAAATTCTTTGAAGACAATCGACGAAATCTTAACCAAGTAAAAAGTAGGAGACAGTAAGAATTATGGGATTTATTATTAAACCATTGGTCACTGAGAAGATGACCAAAATTACAGACAGGTCTTCCGAAGCCAAAACTATCGTAGCTCCTAACGAAAAAGCAGGTAAGGCACACAACGCCACTGCTGAGGTACGTAAATATGTTGTTAAGAACAAGCGTCATCCAGAGGGTGTGAACAAGGAAAAGACTGTTTACACTTATACCAAGGATGCTCAGCCAAAGTTCGGTTTCATCGTAAAGCCAGAAGCTAACAAGCTTGAGATTAAGAAGGAAATTGAAAGTCTGTATAATGTTACAGTAATTGATGTGAATACTGCTCGTTATGCCGGCAAGCGTCAGGCACGCTACACAAAGGCAGGTCTTGTGAAAGGCCAGAAGAGCGCATTCAAGAAAGCAATCGTCACTTTGAAAGCTGGCGATACAATTGATTTTTACAGCAATATTTAAATAAAAAATGGCAGTACGTAAATTAAAACCGGTAACTCCGGGACAAAGACACAAGGTTATTGGCACGTTCGAGGATATTACTGCATCCGTGCCAGAGAAGTCTCTCGTTTACGGTAAGCGTTCTACTGGTGGTCGAAACAACACCGGTAAGATGACTGTCCGCTATATTGGTGGAGGTCACAAGCAGAAGTATCGTTTTATCGACTTCAAGCGAGAGAAAGATGGTGTTCCAGCTGTAGTAAAGACAATCGAGTATGATCCTAACAGATCTGCTCGAATTGCCCTGTTGTACTATGCTGATGGTGAAAAACGTTACATTATTGCTCCTAACGGACTGCAGGTTGGTGCTCAACTGATGTCTGGCGCTACAGCAGCTCCAGAGGTTGGTAATACACTTCCTTTGGCAAACATTCCTATTGGTACAGTGATTCATAACATAGAATTACGTCCAGGTCAGGGTGCACTGCTCGTTCGTTCGGCTGGTAACTTTGCTCAGCTTACTTCTCGTGAAGGCAGTTATTGTGTTATTAAACTCCCTTCTGGCGAAACTCGCCAGATTCTTTCAGCTTGTAAAGCTACTATCGGTAGTGTAGGTAACTCTGATCACGCTCTTGAACAGTCTGGTAAGGCTGGTCGCTCACGCTGGTTGGGTCGTCGTCCTCACAACCGTGGTGTTGTTATGAACCCAGTTGATCACCCAATGGGTGGTGGTGAAGGACGTCAGTCTGGAGGACACCCACGCTCTCGCAAGGGCTTGTATGCTAAGGGTCTCAAGACTCGTGCACCTAAGAAGCTTTCAAACAAGTATATAATTGAAAGAGCTAACAAGAAGTAATTAAGTAATTAAGAGTAAATTATGAGTCGTTCATTAAAAAAAGGTCCATACATCAACGTATCACTCGAGAAAAAAATTCTCGCTATGAATGAGAGTGGTAAGAAGACTGTCGTAAAGACATGGGCCAGAGCATCAATGATTTCCCCTGATTTTGTGGGTCACACTGTTGCAGTTCATAACGGAAACAAATTTATCCCTGTTTACATTACTGAGAATATGGTAGGTCACAAGCTCGGAGAGTTCAGTCCTACACGCCGTTTCGGTGGACATTCTGGTAACAATAAGAAGTAAGCAGGTCATAATCATTTAGAAAATAGATAAATATAATAATGGGAGCAAGAAAACATATAAAGGCTGAGGCTCGTAAAGAGGCCTTGAAAAGCCAGTATTTTGCAAAGCTCAAGGACTGCCCTTCTTCTCCACGTAAAATGCGCTATGTTGTGGACATGGTTCGTGGAATGGAAGTTAATCGTGCCCTTGGCGTGCTAAGGTTCTCAAAGAAGGCAGCTGCTCAGAATGTTGAGAAACTTCTGCGTTCAGCTATCGCTAACTGGGAGAACAAGAATGACCGCAAAGCTGAAGACGGTGAACTTTATATCTCTAAGATCTTCGTTGACGAAGGTGTTACAATGAAGCGCATGACTCCTGCACCACAGGGCCGTGGCTACAGAATCCGCAAACGTTCTAACCACGTCACACTTTTCGTAGATGCAAAGTCTGACGCAAACAATGAAAAATAAATAGTAGAATGGGACAGAAAGTTAATCCAATAAGCAACCGCTTGGGTATTATCCGCGGTTGGGAATCAAATTGGTTCGGTGGCAAGGATTTCGGTGATAACCTCTTGGAAGACAAGAAAATCCGTACATACTTGAACAAGCGTTTGGAGAAAGCAAGCGTTTCTCGTATTGTCATCGAGCGTACATTGAAGCTCGTCACCATCACTATTTGCACAGCTCGCCCAGGTATCGTTATTGGTAAGGGCGGACAGGACGTTGACAAGCTTAAAGAAGAATTGAAGAACCTGTTTAAGAAAGAGGTTCAGATTAATATCTTTGAAATTAAGAAACCAGAACTCGACGCAAATATCGTAGGTAACAACATCGCTCGCCAGGTTGAGGGTAAGATTGCTTATCGTCGTGCCATCAAGATGGCTGTAGCCAACACAATGCGTGCAGGAGCAGAAGGTATCAAAGTTCAAATTACTGGTCGTCTGAACGGTGCCGAAATGGCACGTAAGGAAATGTTCAAGGAAGGTCGTACACCTCTCCACACATTCCGTGCAGACATTGATTATTGTCAGACAGAGGCTCTTACGAAGGTTGGCCTCCTGGGTATCAAGGTTTGGATTTGCCGCGGCGAAGTTTACGACAAGGTGGATCTAACTCCTAACTTCGCTCAGGAAAAGAGCAATTCACGTTCCAACAATGGTGGGAACGGTCGCTCTGGACGCGGTAATCGCAGAAGAAACAATAACCGTTAAAAGTAGAAGCTATCATGTTACAGCCAAAAAGAGTAAAATATAGAAGACCTCAAGATGGACGTGGCAATAAAGGCAACGCTCATAGAGGTACACAGTTGGCTTTTGGTTCATTTGGCATCAAGACTCTTGAGCCAAAGTGGATTGACAGCCGACAGATTGAGGCTGCTCGTGTAGCAGTGAACCGCTACATGAACCGCCAAGGCCAGGTCTGGATTCGCATATTCCCTGATAAACCAATCACGCGCAAACCTGCTGATGTCCGTATGGGTAAAGGTAAGGGTGATCCCGCTGGATGGGTTGCACCGGTTACGCCAGGCCGTATCCTCTTTGAAGTAGAAGGTGTAAGTTTTGACATCGCAAAAGAGGCTCTCCGCCTTGCAGCTCAGAAATTACCTGTTAAGACAAAGTTCGTCGTAAGACGTGATTACGATAAAAACGCTTAAGAAAGATGAAGATTACAGAAGTTAAATCACTCGAGACAAAAGAATTGATCGAGAAAATCGAGAATGCTGAGACAGCTCTTGCCAAAATGAAGCTGAATCATCAGATTACTCCACTTGAGAATCCATCACTGATTAAGGCTGCCCGTCGTGATATTGCACGTATGAAGACTGAACTTCATCAGAGAGAACTTAATAAATAACAATGGTCCAGATGGAAACAAGAAATTTAAGAAAAGTAAGACAGGGTGTCGTTATCAGCAACAAAATGGATAAAACCATCGTTATTGCCGCTAAGTTCAAGGAGAAGCACCCTATATATGGTAAGTTCGTTCAGAAGACGAAAAAGTACCATGTTCACGATGAGAAGAACGAGGCTAACATAGGCGATACTGTTCTTATTATGGAAACTCGTCCTTTGAGTCGTACAAAGAGATGGAGATTAGTTCAAATAGTAGAAAAAGCTAAGTAATTATGATACAATCAGAATCAAAACTTACAGTATGTGATAACAGCGGAGCTCGCGAAGCAAAGTGTATCCGCGTACTCGGTGGAACACGCCGTCGTTATGCAAGTGTTGGTGACGTTATCGTAGTTGCTGTACAGAGCGTCATCCCATCAAGTGAAATCAAGAAGGGTGCAGTATCAAAAGCTTTGATAGTTCGCACAAAGAAAGAAATTCGTCGTGCTGATGGTTCGTACATCCGCTTCGACGACAATGCTTGTGTATTGCTGAACAATGCAGGCGAGATTCGCGGTAGCCGTATCTTCGGTCCCGTTGCTCGTGAACTTCGTGCAGTGAATATGAAAGTGGTATCCTTGGCACCTGAGGTTCTTTAATTATTAAACAGAATAATAAAATGGCAAAATTCCATATAAAGAAAGGCGATCAAGTTATCGTTCTTGCTGGCTCTGACAAGGGCAGAAGTGGTAAGGTGCTCAAGGTTATCGTTGATAAAGAACGTGTACTTGTAGAGGGAATCAATATGGTTTCTAAGAGCACAAAGCCCTCTGCAGCAAGTCCTCAGGGAGGTATTGTTAAGCAGGAGGCACCTATTCATATCTCTAATTTAAGTTTGATAGATCCTAAGAGCGGAAAGCCCACACGTATCAAGATAGAACGTGACGGTAAGACCGTTAAGCGCATCGCAAAAAAGTCAGGGGAGGAAATTAAATAATGGATACAGCACAGTTAAAGAAAGAGTACAAAGAGCAGATTGCTCCCGCATTGCAGAAGCAGTTTAACTACACTTCAGCCATGCAGATTCCTGTCCTGAAGAAGATCGTAATCAACCAGGGTCTGGGTGATGCAACACAAGATAAGAAGATTATCGAAGTTGCTATCAACGAAATTTCTGAAATTACTGGTCAGAAAGCTGTAGCCACCTACTCAAAAAAGGATATCGCTAACTTCAAACTTCGTAAGAAAATGCCTATTGGCGTCATGGTAACACTTCGCCGTGAGCGTATGTATGAGTTCCTTGAGAAACTCGTACGTGTTTCATTGCCACGTATCCGTGACTTCAAAGGTATTGAAAGTAAGTTTGATGGTCGTGGTAACTATACTTTGGGTATCAGTGAGCAGATCATCTTCCCAGAAATCAATATCGATCAAGTAGACCGCATTCAAGGTATGAATATAACCTTCGTTACAACAGCTAAGACTGATGAGGAAGGCTATGCACTTTTGAAGGGCTTTGGTCTTCCATTCAAGAACGCTAAAAACGATTAAGAGATATGGCAAAAGAATCAATGAAAGCTCGTGAGATTAAGCGTGCAAAGCTTGTTGCTCGTTACGCTGAAAAACGCGCAGCTCTGAAAAAGATTATCGCTACTTCAAATGACCCAGCAGAAGCTTATGAGGCAGCTCGCAAACTTCAGGCCATTCCCAAGAATGCGAATCCTATCCGTCTTCACAACCGTTGCAAGATCACCGGACGTCCAAAAGGCTATATCCGCCAGTTCGGTCTCTCTCGTATCCAGTTCCGTGAGATGGCGTCACAGGGGCTCATTCCTGGCGTAAAGAAGGCAAGCTGGTAAACTACTGCGTTGTGTGTTTTGTGCTAATGTGCTAAGACGCACAGCGCATTGATGCTACAGGCATTTTTTAATATTGTCGGGGTAGTCCCGATTAATTAAACATTTATATTTTATGACAGATCCAATAGCAGATTATCTGACAAGACTAAGAAACGCAATCATGGCTCATCACCGTGTTGTTGAAGTTCCTGCGTCTAACTTGAAGAAGTCTATTACCAAGATTCTCTTCGAGAAGGGGTACATCTTGAACTACAAGTTCATCGAGGATGGCCCTCAGGGTACAATCAAGGTCGCATTGAAGTACGACCCAGTAACAAAGCAGAACGCTATCAAGAGTTTGAAGCGCGTTTCTACACCAGGTCTTCGCCAGTACACTGGCTACAAAGACATGCCGAGAGTAATTAACGGACTTGGAATAGCAATTATTTCTACGTCTAAAGGTGTAATGACTAACAAAGAGGCTGCTGCTGAGAAAATCGGCGGAGAAGTTCTTTGCTATATTTATTAATTGGAGGATTTACTATGTCAAGAATTGGAAAATTGCCAATTAGTGTTCCTGCCGGAGTTACATTGACTCTCAAGGACGATGTCGTTACAGTGAAAGGCCCTAAGGGCGAGTTGTCTCAGTATGTTCATCCATCCATCAAGACTATTATTGAAGATGGTCAGGTGACTTTTGAGATAGATGAGAAGAATCCAGAGGATGTCAAGCAGAAGCAGGCCTACCATGGCTTATATCGCTCACTTGTCAACAATATGGTTGTAGGTGTAAGCGAGGGCTACTCAAAGACTTTGGAACTTATTGGTGTTGGTTATCGTGTTTCTAACCAAGGAAACTTGGTCGAGTTCTCACTCGGTTACACTCATCCCATTTACCTCCAGCTTCCTAAGGAAGTGAAGGTTGAAACTAAGAGTGAACGCAACCAGAATCCAATTATCACTCTCGAATCAGCTGACAAGCAGTTGTTAGGTCTCATTTGTGCTAAAATCCGTTCTTTCCGTAAGCCTGAACCTTACAAGGGTAAGGGTATCCTGTTTAAGGGTGAGGTTATTCGCAGAAAGTCTGGTAAGACGGCTGCAGCTAAGTAACTTTAATAATTCATAACGATTATGACAACAAAGAAAGAACAAAGAAGACTTAAGATAAAGTTCCGCATTCGTAAGAGTGTGAATGGTACTGCTGAGCGTCCACGTTTGAGCGTTTTCCGCAGTAATAAGCAGATATATGCCCAGGTAATTAACGATCTGACTGGAACTACTCTCACTTCAGCTTCATCAGTTGGTCTTGAGAAGATGACTAAAATCGATCAGGCAAAGAAAGTCGGTGCACTCGTAGCTGAGAAGGCAACAGCTGCTGGTGTAGAACAGGTTGTTTTCGACCGTAACGGTTACCTTTATCATGGACGTGTACAAGCTTTGGCAGATGCAGCCCGTGAAGGAGGTCTTAAATTCTAAACGATTATGGCAATGAATAAAGTAAAAGTAAATAGTGACGTTGAACTGAAGGACCGCTTGGTTGCTATCAACCGTGTGACTAAGGTTACAAAGGGTGGTCGTACTTTCACATTCGCTGCTATCGTCGTTGTAGGTGACGGTAAAGGCGTTATTGGTTGGGGACTTGGAAAAGCAGGTGAAGTTACAGCTGCTATTCAGAAAGGTACTGATTCTGCAAGGAAGAATTTGGTAAAAGTCCCTGTTTTGAGGGGTACTATTCCTCACGAGGTTGAGACTCGTTTCGGTGGTGCTCATGTTCTTCTCAAACCAGCTGCAGCAGGTACTGGTCTAAAGGCTGGAGGTGCTATGCGTGCTGTGTTGGAGAGTGCTGGTATTTCTGACGTGATTGCAAAGTCAAAGGGCTCATCGAACCCTCACAACCTTGTAAAGGCTACTATCGCAGCTCTCGCAATGATGCGTGATGCTTATACTGTGGCTGGCGAGCGTGGTATCGGAATGGAAAAAGTTTTTAACGGTTAATTATAGGAGAAATAACTATGGCAACAATTAAAGTAAAGCAAATTAAGAGCCGTATCAACGCTCCTAAGGACCAGAAGAGCACTTTGTTGGCTCTTGGCCTTCGTAAGATTTCTCAGGTTGTTGAAGTAGAAGATACTCCAAGTATCCGCGGAATGATTCGCAAGGTTCATCACCTGGTATCAGTAATTGATTAATTAATCTTATAAAGGAAACAATAATTATGAAATTAAATAATTTGAAACCAGCATTAGGCTCCACACATTCACGTCGTCGTATTGGCCGTGGTACAGGTTCTGGCCTCGGTGGTACTTCTACCCGTGGTCACAAGGGTGCCAAGTCACGTTCTGGTTATAAGAGAAAGATCGGCTTTGAAGGTGGTCAGATGCCTCTCCAGCGCCGTGTTCCTAAAGGTGGATTCAAAAATATCAACCACAAGGAATATTTCGCAGTTAACTTATCTACCCTTCAGGCACTTGTTGAGAAGAAGAATCTTACTAAAATTGGCATAGCTGAACTCAAAGAGGCAGGCTTGATCAATGGTAAGGAACTTGTTAAGATTCTAGGCAATGGTAAATTGAAGGCAAAGGTAGATGTAGAGGCAAATGCCTTCTCAAAGACTGCTGAAGAAGCTATCAAGGCAGTAGGTGGTAACACAACTATAATCTAAGTTAATGAAAAAGTTTATTGAGACACTGAAGAACTGTTGGAAGGTTGAAGATTTGCGTCAGCGTCTTCTCATCACTATTCTGTTTACAGCTATTTACCGTTTTGGGTCGTTCATAGTACTCCCAGGTATAAATCCAACTTTGTTGGAAAAGTTGCAGTCGCAGACCGCAGGCGGCCTTATGTCACTGTTGGACATGTTCTCAGGTGGTGCATTCTCCCATGCTTCAATCTTCGCATTGGGAATTATGCCCTACATCTCAGCTTCAATTGTTATGCAACTCCTCGCCGTCGCTGTGCCTTATTTCCAAAAGATGCAGCGTGAAGGTGAAAGTGGACATAAGAAAATCAATTGGTACACCCGTATTCTGACAGTGATTATTCTACTGTTCCAGGCACCGGCGTATCTGATAAACTTGAAGACGCAGGCAGCTGGCGCCCTTGCTACGGGCGTGGGCTGGACTGCCTTCATGTTTCCTGCTTCCATCATACTGGCCGCAGGCTCTATGTTCATCCTTTGGTTGGGAGAGCGCATTACAGACAAGGGAGTAGGGAATGGAATCTCTATTATCATTATGGTGGGTATTATTGCCCGTCTGCCACAAGCTTTCTTCCAGGAAGTTAGTAGCCGATTCACCGCTATCACCAGTGGTGGACTTGTAATGTTCATAGTTGAGCTTGTCATACTCTATGCCGTCGTATGTGCAGCAATTCTTCTTACACAAGCAACTCGTAGGGTTCCTGTACAGTATGCTAAGCGTGTTGTCGGCAACAAGCAATACGGTGGGGCAAGACAGTATATCCCTTTGAAACTGTTTGCTGCCAATGTTATGCCAATCATCTTTGCTCAGGCATTGATGTTTATACCATTGGCAATTGTTCAGTATTCTACTGATAACGCAAGCCCCGTACTTCAGTCACTGATGAACACCAAGAGTCTTCTGTATAATGTGGTTTATGTGATTTTGGTTATTGCATTCACCTATTTCTATACAGCTATCACTCTTAATCCTACTCAGATGGCAGAAGATATGAAACGCAACAATGGTTTTATCCCCGGAGTTAAGCCTGGTAAGGATACAGCAGACTACATCGATACGGTGATGTCTCGTATCACTTTCCCTGGTTCACTCTTCATTGCGTTCATTGCAATTATGCCAGCACTTGTTGGGTGGCTCAACGTTCAGGACGCTTTCGGACAGTTCTTCGGAGGTACATCATTACTGATTCTTGTAGGCGTCGTCATTGATACGCTACAGCAGATAGAATCACATTTGATGATGCGTCACTATGACGGACTCTTGAATGCAGGACATACCCGTGGTAATGGCGGTGGAGCTGCCTACTAAATCTTTTTCTTGAAGTGTGAAAATATTTCTCAAGACAGAAGATGAAATTGAATTAATGCGGAGGGCCAATCGTCTTGTGGGTAAAACGCTTGCAGAGGTTGGCCGCCACATCAAGTCAGGTGTCACAACTTTAGAGTTAGACAGAATAGCTGAAGAGTTCATAAGAGATCATGGGGCACAGCCAACTTTTAAAGGTTTTCCCAACCATCTCGGTGAACCATTTCCTGCGAGTATCTGTACCTCTGTTAATGAGGTTGTTGTTCATGGAATACCCAGTGATAAAGTCGTTCTAAAAGACGGAGACGTCATTTCGATAGATTGCGGGACTCTTTTAGATGGCTTCAATGGTGACAGTTGCTATACATTCATTGTTGGTGAGGTGGAGCCAGAAGTTATGGAGTTGCTCAAGACAACCAAGGAATCCCTTTATAAGGGAATTGAAATGGCGCAGGCTGGAAATCATGTTGGGGATATTGGCTCGGTTATTCAAGATTTCTGTGAATCCAAAGGTTATGGTATCGTAAGAGAATTGACCGGTCATGGAATAGGACGGGAAATGCATGAAGACCCATGTATTCCCAATTACGGTCGAAGAGGAAATGGTATAATGCTGAAAGACGGCATGTGTATAGCCATAGAACCGATGGTGACATTGCGCGACAGGCGAATAGGCATCATGCCCGACAATTGGACTATCATAACACAAGACCGTAAGGTTGCAGCCCATTTTGAGCATACCATAGCTATTCGGAAAGGCAAGGCTGAGATTTTATCTTCATTTGAAGAAGTAGAACATTTAGAAAGACAAAATTTTTAAAATATGGCAAAACAAACTGCAATTGAGCAGGACGGAACAATCTTGGAGGCTTTATCTAATGCGATGTTTCGTGTTGAGTTGGAAAATGGTGTGGATATAACCGCACACATTTCGGGAAAAATGAGAATGCATTATATCAAGATACTTCCAGGAGACAAGGTTAAAGTTGAGATGAGTCCCTATGACTTAACAAAAGGCAGAATAGTTTTCAGATACAAATAACTATAAATAAAATGAAGACAAGAGCATCATTAAAGAAGCGTACAGCGGATTGTAAAATCGTACGTCGTAAAGGCCGTCTGTTCGTTATCAACAAGAAAAACCCTAAGTTTAAATTGCGTCAGGGTTAAGTTAAAAAACTGTAAAAGGTTAATTATGAGATAAATTATGGTTACCTTTGCATGCTTTTTAGAGAAAAAACATTTTAATTAATTACATTCAATGGCAATAAGAATTGTTGGAGTAGATTTGCCCCAGAACAAGCGTGGCGAAATCGCATTGACTTATATCTATGGTATAGGTCGAAGTAGTTCAGCAAAGATATTGGATAAAGCTGGTATCAACCGCGACCTGAAGGTTAGCGAGTGGTCTGATGACCAAGCAGCTAAGATCCGTGAAATTATCGGTGCTGAATTCAAGGTTGAAGGTGACCTCCGTTCAGAGGTCCAAATGAACATCAAGCGCCTCATGGATATAGGTTGCTATCGTGGAGTTAGACATCGTAATGGTCTTCCAGTTCGTGGTCAGAGTACTAAGAATAATGCTCGAACCCGTAAGGGAAAGAAGAAGACTGTTGCTAATAAGAAGAAAGCTACTAAGTAAAATTTAGTTGAGAGTTGAAGATGGCAATAAACCAATTACTTGTCCATCGCTTAAAGACTTAAAGCTTAAAACTAAAAGAAATTATGGCAAAAAAATCAGCAACATCTAAGAAAAGAAACGTTAGAGTTGACGCATTGGGTCAGCTTCACGTTCATAGTTCATTTAATAATATTATTGTATCTTTAGCAAATAATGAAGGTCAAGTAATCTCTTGGTCTTCTGCTGGTAAGATGGGTTTCCGTGGATCAAAAAAGAACACTCCTTACGCTGCACAGATGGCTGCAGAGGATTGTGCAAAGGTAGCTTTCGACCTTGGTCTGCGTAAAGTCAAGGCATACGTTAAGGGTCCAGGTAACGGTCGAGAAAGCGCAATCCGCGCTGTCAACGCAGCAGGTATTCAGGTTACAGAGATTGTTGATGTAACTCCTTTACCACACAATGGTTGCCGTCCTCCTAAGCGTCGTCGTGTATAATTACATCTTATAACAATTTAAAGAAATTATTTAATTATGGCAAGATACATAGGTCCAAAATCTAGAATCGCACGCCGCTTTGGTGAGCCAATCTTCGGCGCAGATAAAGTGTTAGCTAAGAGAAATTTCCCTCCAGGGCAACACGGAAACAATCGTCGTCGTAAGGTTTCTGAGTATGGTGCTCAGTTGGCCGAGAAGCAGAAGGCAAAATATACTTACGGAGTGCTTGAACGTCAGTTCCGCAACATGTTTGAGCGTGCTGCAAAGGCTAGTGGTATCACTGGTGAGGTTCTCCTTCAGAATCTCGAATGCCGTCTTGACAATGTTGTATATCGTCTCGGCCTTGCTCCAACACGTGCTGCTGCTCGTCAGTTGGTAAGTCACAAGCACATAGTCGTGAATGGTAATGTTGTCAACATTCCATCTTTCTCTGTGAAACCAGGCGATATAGTTGGCGTACGTGAAAAAGCAAAGTCTCTTGAGGTAATAGAAACTGCTTTGGCAGGTTTCAATCACACAAAGTATCCTTGGATTGAGTGGGACGAGAACTCTAAGAGTGGAAAGTTCCTCCATAAGCCAGATCGTGCAGACATTCCTGAGAATATTAAGGAGCAGTTAATCGTTGAGTTGTACTCTAAACAATAAAAATCATTAAATTAATGGCGATATTAGCATTTCAAAAACCTGAAAAAGTAGTGATGCTGGAGGCCAATGACCAGTTCGGCAAGTTCGAATTTCGTCCTCTTGAGCCTGGCTTCGGTGTTACCATTGGTAACTCTCTCCGCCGCATACTCCTTTCATCTCTTGAAGGTTATGCTATCAATACCATCCGTATAGCTGGTGTTGAGCATGAATTTTCTTCAATACCTGGTGTAAAGGAAGATGTTACCAACATCATCTTGAACCTGAAGCAAGTTCGGTTCAAGCAAGTAGTAGAAGAATTCGAGAATGAGAAAGTTAGTATCACCGTTGAGAATTCCAATGAATTCAAAGCTGGTGATATTGGTAAGTATCTGACTGGATTTGAAGTGTTAAATCCTGAATTAGTGATTTGTCATTTAGATTCCAAGGCATCCATGCAGATAGATTTGACAATCAACAAGGGACGTGGTTACGTTCCCGCTGAGGAAAATCGTGAATTCTGCACCGATGTCAATGTACTTCCAATCGATTCCATTTATACCCCTATTCGCAACGTGAAATATTCAGTTGAACCGTATCGTGTTGAGCAAAAGACCGATTACGATAAGCTGATTATTGAAGTTTCAACAGATGGTTCCATTCATCCTAAAGATGCGCTGAAAGAAGCTGCAAAGATTCTGATTTATCACTTCATGTTGTTCTCTGATGAGAAGATTACTCTAGAAAGTCAGGATCAAGAAGGCAACCAGGAGTTTGATGAAGAAGTCCTGCACATGCGTCAGTTGCTTAAAACGAAACTTACTGATTCAAATCTAAACCTCAGTGTTCGCGCACTCAACTGCTTGAAGGCAGCCGATGTTGAAACACTTGGCGACTTGGTACAGTATAACAAGACCGACCTCTTAAAGTTCCGCAACTTTGGTAAGAAATCGCTTTCAGAGCTTGATGATTTGCTCGAAAGTCTGAATCTGTCGTTTGGAACCGACATTACAAAGTACAAATTGGATAAGGAGTAAGCCGTTAGACGTTAGATGCATTCACGTTTATTACGGAGTATAATCCTTACCGCAACAACATTAAAAAGAGAAAATGAGACACAATAAAAAATTCAACCATTTAGGTCGTACTGCTGACCATCGTGCAGCTATGTTAGCTAACATGGCTAAATCTTTGATCAAGCACAAAAGAATCACTACGACCTTGGCAAAGGCAAAGGCCTTGAAAAAGTATGTAGAGCCACTTATCACTCGTTCAAAGAACGATACAACCAACTCACGTCGTGTTGTATTCCGCTACTTGCAAGACAAGGAAACTGTGACTGAACTTTTCAAGGAAATCTCAGTAAAGGTAGGCGACCGTCCCGGTGGTTACACCCGCGTCATTAAGTTGGGAACACGTCAGGGAGATGCTGCAGAAATGGCTTTCATTGAATTGGTTGACTATGATGAAAACATGGCTAAGACGCCGAAGGCTGAGCCCAAGAAAACTCGTCGTAGTCGTCGTTCTACAAAGAAGGTTGAAACTCCAGCTAATACAGAATCTGCTGAGAAGACAGAAGAGACAAATGCTGAAGAAACAAAGGTAGAATAAGTTTTCATTTATTTAATACCCAATGATAGCCCCCGATACGGATGTATCGGGGGCTTTTTTACAGTCTGGTAATTCTTTTAGGCGTAATGGACATTTGGTAGGCTGAAAAAGCTCCAGATGTTTGTAATGGACAAATGGTAGGCTGGCAATTTCCAGGTACTGTCCTATAAAAGTGTGTAAGCTTCTTTTTTCTTATCTTTGTATTTGAAAACTATAAAAAAGAAAAAAAATGAAACTTACACATTCGCAAATTTCGGAAATTATTTCGAATTACACAAGCAGCAGCGAGGGTTTTGTTACCCTTCAGTCATTAATCATGAACTCCCTGATGTATCATGAACGAGAGTTGTTCGTCAGCGAAA
>QWCE01001234.1_pt1 | contig 60498 bp, 87 predicted proteins | sample 1972531 | NCBI WGS metagenome assembly QWCE01 (sample SAMN09866716, study PRJNA288562) | Human gut metagenome isolate term4_stool, whole genome shotgun sequencing...
ATAATATTGTATTATTTATGTAATTAGTAATTGCAACGGTTTAAGAGTGTTTTTGTAAGCAACGTGTAAGCAACCGTAACATATATAGAACGATTTTTAATCAATTTATGATATAAACAAAAATCAATTTTCTATAAAACTTTATACCATATATGAAGAATAAAATCAAATATTTATACAACGTTTAGCACTCTCGAATAAGAGTGCTAATTTTTTTATTCTGTTTTTTATTATGTAAGCGAGGAACGTTTTATAGTTCCCCTAAGAGGTAAAATGAAAAGATTAGATACTGCCTTAGATAGAATCTAAAACATATCTGTCTAAGCCTGCAACTATTAACGTTCTTAAAATCTTAGTCTTAGGAACATTATATCTGCAAGCACAATATTCAACTATATCCGCCAAATCTGACGGCAATTCAATAGAACATTTGCGTTCATTGCCTATATCATATCTTAATACCCTACTATACATATAGTAAAGTTCATCAAACTTTTCGGGTTTTCCTTTAAGTCCAATTCTCATAAGGTATTCAATAAACTCATTTATACTAACGTCTTCGTGAACACTCAATTTTCTAAGTTCTTCATAGAAGTATTTGCTTGTTGTAAAATCGTATTTGCTCAATTCAGCACCTCTAGCAGTCCACATTCACGTCTTAACTTTTCGGGTGTAGTAACTTTCTTTTCGCTCTTAAATTTATCCATTAAAGACTTAACTTTATCGCTCCACCCTTTCGGGTTATGTGGGCAGTATATCTTTGCAATTTCATCGACAGTCTTTCCTTTGTATAAGCGACCATTCATTAATTGTCCGAAATAATGAATACAATCATTTTTACTTTCAAAGGATTTACCAACTAAACCGAAGATATTATTGTGATTTCTAGCAAGCCTTGAATCGTTGAAAAATTAAGCGGGTTAAGAACCGTTAAGGCTAAACTAACAACCGTCATCAATTTAATCATAACTAAAACGGTATATTCTCGTCATATCTAGGCTCAAAACCGCCGTCGTTACTATTGCTATTATCAGCACCGCTGTTAGAACGCTCTTTATCGCCTTTAAAGTCGATTATTTCAAAGTCCTCGACAACTACTTCCGTAAAAGACCTCTTATTTCCCTCATTGTCCGTATAATTATTGACGGATAATCTCCCGGCTACAACAAGTCTTAAACCTTTACCGCTATATTGAGCAAGTGTTTCCGCAGCCTTGCCCCATACAGTAACATTTATAAAATCAGCAGTTGCCCAACCCTTTTGAATATATTCTTGTTTTTTATCTTTCGATAATTGTTTGTCAACCGCTAAAGTAAATCTACACTTTGCTTGTGTACCCTCTTTAAGATATTCTAATTCGGGGTCACCTGTTAATCTTCCGCTTAATATAACTTTATTCATTATATCATTTCCTTTCGCGAGTATAATTTTAATGATTTTATGTAGTAATGGGCAGTACATAGGTAATACTGCCCAAAACTGTAAGGATGGATTCCAATAGTAATGATAAAAAACATAAACTAGTTGATACTAAAAAGGAGATTCCTCATAATATGTTTGTGCGAGGTAAAAACATTAACCAAAACCCTCAACACCTATATCGTGCATAAATATATACAGATAAACAACGACTTATACCAATACACCCCTAAAATAATTTAAAATGCCTATAAATTCACATTATTTATCTATATTGGTATAAACGTCAATTTTTCTTAAAAAATGCCCACAAGCGTTGAAATTTAGCCATTCACTATATATTGGTATAACGCCTTTTCGCTTCCCCCTATTACCATTTACACCCCCTTAAAATTCCCTTTATTACCATTCTATATTTTCCGCTCTACATATGTATTTATCAACGTTTATAAGCAATTCTACTCAATTTCCCCTATATATAGTAAGGGGCGATAAGCCCCTATGGAGAGTATCGGTTTGAAGTGCGTAAGTAGAATAAATCACCCAAAATGTCCTTGACCCCACTTCCCCGAGCAAGGCAGCGATGTCGTGGGGGGGCAAATGTGAAACAGCTTACCTGTGCGGTGCTTTTTTTATTTTTTTGGAAACGGACAAAGGGTCAAAAGTTTTTTTAATGCAATTTTTCGAGAGGCAACTACCGAAAAAAAGGAACAACCACCCCCGCCCTTGCAGAAATGTACAAGGAAAATATGTCACAAAATACCAATTTTGCGACAAGTTAAATATATATAATATACTGTATAATGTATAATTAATAATATATAATAGATATAAAACACTATATAAAGTATATACTATTTGAATGTATAAGTCAAATAATGAAAGGTGTTTAACTTGCTTTAGGTGCAGACGGTATAAGATATAATATATAGTATAGTGTAGATAAAATATAGGCGGTATACCCTTTTAAATAAAAACGTATATGGAAGACGACTTTTTCAAGCTATATATAACACTACTTAAAACTAAACAAAAACAATAAAAAAACAATAGTAAAACACAATAAAACAAATCAAATAAAACATAATAAAAAACAACACTGAAATCAAATTGATAATATAAAATAAACTATAACAATAGCAATAGCAATAACAATAGCAATAAATAAAATCAATACATAATAAATAACAGTATATAAAATCAAATCAGCATAACAAAAAAAGATATACAAGTATAATAAGTATAAGCAAGTATAAGCGTTTAAAAGAATAATCAATCTATATATAAGCAAGTATAAGCAACAGCAGGACAAGCAACCACAACAACCACAACAACCACAAGCAACAACAGGAGCAACAGCAACAACCGACAAGCAACAGCGACCGCAAGGACAAGGACAAACAGCATAAACAATAATTAACAATGAATAACAGTAGCAGTATTGATATAAAATATAATAACATTGATATAATATATATTTGTAGGCTCATATAAGTGGGATATATATGTAGTACAAGTTCTAACACTTGTAGGCGTTGCGGTTACTTGCTTACAAGGTTTAGACAATTAAAAAAACGTGGCGTCTGTATAGGTGTAAACGGCGTTTAAAATGAAAAAAGGTATAACTATATAAGAATGAGTGGCGGTGGCGTGTAAGCGGTATTAGGCGTGTTTAAATCGATTTTTATGTAGTGTTAGACGGCGTAAAACATAGACTTATTAATATGTTTATCAATATAGATTGATTATATGCACAATAAATATATAAGTTTGAACTAACCACTTTTAAAACTTCCTAAAATGTGCAACTCGTACAAGCGTTGGTATTACTAGGTTATAGGCGTGTATGTATTTGAGTGCTTGCTGCTACTCCCCACTTTTATATGTAGATATTTAATATAAAAAAATATAATAATATTACATATTGTAACCGTTTTGTCACCACTTATTGAGGCATCGGGGGTATAATATAATTAAAGATAAAGGAGTTATAAAAACATTGGTGAATCAATAGAATTTTATAAATCTAATATCTAAAAATTATATCATATATAAAGTAATAACCACGATTTAAGAATTAAAAGTTATTACAAAATAGTTACAGTATTAGAAAACACTTGACAACTTAAAATCTATATGATATAATATAATTAAAGATAAAGATAAAAATAAAAAATCTATTATATAAAAAAATAGGCTGTAGTCCTATTCTTGGCGGAATTACTACAACCTAACACGAACCAATTAAGCGGTATTTTTGTACCCTCTTAACGGCTCTTTATATAATACCACTTTTAAAATTTTTTGTCAAGTCTTTAAAATAATTAAAAAAAGTGAGGTTATATTATGGATTACAAGTACATTATCGACGAGACGATGAAAAAAGGCGGATTTACAAGCGAAAACTTGAAAAAATATCGTTATATATCAAGCGTTTCAATAGATTCAGAGGTTATACTCCCGTTAAATAAATTCAATGAAAAAGAATTGAAAAAAAGTGTTAGCAGCTTACACCTTTAAAGGCGGACAAGGCTTCGGCACTTGGGTAAACGGTGACAATGTTTATATTGATATTAACCGCGGATTTAACGACAAAAAAACGGCACTAAAATATGCAATGAAAAATTATCAATTAGCTATTTATGATTTAATTGATAATAAAGAAATAATAACAGGAATTAAAAGATAAAAATAGGCGGACTTGCTCCGCTTAGTACATATTTTTTCAAATAGGTCAAGAAAAAAACTTGTAAAAATACACATATAAAATAAAATATTGGAGGTAAATTTATGTTAGCTAAAATTTACGGTTGGGACGTGGAATTTGACGAAAATACTCGAAAAGTTGAGAGAATAAGCGGCGGAGTAGGTGTACATTATGAGGTTGTTAACCTTTATAAATATGATAAAGCTTGTAACGCCTATGTATTGCAAGAGAATTACACAATTGAACAGTTGAGGAGTTGTCTATATAAAGACCGCGGAATTTTGAGATAAAACGGAGGTAAAAAATGATTAAAAAATATTCAGACGATTTAAAGAAGATTGAAAAAATTGGCGACCATATTGCTATTATTATGGACTTGTATAGCTCCATAAGTGACGACACAAAAGAAGAATTGACCGCAGAGATTAGTGGAGATATTGAAAAGACTATAAGACTTTTACACGAACAAGCCCTTGAAGCTTCCGACGTGCAAGCGGAATTTGTTGAGAGGCTAAAAAAGGCTTTAGAACTTATATAAAATTGAATAACGGGCGGTATAACGCCGCCTAATACATAAAAAATACCGTTTTATGGAGTTGTTTAGTAATCTATAAACTAAAAAAATATATAAAGAGAGAGGAAAAACAAAAATGACGAAAGAATTAAAACCAATTTATGACGGACAAAAAAGCTTTTATGGAAAAGCACAAGTTGGAGGAACTGAAAACATCGTAACGCTATATAGTTACGGCACCGCAATAATGACCTATAACAAGGTCAACGACGATTTGACGCTGATTTGGGATGACTGGTCACGAACAACGGGAAAACACATCAACGAATTTTTAAGACAGTACACGACGATTAACGGAATGAGCAAAAAAGAATATTTGAAAAAATTTGCGGAACAACAAGCTAAATAAAACACGTAACAATGGGGCAAAAAAGGGGCACAAAAAAGTGCCCTACTCTAACCACATATAGAGAGAGGAGCAAAAAAGTGACAACAACTATTAAAAGACTACACGAAAAGACGGCAGAAGAACTGATTAAAATCGTAAAAGCAAGCGAATCCACCGCCAAATATAAAAAAGCGACAGCAGAAGACGGAGAGAATGCAATTTTAGAACTTGCAAGGCGTATAGACCTAAAGAACGCACGTAAAAAAGTAGAAGATTTTACATCCGTGAAAAATGTTTCGGAATACCTAATACCATTAATTGGACACCTTGAGGTTGAACACTTTGTCGTGCTGATTTTAAATACCAAAAATAAAGGTATGGCGACGCTTGTTCAAAAAGATAACGAACTAAAAAAACTAGACGATGTTGAAATTTGCGACGAGTTTTTTCAACAAGATAAAGTCTATAAATATATCGACGAAGATTTTATATCTAAAGGAACGGTTGACCAGACGTTCGCATTACCGAGCGACGTTTTTAGAAAAGCTATCGAGTTAAACGCTGTAAGCATAATTGTGGCACATAACCACCCAAGCGGCGACGTCACGCCGTCGGGAGACGATATAAGAATGACCCAACGACTTGCAGAGTGTGGTGAGTTGTTAGGTATTAAAGTGTTAGATTCATTTGTTATAGGTAAAGAAAATTACTATTCACTTAAACAACACAACGACTTTTAAACGGCAAATAACGGGCGTGTAACAAGCTTTACACGCCCTACCCTAACCAACTACAAGGAGAGCAATAAAAATGGCAAATAGAAGCGAAATAGAGCTGAAAAAGTGGCAATTAAATTATAAATATAGATTTGAATTATCTAATCTAAATAAAATTTTAGACCGAGTGGACGCAATAAAAGAACTTTATGATGAAATCGACGACAACACGAAAAATAAAATCGGCTATAACGATGCAAATATTGACGATTTACTTGAAGAACTGTTCGACGTCACTTGCGAATTTATCGAAAAACACCAAAAATAGACAATGAAATGTAGATAAAACAACAATGAAATGCAACTAGAGCAACAATGAAATTTAAAAAAAAGAGAGGAACGCAAAAAATGTCAGCCAACAACTTTATAAACCACAAAAACGGGATATATGTATTAAATCTAACCGAATACAACGATTTGAGAGATTATGATGAATATGAAGACTATTCAGATGAAGAAATATTTGAAGAACTTAGCTTAATAAATCAATTTGAAATTGAAGAATTTGATTATAGCTTTAAAAGGGCGTTAGAAGACGCAGGGTTTGAAATAACAGACGAGGGCTTAGGCTTTGGCTATATCCATTGCAACGCATATTTAATAGGTCAATACCGCCTTGAGGAGGGGTATTATGACGGCGTACAAGCAATATTTGACGATGAAGATATGGAAGAATACAACGTGCCACAGGACTATGACGAAGACGGCGAACAAGATATTGAAGATTATAATGCAATTTTAAATGATTATAGAGCAATAGCAAGTTGGGCAAAAGAAAAAGTTATTGAAATTTTAAAATCTAACACAACCGAGATTTTAAAAGTTGGACAATTCAGCAACGGCGAAGCCGTCTATAAAATAGCATAAGAAAGAGAGGAAAGCAAAAGATGACAAATAAAGACAAAAAAATAATAACCGAACTAGAAAAACACGCCAACGAATTTTTAAAAAAGGAATTTAACTTAACGCTTGAAATACCAATAGAAATTAACGGAAGATTGAAAAAAACCGCGGGAATGTATAGTTATTTATACTACGAATACAGTAAAAAAATAACGCCGCAAAAAATTCAAATAGCACGATTTACAATCGAGAATAATTCAATGGAAGACGTTATCGACACATTAGAACACGAGTTGGTGCACTATGCTTTAAGCGTAAAAGGCGAAAAATTCCACGATAAAGACTTAAATTTTATCAACACTTGTAAACGCTTAGGAATACCATTAAGCCACAACTACAAGTCCGAATATAAAATTTTCAAATGCAAAAAGTGCGGAAAAATAACAAAATCATATACCGATATATCAAAAAAATATTTTCATAAGTGCGGCGGTGCACTTGAACTTATAGGAACAGAGCTATTGAGAGCAAGTGAAGAACCAACACTAACCGCAAGAACTGACGAAAAAACACAAAAAACAACAACCAAAAAACTACAAAACCAAAAATCCAAGCATACAACGGAACTTTTAAAAGACTTGAACCTAAAAGAACTAAAACTAAAACATTATCCGAACTTGAAGCTATTTATGCAAGGAGCATATAAAGAAGACGGCGATGTTGTGACTTTATACAGCTACACAACCAAAATTATGGACTACAACAAAAAAACGGGAGAAGCAAGACGCTATTACGGAGTTACAAAAGAAACTAACGCCAAAATTAAAGAACTGACAAGAACCGGCGACCTTGAAACACTCAAAAACTATAAAAAACAATACTGGAGCTATACCACAGGTATGCGCATTGCCGAATTTTCACAACAATTTATGGGCGAAAAACTGACTAAAGCGAAATTTGAAGCAATAGAGCACGAAAACGATAAACAAGAACCGCACATTGAAGAACCGGAAGAAAAAATCACGCCGACCGCAAAAGAAGAACCGAAACTAATTGCAAGCCCTGCGGGACAACAGATTGAAATGTTTAGTGATGACTATATCCCGCTATTTTAAAAGGAGAATTTAAATGAAATATTGGAATATAATTAAAGAAATCTACAACAGAAAAATCGAGGGAGATAATATATATTATTATCAAAATCAAGACGGTAAAATATGGATAACAGACGGTATAGTGGGATGGCTGTTCTCGAAAGAAGACGGCGAAACCTATTCAAAAAATGAGTGCTTATTTGATTTATCGAAATTTAAAGCAATAGACCAAGTAGGAGATTTGCTGAAAATAGACGGAGATTTTGAAACTATCGAAACTCAACTAAAGTACGAAAAAGATGAAAACGTAATTGAACTTAAAAGCAAAAATAAGCTTGCTTATATCAATAAAAAATATTTAAAATATCTTAACAAAAAAGATGAATTGAAACTTGCAAAAGTTATTGGATGTACAGAAAGTGATTTTGTATATGTATTCACTAAAGGTGAATTAGTTGGATTTATTCTTCCGGTAATTATTAAAAAATAGGTAAAATAAAGGCTTTAAATATAAAGCAAGTATAATTTGTATTAAAAACAAGCAAAACGCCGTAAAACAAGGAATAGGCGGTGAAAAACCGCCACCCTATTCCCTACTAACTAACAAAAAATATAAAAGGAGAAAAATTATGCAAAAACAACCGAGCAAAAAAGAATTGAAAACCAAAGAAATGAAAGAATTAAAAGAAGCAGGCTATACTTATGACGAAATAAAGAAATATCACTATATTAAAATTCAAGGTGTTTATATGAAACTATTTGAGAGGACTCCCCCAATAAATAACCGCATTACAGGCTCTTTATTTGGCAAAAACATTGAAAACAATTATGAAAACTTTAAAAGATATAATATAGCATTTTCGAGTAACTGTTTAACTGATGTAGGTATAGAACAAGCGGAAAAATCAATATTTTTTGGAAGCAAAAGATTTGACGAGCACGAATACAAAATTCAATACTGTTGGAATGAAAACGGCTTAATCAATTATTTTCAAGAAAACGAAGCTGATGTATATATACTCACAAAAGAAGAAAAAAATCAAGTTATAGACCTGCTAAAAGCACGACAAGCGAGATTTTTAAAACGCCTAGAAACCTACTACAAACGCTATAAAGACAAAATCGTAATTTGTTATAGGAGATAAAACGATGAAAATCACGAAAATCACGAAACCTCAAAGCAACAAGCAAGTAAAAGAGTACAAAAAACACGCACTAATTGAAATCATAAAATTTGTCACGAAACAAAATGCTATTTACGGTGGAATAACACTGCAATTTTAACTGTAATAAAGCGATAACCTCACATTTTTATAAATTAAAATAAATAACAATTTTTATATAATAGTAAATTGTAACTATTGTGTAACCATAAAACGAACATAAAACGGTATAATATAACTAAAGGCGGATAACCTCCGCCACCTACATACTAATGTCAAGAAAAAACTTGTAAAAATAAAAAATATTTGGAGGTAATTATGGACAATTTAAAAAAAGACTTGGAAAAAATTAACAAGATGGGAGATTTAATTGCTGATTATTTATGGTATTCTTCTGATTTATCAGACGAAACGCTGGAACTATTAAACAAAAATATTGACGGGGATTTATATAAACTAGCAAGCCGTTTGCACTCTTTAAATATTGACGCCGAGAACACGCTTGAAGATTATATAGAAACGTTAGGTCAAGCTATAGATGAAATCATTTAAAAAAGGCAGATAACCTCTGCCGTCTACATAACGATGTCGTGAAAAAACACGTAAAAATAGCCGATTTAAAAGGAGAATATATAATGTTTAATAAGAATAAAGGCTACAGCGGATACTCAATGAGCGAAAGAGCCGTTGACGCTTATGATAATGGCGAAAAACCTTGGAGCAAATGGAATAAAAGAGAAATAATTGAAAGTGTACTAGATATTAACAACAATTTAAACGAGAACTTGCTCAAAAAAATTAAGTTGTTAAATCTAAAAAATGAGTTTTTAACCCGCTCAAGTTGGCATCATACAAGCAAGTTTTTTAATGAAACCGACTTTTACAGCTTAAACGAAGAATGGATTGAATTAATAACTAACGAGGATTTACAGAACATTATAGATAAACAAAAAGCTGAAGAAAAGAGAGCGATTGATATATTGCAACAAGACCTACAAGCTTTAATGGTTTATAAAAAATACACCAATTATAAAACGGATAACGGCTTTATTAAATCAATAAAAAACGGCAAGTACAATTTAGAAAAATTGCAAAAACTCAAGCAAAAACAAGAAGAAAAAGAAGCTAAAAAACGGAAAGAATACTTATTGTCATTAGTTGAATTTAGTGGCTATAAAAGCAAAAACGCCTATTTGGAAGCTATAAAAAATGGCAAACTAAATGTTAAAACGCTTGAAAAGATTAGAGATACCAAACAAATTGAAAAAGAAGCTAAATCAATATCAAGTATGATAGACCACTTAAAAATATATATTAAACACCTTGAAATCGTTGAAAATTGCAATAATAGCAACACAGAAGCCTATGCGAAATCAAAAGCTTATATCGACAATAATTTTAAGTATGACGAAAGGGTCAATGGTAAAAACAGCTTAAAAGTTAAAGAATACATTAAAGAACTTGAGCAAGAAAAAAATAGGCTAAATATTAAGCTAAAAAATTTATAAAGGCTTGTAACGAACTAGCAAAAAAACACGTAAAAATAACCAATTTAAAGGAGGATTTAAAATGACAAATTTAGAAAGATTACACGAACTAATGATTAACATAATAGAAAACGTTGACAAAGAAGAAAGCTTAGTAGAATTTAAAAGACTACTAAAAGAAAAGTTTAAGGTTACATTCAGCGACCTTGAACAAATACCCGTCGGAGAAGTTGAGGAATAAAAATGATTGACATAAAATTTATCAAAGAATTAAACGATTTGGGATTGCTTGTAAATCACGAAGAAGAACAACACGGTTTTAATTCAAATGACGACGTGATAATTGGCGAAGCATACAAAATAAGATATAGACGCGAGTACAGATATAGTATGGAAGACCCAATATTTTTCGATTTAGTTAAAGTATCTATCCGTAACGGTTACGCCTCTATGGAAATTTTAGACGGCGTGAAGGAATTACCCGTTCGTTTAATAATCGATATGCTAAAAATTGTAAATGATAAAGTTGAAACAATTAATTTGAAACAATTAATTTGAAATGAAAAAAGGAGAAATGAAAATATGAAGAAATTTTGTCCCGAAACGATTGACAGACTATTTGAAGCAATAGTTGATAAAGAAAAAGACGAAATAAAAGCGATTTTACACGAATTAAAAGACGATTTGGGCAAGCCTTGTACAGTATATCAACCGCTTAATTGTGCCGACAACGGCTATGAATTAGGCGACCTCAAGACGAGAGTTGAAGATGAATTGTATAACATTAGTGTATATGAATTTAACAGAAAGCCTATTAAAAACCTTAATTATGCCAGATATATTTTATCAAGCAACCTAGCAAGCTTAATTATGGAAGACATAGATAAGTGCGGAGCAGACCAAGAAATTAAAGACCTAACAACTGAAGAACTAAAAACAATGAATATCCAACTACAAGAAGTCTATGGAATCGATTTAAGAGATTTAATCGACCGTTACGGCTATTTTTTACCGAAATATAAAGATGATTATGTAATAGCAGAATATTCAAAGGAAAAGCTAGAAGACCTGCTAGACACGCTAAACGACGATGAAGAACTATTTGAAATGAAAGCAAAAGACAAAACAAATATTGAATTAATCAATCTTAACAACGGCGAAACTGAATGGATTGAATTTAGCAAGGACTTTATAAAAGAACTTGCAAAAGATTTAGAAGAAAACGACGTTGATTTAGAATATGCACTAAGCGTTTTAACGGAATAATTAATATAAAGGAGAAAGAAAAATGACTAGAATTGAAGAATTGAAACAAGAAAAAGAATGCAAACAACAAAAAAATCAATTTATAGCTAAATTGAGAAAGCAATTAATCCGAGTCTGTGAAATGAGCAAAGAAGAATTTGCAACATTTTTCCATAAAAATTATATGTATTATGGCACTGAATACGGCTTGTATTTAGAAATCGCTGAATTTTTTGAAATAGGATTTGACATTGTAATCACTACTGAAAGTATATACGATATGCTTCCACAATCATACCACGACGAAATCGCCGAAAACTTTAGTAAAGAAGACATCGAACAATACGAACACGATATATGGGAAGCGGGCTGCGACCTCATAAATTCAAGGGTGGACAGTCTTATGTTGACAGAAGTTGGACACCAAATCAATGACATAGTTGAAGGCTATTTTTTACGAAATCAAGACGATGTTGAAGAAGAAATTCTTTATAACGCACGTGACTACATTGTTGAAGAAACAATCGACCAACTGAACCAACTAATCGAAGACGAAGAAGATTAATCGAAAGGAGAAACAAAAATGACAAAAGAATTGAAAAAAGTTGAAGCTTACAAAGTGCTGGAAGAAAGTTTTAATAGAATGTATAAAGTTTTCTGTGGAGAAAACAATTTTGGAGAACTTTATTATGACGTTGAGAAGAAAGAAGATGAGAATTATCTAACTTTCACTTTTAAAGACGCATATCCCGGACATTTCGAACCACATTCCCCAATCTCTGTAATTTATGACAAAAATCATTATATGACTATGATTAATTTTTATGTAGATAATTATGTTGGAAATATAACATTTATGAATGGCGATAGCGTTGACATCGGCTCGCTTTTAAATGCAGATTCAAAAGACTTATTCCGAATGCTATACGCCTGTGGAGAATTTTCGGAATTTGCACCATTTTTAAACGAAAATGTGAACCTTAACTATGTGGATAGCAACCTTGGTATATTGGAAGATTTTGGATATATAACTAAAGATGACAAAGAAGATTTAATTGATATTTTATACTTTGATTGTGATGACATCGAAGATTATAAGAAAGCTTTAAATCAATATGTGGACATTGATAAAGCAGAAGAATTCTTGTATGACGTCAATATGAGAGTTATATGTATGTCTTGCATTTTTAAAGAAATTAAAAAGAGATTTTACTAGGAGATAAAGTAACCGCCGAAGATTAACAACAAAAAAATGACTAGTCACCTCAACAAATACCTAAATACAAAAAATATAGAGATATTTCCTAAAGACAGCGTTGTCTTTATTATTGAGTCACCCCCGCAAATGCGGGAATGCGACTAGTCATTAACTTTATTATATCACTCACCCTACTAAAATATTTACAAAAAAGTAACAGAAAGGAACTGACCTATGACCCCACTAATCGAAATGCTATTCAAACCGAGAAAAACAAAACAACAACAAGTACGAGAAAACATCATAATCAAAGAAACCCGAGAAATGTTTAAACCGCCTATTATAACAACTGTGTCCGAGTTGATACTGATTGACGAAACATTTCCAAACTTGACACTAAAAGAAAAAGGCGACCTCTATACCCTATCCGACTACAAAGGAACGTGGCTACGTGCCAAACGTATGCAACGCCACCTAAAACAAGCTGTCGAGGCTATAAAAGACGGGCGTATTAAAACCGCCGAAAAACTGATACGTGTGTGTTTAACCGTACAAGTGTATTAACTGCAGAAAGGATAAAAAATGAGAATAACAAAAGACTACTTTTTTGAAAGACTGAAAACCTATATCGATACAACTAAAGCACCGACCCGACAAATAGAAACGCTTGCAATGCTACTAATTTACGAGGCGGGGCTCGATATGGGTGATATATGTGTTCTGACGGGCACAACAATCAAACGTGAAACAAAAGAACTCATAATTCACAAAAGAAACGAAAAACGCACAACCTACATCACGCCAAACATCGAATATGCTATATCTAAAATCGACAACAAAACCATAAGTAAATTTCTTAAAATAGACGCAGTAGACAAGCGTAAACTCCTAACCAAAACAATAGAAAATATCTTCGGAAAATGGACTACTGATAAAGACTTGCAAGAAAACGCCTATTTGAACCTATACGACCGAGGAGCAACACTCGACAACATAATCGAAATCTATCCGTTCTCAAAAAACATTGAGTACAACAAATATCGAGACCAAATCGCCGAAAAATTAGGCTTAGAACATACGACCGTAAAAGAAATAATGACTAAAGGTGGAATAACGGGCGAACTCATTGAAATAATGGATACCGCTGTAAAAAAAGACAACGGAGGAAACCTTGAAACTGCCGAAAAAGTGAAATATATACAAGAAGCGGGTCAATATACACAAAAAGCACTCGCCAAAAAACTCTGTGAAAAATACAACACCCCTATATCACCTGCAGAACTGTCCGCAATCTTGCGAAAAACGGTAAAGAAAAAAGGAAAAATGATTGAAGTTATCGACGTGATTGACCGAGAATTTGACGAGTTGATGAAAAATGCTTAAAGATATAGTCTACTTGTTCCAAAACTATGAAAAAATCGAAAAATACCAACAATCGCTTAAAACCAAACAACAAAAAATCGAAAAAACCATAAAATTCACAACCCTGCAAGTCACAAAAGGACAACTGCCTCTAAAAAAAGCTATCACGCAATACAACTACCTAAAATACGAACGTGAAAAAAACGAACTAATGCAAAAACGCCTAAAAAGCATAATGAACCAAACCGCCGAATTTTATAAAAGGCTCTCACGAAAAGAACGCCACCTCGTAAACTACACAATGACTGAACCGAACATCACCGCCGTAATAAAAGCGATGAACGAACATCACTCACCGTATTACCTGTTGGACTACAACAGAACTGTCCGAGCAATAATCACCCGTTGGAGAACCCAAACCGATATAACCGAACAAAGCATCCACGGCTTGCAAAAAGAAATCAGAAAACTGAAAAATTATGAAATAACTTAAAAACCGCTCTCACCTAAAAAATGAAAGCGGTATTTTTATGCATAAAAAAAGTCCTACTCTGTCACCCACTGAATAAGACAATTTTTATGGAATATGTTGTGTAATTAAACAAAAAAACCTACAACATTATTTACTATAATGTATATTTATATTATACCATTTTAATCATAAAAAATCAAATAAAAAAAGAGAAAGGAAAGCCGAAAAACGGCTTCCCACAAAAAATGACAACACGTATTACGTGTCCTTAAAATATATACCCCGAAAAATCAAAAATCAAACATAAAACCGAAAAAATTATCCGAATTTATCCAAAAATATCCAAATTTATCCAAAACGTAAAACGGTAACGCCACCATAATACCAATATATACATATTCGGCGTTTAAATGCCCCAAAACGCCACGATACCCCAATTCTTATAGAATTATACTCAATCTTAAATTAAACGCCTTTAAACGGCAAATAAAAGCGATGAAAATCACCGAAAAATAAAAAAATAAGCGGCAGTCCGAAAACCACCGCTAAAAACTACAAACTCTCTCTGACTTTTTTGTCAATCTCCTCTGCAACCAAAATTTTATACCTCTCGGGCACATCATCGAGTTTTTTAACCTCGCCTAAAACCAAAACTACATAACAATCGACAATAATTTTTGTAATGTTATTCATTTTTCAAAACCCCGCTTTCTGAAAACGCCTCAATGATTTCAAGCTTGACCTCTGCCTTTAAAATTTCATCTCTCGTTGGAACAAGCTTTTTCTGAATTTCCAACTCTTTAATCTCGTCTTTTTCTTTTTGTCGTTCTTCGGCAGTTCTTATCCTTTTAAAACGTCGCCAATCTTCTTTATCTTCGCCCTCGTAAACTACAAACTTGCCGTCTACAATTCGGCTGTCTATCGAACTGTAAAATTTTTCATCTTCAATCACGCCGTAATTTAATTTCAAAGACTGATGTAGCCTCTCAAAATCTTCAATAGTCAACTCTGCCGAATCTACTGCATTTATAATATAACCATTACTTTTATCGTAAATATAAATCATTGTACCACCACTATTAAAACACCCTCAAATTTTCTATACTCCCAACCGTTATTAACCCCCGACGAAATAATCAAGCCACCGCTTCTAGGACTGACGTCAATATTTTCTGTAAAATAAACCTCACCTAAACGAACCTCAACATATGGCGACCGTGTCTGCGGATTATATCTTACACGTGCAAACGATATAACCTCGCCACCCGTCGCAAAACCGCCTAACCCTCCGTCTCTATCAAACCCGACTGTAGGACGTGGATATTTCCCGATGCTTAAAAACGCTCTAGTTTTCCCTATCGGATAATTCATAAACCTATTCGGCAGAGGCACTTCTGTTAAAAGCCTCGAATATCCGTCGGAATATGAATCGGCGTAATTTCCCGGTTGATAATTATCACTCGGTTCTCTCGAATTAAATCTGTCGCCTCTTATAGTTGTAATAAAAATATCTTTCAAATAGGGGCTCGTTCCATACGCCCCCACAAACTGCAACCCGTCATTGCTGACGTTCGTAAACGGCACGCTACTCGTATAACTTTCTGCAAGTCCGCTCCCTACACCGTAAAACCTCAAATGGTCTTTATTGAGTTCGCTCGACAAAACGCCGTTACTTGCGAAAATCTGAATACCCTTTGCGGTGCTGATTTTAACGCCGTTGTAGTCCTTGTCCTCGAGAACGAACGCACTCTCCGCAAAAGGTAGCCATGCCCCTTTGCCACCCGTACGTCTGACATAAACATAAACATTTCTGTAACTCTCGACAGTCCCCGCCTGAAAAGTGTCCGTCGCCGTTCCCTCTTCCACAACCGCAAAATCGCCGTAGTGGTCTGAAATGTTCGGCTTGTCGGGAGTAATATCAGCCCAAATCTTTCCTTTAACCCCGTTCGGCAAAAGTTCCGACTTTTTAATAACCCACCAAACCTTGTTATTTTTCTTCGCAATCTCGACCATATTTTTGGCACTCTCGTTAATCTTCGTTTCAAGTCCTTGAATATCCGTACCAAGTTTCGAGGCGATTTTCTCATATTCCGCTCGAAGTGTTCCCTCACTCTCCGTAATACTCTTTTGAATATCCTCTTTTTCCTTGTCGAAAAGTTCTCCGAAAAGTTTCTCGAGCTCCGCTTGCGTTAAAATCTTTCCATCGACCGTCTTAATCTGACCCTCGAGTGCCTTTTTAAGACTTTCCAAATCGCTCGCTCCCGAAGTCTTGACCGCCTCTATAAGCTGATTCAAATCGACAATCTTTCCGTCAATCTCCGCCGACTTTCCTTGTAAATCGTTGAACGCTTCCGAAATATTGTCAATCGCTTTCTTGTTTTCTTCCCTAACACCGTCAATAGCCGTCTTGTTTTCTTCCTTAACGCCCTCAATAAGGCTCGTTGTCGTCGTTTTCATATCTTCCAATGCGTTGTCCGTACTCGTCTGTAAATCGCCCAATTTAGTGCCGAAATCGTTCTTTACGTCGTTAATTTCCGTCTTAATATCGCCTAACTTACTGTCTAAGCCACCGATGACGAGTTCGCCCTTTTCACTATCCCAACGCAGTTTTCCGTTTTTAAATGAAAAATCGCCCGTATCCATATCAATCCACGTATCGCCGTTCGCACTCTTTAAAAGACCCGTTATAATCTTAACCGCCGACAACCACGCAATTTTAGCGTCGTTAATTGCAGCATCCGCAATAAAAGTTGAACCTATAAACTGCCTTGCGGGTCTTGAAAACCAAGCTACATCGTGAACGCCCCCATTGTTTACAAGCACGACGAAATCATTGTCGCCGAGCGGATTATTTTGAAATTCATTCTCCGTAAGCGTTTCATACTTGCTTGCTCCATGCCTCCAAACAACATACTTTCTCGTTGTTCTACCCGACGGAATATTATATGTTTTTCCGTTGTAGTAAAGCTTGTGACTGTTCCAACTGACTGCCTTGTTCGCCTTATCATCAGTCCAAATCTCGCCCGTTAAAATAAGCTGTTTAAGATTAAACTTGCTTGCTTCAAGTGCAGCGTCGTCAATCTTATCTGCAATAATAGACGAGTTCAAAATAAATCTGCCGTCAATCTTCCCATTGTTGATTACAATCGAGTTCTCTCTCGTCTGGTCTATACTTGCTTTTAACACGTCTTCAAGCCTATCCATAGGCTCGCCGAGTTCAAGTTTTACCTTAAACGGTAGCATTAACTCTCTCTCGACCGACAAAACTCTCACTTTCGCAACATCGTCGCCTTTAGGGTGAATGTTTATAATATCTCCGAGTTCAAATTTTTCGCTCTCGTACCCCTCGAGATACCTTAAATCGACAATATCCGCCGTATAATTATATCTCTCACGTGCTAAAAGCTTTCCTTGTTCTCTGCCCCACTTTAAGAGTTCGTCTTGTTCCGCAATCCCGCTGTTCACAACCGTTGTAGTGTGAATTTCCGACAAAAACGGACTTGCTGTATCTATGAATTTTTGTCCGCCGTTTACCTTTGCAATATCGAGCCAATCTTTACCGAACGGAAAAACACGATTATACACCTTGCCGACAATGTTTTTTGTGACTAGTGCATACTTATTTTCATTAATCGTAAAACCCGAATAATTTCTCCACTTGTTTTCATCTCGCAAACTTACAAGCTTTTCTCTACTGTCGAAAACGAGGTAACCGCCCCAAATGTTCTGAATTTCTTGTATAAGCCCCAAAACCGACTTTTTCTCAACTTCCAAATCTCGAATACCCGAAACATCGACCTCTCCGACGTTCCAACCCGTCTTATTGAGTACCGCAAAAAGAGCGTGCCCCGCAGTTCCCACCTTAAAGCGACCGCCCGACAAATCCGTACCGCCACCGACAATAATCGTTGCAAAATCTGCGGGTTTCTTCGTGTTCGGGTCATTTGAGATAAAAGGAAACGGGAAAACGTCTTCCAAATCCTTGTAAAGTTCGTTCGCTCTAATTTTTATCTCTCTGTACTCCTTGAAATTTCTCTCAATCGCACCCTCTCCACGAAGCGTATAAAACTTTCCGCCTGCCTCAAGTTTTGAATCGCTTGTCAAATACTTTGCTTTTTCCGAATCTCTGTCAACTGAAAAAGAAATTGTCGATTCCTTGTTAAGACTTGTTCTCACAATCGGGACTTCCGTAAAATCTCTCTTAATCAGAATACACTCAAGCTTTCCACCCCTATATACCTTAATCAACCTCTCGCCCCCTTAAAAACTGTACCAATCTCGAAACCTAAGCACCCAATCGTCGTGTACTTTCACCTCGTTATAACCCCTCTCAAGCTTCAAAAAATCGCCCTCAAGGTTATCTATCGCATTTAAGCCGTCGCTTGTGACAATGCCTCTGTAACTGTCGTAAATAATCTTTCCCGTACTTTTAATATCTACAACTTTTCCGTTCAGTTCAAGCGTGTGTGCCTTATAAACCGACCTGTCGCTCTTTCTTTCTTCCAAATAAAACGGCACTTCAACCGTACTGTCAACAAAAACCATGCCGTTATCCATACTCGTAATCTCGTTAAATTGAATACTCTTGTAAAAACCGTCTTTTAAAAGCAAACTGACCGTAAATTCAACATAGTCGGGATTTCGCCTAAACTGATAATTTTTAATAACTAAAACCTCACCGAAAACTCCCTCGTCGTCATCTCTGTAAAGCTTCATAAAACCGTTTCGGGGGTTCAATATCTCCGTCACTCGTCGCCACTCTCTATCAATCGTTTCGGGGCAAAATTTCTGCTCGCTTATAAGATTCAAATTAAAAATTCTATCCTTAAAGCGTGTACCGAAAATATAACTTCCGTCACGCCCTGCAACACTTGCCTCTAAAACTTCGATTTCGGGCAGTGTATCGTACTCGCTGTCACGCCTTATAATGTATCCGAGCGGTTCAAGTCGTCTATCTTTTGTAATTCTAAGTTCCATAATTTCCCCCTTTTAAAAAAATATGTATAGGCGGTAAAAACCGCCCGTCTTGTTACTTTGTAAGTTCTTTCACAATCTTATTCATCTCAAAAACTGCACTTTTAATAATTATTTTAATCGCTTCTTCATCAAGCCAAGGTGCTTTTTCTTTGATAAACTTTCTAACCGCTTCGTGTTTTTCCACGCCTCTTTTGCTTCCGACAAACTCTCCCTCTGCCCACTTGACCGCTTCTTTCGCCCACATAAACGCTGTTTTCATTCTTTCGACAACAAGCTGTCTTTGTGTAAGTTCCGTTTTGTCCTTTAAAAGCGGAACGAGAAAATATGTGATAAGTGCTCCTAAAAGTCCAATACCGCAAATAATAATTTCTTTCATAATTCAATTCCTCCTAATCAAATTCTCTAATACCTATCGCACTCGCAAGACCTCTACCGCTGCCTTGCCAACGTTTTTTGTAATAAAACTCCGTACTGCCTCCACCGTCTAAAGCGACAACGCCCTCTAGTCTCAAAAACTCGTCTATAAGTTTCTTAAAATCGACCATACTCATCTTCTGCCTTGTTGTGATGAGATATACGTCTGTTCCCTTATATCCGATTGCTGTGTGCCAAGTAGTTTTCAAAATATCGCTTCTCGTTCTCTCCGCTTTCGGATTGTATGTCGGGGTTAAACCGACCCCCGAAACCGCAAATCTGACCTTGCCTAGTTCGTTTATATTGTTCACCGTCTTAACACCGCAGTTTCCCTGCCAATCTATATACAAAGTGCCTTTTCTAATCGCCTTGTTGTAGTCAACCCTGTCGGAGTTCGGTCCTAAAGGCAGTCCCTCGTTTATAGCAATCCCCCAAATACTGCTTTCTACACGTGCGTTGCCCGTATCGAAAAAAGTACCGTTAATGCCGTACGCTCCTCTTTTTAAAAGCGTATCGCCTTTCATAAAAACTTGATAAATATTTGTTGACTTCGTTTTTAAGATATTGAGTTTTCTGTGCTCTATCAAAGTTACGAGTTCGTCTTGCTCGGCAACTTCTTTCTTTTCATCTTCTTTGTCTTTCACGTCGTCTTTGCCTTTATTAGTCAAATCTTCTTTTTTCAAGTAAACCCCCTCACTGTCCTTGTCAAGGTCAAACAAAATCTCCATAGGCTCGCCTAAACGTTTCTTAAAATTTTCCCAATCTTCTTCGGAAAAGGTTCCGGGGCAGTTCTTTCCCGTAACGTCTTTGTGTCTGCAAACCCTTTCGAGCGGAATTTTAAACTTGACCATAAGATTTTTAACAAGTTCGATTGCATAATATACCGCCTTTTCGTAATCTCCGTCGGCGTTAATGCAAATCTCAACCCCTATCGAGTTAAAATTCGTACAACCGTTTCTCGACCGCCTATCTCCGCAATGCCACGCTGCTTTACTATCGCCGACAATCTGAATAATCTCATTACTATCCACGAAATAATGAGCCGAACTTCGTCTGTCTCCGCCCCCGAAATAGCGATAATGATTGTACGCAGTCGCCCCTTTTCGAGGGTTCGCCGTATCGTGAATGACAATCCACGCTATCTTTCTTCCATATCTCGAGGAAAAATTGTATTTTATAGGTTTGTACTTAAAACTTACCAAAAACCTCACCCCCTTTCGGCAGTTTCAATCATTTTCCCAACTGATTAATCTTATCTTCAAGCTTTTCGAGCATTGTGTAAACACTCGTCAAATCAGTTGATGTTTTGAGTTCTTTAATATCATCCCTAATCTCGCCTAAAGTCTTTTCCATATCCTTGTGAATTGTCTTTGTTTCTCTGATAACTTCGGTATTGTTCGCAATCACAGTTGCAACTCGCTCGATAATAGCGTTTTGCTCTTTTCTCTCTTTCGGGAGTACATATAGCACGTAATAAATTGCAACCCCCGCAATAACGGCTAAAACGCCCGAACTGTTGATGCCCTCGATAAATTCCTTAACTCCCATAGCTTCGCTCCTTATCTTTCAATCAAATCTTCTCTGCCTTCCGCTGTCAAAATTGCGTCAACTTCTTCTTTAAATCTTTGATATATTTTAAACTTAAATATATCGTGATATGTGAATTTTCCGTCAATAATTCGCATTGCAATAAATAGTGCCATTAAGCCTCACCTCCCATACTTCCAACTAACATCATCAAGTCCGCAATCGTATTGTCCGCAGTCTCGACCTTTTCTTGCAAACTCTCCAAATACTCGTCTTTCGTCATCTGAATTTCATCGTAAATGTACAAATCTTCACCGTCTTTAAAGTCTTTGTCTTTGCTTTCATACTTTCTGATATTCGTGTGAATATACACCGTATCTTTCCCGATAATAAGTTCTTTCGCAGCCTCTTTACTGCCTACAACGTCTTTTAACTCTTTCATCTAAGCCTCCTATATACTTCTTTTTAAGCCTTGCACTATCGCAAAATTTAAGCCAACCGCTGTAACTACAAATCGTGCATTCATCGCTATAACTCAACCGTCCTTTCTTTTTAATCTTTCTCATCTTCTTCTCGAAATTTTTACAAGTCGTCTTTCTTAAAAGAGTGTAATCACCGAAAAATCTATAACCTACAAAATCAACACCTCTAACCCTTGTTGGAAATATTTGATAATTGCCTTTGAGTTCCAATCGCAAATAGTAATTTAAATAGTCCTGAATCTGATACATAACAAATCTTAAACGCTCTTTGTCGTCGCCCAAAATAACCATATCATCCATATATCTGACGTAATACTTGCAACCGAGCCGTTCTTTTATATAGTGGTCTAACCCCGACAAATAAAAATTCCCGAAATATTGACTCAAATAGCTTCCGATTGGAACGCCTTTATCCATAGGATATGAATCAACAATCTTATATAACAAATCAAGCAGCCGCTCATCTTTAAAGGTATCTGCAAGCATTTTCTTTAAAATGTTTTTATCTATGTTCGGATAAAAATGTTTCACATCAAGTTTCAGACAATACTTCGTGCCGTCCTTGTCTTTTAAATATTTCTGCATATATCCCCACGCTCTGTGGATACCTCTGTCGGGCATACTTGCACAGGTTTGGTCTATAAAGTGACGTAAAAATATACGCTCAATCTGAAGCATTATCGCCCATTGAATTATCCTGTCGGGATAATACGGAAGTTTCATCAATTCCCTTTCTTTGCCCTTGTCGTTTATTATCGACCGCTTGTACTCGCCAACCTCATAAGTGTCGTCTATAAGCATTTGCCTTATATTTTCCGCATACTTCATCGGGTCTTTATCAACCTTTTTAACCTCAATATAATGTGACTTATCTCTCCTCGCCTTTTTGTGTGCGAGTAAGATATTGTCTATATCTATGATATTTTCAAAAATATTTCCAAATCGTTTCATCTCTCACCTTTGAATGTTTTTATCAACCAAGCTTTCGAGTGCTTTCACACCTACTGACACAGTATTTGAAATTCTTATATTTTGCCAAGTGGCAGGGCAATATTTTTTTAATATAAAACATTTAAGCGACCGCCGAGAGCCGCAAAAGCAAACGAAGCGGAAGAAGAGCACCCGAAGCAGACCGCACCCGCACCCGCACCGCAGCCGCGAGCACCGCCCACAAAACTGAATTAATTATGTGTCGTTAAAAATATTGCCCATAGATTTTTTTAAATGTAAAATCTATAAAAACATTAAGCGACCGCCGACCGCCTCAGCATCCGAAGCGGAAAAATCGCAATAGAAGCAGAACGCACCCGCATACGCACCGCCGCCGCGACCACCGCCCACACAACCGAAATATGTGCTGTTTCCATATACGTCTTGATAGTCACAAAAATATGTCGTTTCTGACCCACCGTTTGCCTTTATTACAAAGCCAAGTTCTGATGTGCCTTGTATGGATTTTGGATAATTATAAACATTACCGCTAAAGCCTAAATTGTATGCTGAATAACTCGCTCCGTCGTTACTGAATTTATCTGTTCCCGTTTTCATTTGGCTATTCCCAACGCTTTTTATGCCGTCGAGCCATTGAAGCTTATTTCCCCACATATCTTCGATGTATTGGAACCTCATTTGGTCTGTTCCGTTTGCGGTTCCGAAATCGACACTTTTTCCGTTCGTTCCACCCGTGTTTAAATAACTGCTTCCGTTCGTTAAGCCTTTTCCGAGTGCCGTTTGCGAGTCCAAATTGCCGTATTTTAGCACGTACATAGCTTGTAAAAAAGTCCATTGATAAAAAGCTAACTGCTCATATCCTGCACCGTTCGCTTGTGCAATCGTTCTAAAATTGTCGATTGTTTTGTTTCCCGTCGGTACAAAGCCTTTTATGCTTCTAAGCTTGCCGTCTTTTTCATATCCAAGGTATGCCCCGAGATAAAAAGCCTCTCGTCTTTCTTCGCCTCTAGTGTGTGCATAATACTTAAAATCTTCGCTGTCGGGATTGTCTGTCATCGAAACATAAACCTTGTCGCCGACCGTCTTTATGCTCAAGCCTTTCCGTGGGAATTTAACCATAACATCGCCGTCTGCTTCAGTTAAGCTATTCAGTTCCTCGTCTTTTAAATCTTGAACCTCTTTCCCGTCTTTAAAAAGTACAAGTTTACTTCCGAAAAAATCATCCCAATCCGCCGACCCTTTTTCCATAAACTTTGCGTCATCTTCGTATGTTATACACGTAAGCGGATTTGAGTTTGATTGGTCTATAACCGCCGTCATCGTCTTAAATTTTGCTTCAGGTCTTATATCTGTTTTTTTTGCATAATCTTTTAAATCTTCCGTTTTTGCATACCCCGACAAATCGACTTGCGTACTGCCTATAAGTTCAAAAGCGTTATTTATCCACAAATACTCGAGATAGATATTGCCCGTCTTTCCTTTCGTGTCCTTAACGAGATAAATCAAATCCTCTTTTCCAGTTGTCGGTAATTTGTCGACAACTGATTTTTTAAGCTTGCTTGAACTTTCTATAAGTGTTACAATCTCCGCTTCCGTCTTATATCCCTTGTCGTTTGTAAGCTCGGATAAATTCTTCGGCAGTTCGGTCTTTTTCGCATACGGCATCAAATCTTGTTTCGGAGCATTTTCTGTGATTAAATTCTTAATCTCTGCTTCCGTTTTAAAACCGCTGTCGTTAGTCAAGTCCGAAACTTTTGTAGGCAAGTCCGTCGTCTTTGCAAACGGTTCTAAATCAACTGCCTTTTTGTACTCCGTTCCGTTCCAAAAATACAAACCGCCCTCGTAAACATAAAGCGTTGTAACGTCGCCCGTTCCCGAAAGACTTGTAACCTCTTTCACGTTAAAACTTGCTTTTAAACTGTCTATCTGCTCTTTCGTAAAATCTTCATACTTAAACGGCTCGCCTTTCTCGCCCTTTATTCCTTGTTCGCCCTTATCTCCTTTTTTGACGGTAATCGACTTGCCGTCTGAAAACTTGACAATCGTATTTCCGTTTGTATCAAGGCTCGAACTCTCAACGGTGATATTGTCACCCTTGTCGCCTTTTGAAATAACTATCTCACTTCCGTCGGACATCGTGACTTTGGTGTCGCCTGTGTTTGTTTTTACGCTTTCTCGAACGGTAATGCTGTCACCCTTGTCGCCTTTTGCACCCTTATCGCCTTTTGCACCTTTTTTAACCGTAACCGAACTGCCGTCGTTGAACTTGATAACGGTATTTCCCTCGCTGTCGTATTCGGTGCTTAAAACCTTTGAGGCTTCACCTGTCGCACCTTTGTCACCCGTTACACCTGTATCGCCTTTTAAGCCTTTATCGCCTTTTTCGCCTTTCGGGATAACAACTTTCGTGCCGTCGTTAAAGCTAAGTTCGGTGTCGCCGTTATCGAGTTTTCTTTGCGATGTAATCTTTGCACTCTCGCCAGTAGCACCCGTCTTTCCGACCTCGCCTTGCTCACCTTTGTCGCCCTTTGGAACGGTGACTTTCGAGCCGTCTGAAAACTTTACGACCAAATCTCCGTTTGTGTTCTTTTCAGTGCCTAAAACAGTAATATTGTCGCCTTTATCACCTTTTATTCCTTGTTCTCCTCTTTTAACGGTAACGGTACTGTTGTCGTTAAACTTAATAACGGTGTTTCCCTCATTGTCGACCTTTGTTTCGACAATCTTAATAGGGTCACCTTTTTCGCCCTTTGCACCGCTTTCGTTTAAGTGTACGTTCAAAACCTCATCTCTGTCGTTCAAGTAAACATTAATCGCCACCTATGATACCTCCCCCAAAATCTTAAACATTCCAAATAAAATCGTGTGTACATCGCCGTTTTTCTTTGTAATCTCGACATCGTACACATAATTTCCGAACTCCAACTCTTTCGTGTCGTTCGGCTCGATTTTAATAATGTACTCGTTTTTCACCAAAACTCCCGTCTTTTGAAAAATAAAGTCCTTGTCTCGAACTCTCTTTTTGACGGTAAGTTTCACGCTTGTAAGGTCATACTGAACCTCTTTTCCGTCTTTTAAGAATCGCACGGGGATAATTTTCGTATCCCCTCTGTGAATCTTCAAGACCTGCTGTTCCAAATCTGTGCAACAAAACAACTCTTTCGCCCCCTTTATAAACTCCTCAAAACATTTGTAATTTCTTTGATAACGTCTTCTTTTTCACGTCTGTCGTTAAATCTGACATCGTCTGTTTTTAAAATACTGTCTATGTTGATAACTCTTTTCACGTTCTCACTTCGATTGTCGTTTGTGACCTTTGACGGCGGATTTTTAATAATCAAATCTCTAAGTGCTTTAAACTCGACACTAAGGTTCGGCGGTAAAACAATTTCGTTCTTTTTAAGTGCTGCGATTCCGTCTTTTAACACTTCGCCGCCCGTATGATATTTCGGCAGTCCCGCTAAAATTCTTTCGCTCTCTTTAAGTCCGCTGTTTAAAAGCAAGTTTGCAAGCCTTGCGTCATACTGCGACAATCTCGCTCTAAGCTTGTTTGCCTCACTATTTACTCGGTTCATGCCTGTTCGATTGCCTTGCTCGTGATACATTTCCCAATCACGCTTGAGTTCAACAATCCTCGACGCAAGTTCGTAAATAAGTCTGTTATTACTTCTTTGATTTATACTTTCTCGACTGTAATAATCTCTATTTTCGCTCGATTTTTTCTCGACGTAGCTTTCCGACCTTGCCATATATCCCATTGCTTCGCCGTAATCGCCACGTTCAAGGGCGTTTTTCATAGGAATGATATAATTCCTTTGCCACTCGTCAAAAGCGTCTTTCGATAGGCTTGCAGAAAGTGCTATAACGTTTTTCATATGGTCTGTAAATTTCGATTTTAAAAGTTCGTACTGCTCCTCTTTTTTCTTGACTTCTTCCTGCATTCTTTCTTCTTGCAGTCTTTTTTCTTCCTCAAGTTTCGATTTGTAGTCCGTAAGCCTTTCAATTTCAAGTTCAATCGAGTATTCTTTGCCGTCTTTTCGGATACTTGCGATTTCATCTCTAATTTTCTTTTCGAGATTAAACTCATCTTCAAGGCGTTTCTTCTTATTTTTATAATCGTCGTCAATTAAGTCTTTTTCTTTTTTAAGCTTGTCTGCCTTGTCTTTCAGCTTTTCTTTTTCGCTCTTTCTCGAATCGTCAACTAAAAATTCATTGATTTTTTCTTCAAGTTCCTTGACTTTTTTCCTTGCTTCTTCACTCGTTCTGACTTTGTAATACTCTAGTTCTTCTTTGAGTTTTGCAAGTTCCTTGTCTTTTCTTTCTTTTTCCTCAAGCTTTTCAAGTGCTTCAATCTGCCTGTTTATATCGTCGATTTCTTTTTGCTTGAGTGCCGATAAAGCCTTGCCCTCTTCCTCGATATTCTTAATTCTCGCCTTGTGCATTCTCGTAAGTTTTTCATCTTCCGTAAGTGCACCGTCAAGCATACTCAAATATTCTTGCGGTAAGCTTCCGAACAACCCCTCTGTGTCCATTCCGAGTGCTTTTGCTTCTTCTCTAAGTTCACGAAGCTTTTTAATGGTTTCTTCCATTTTTTTGAGATTGTCTTGTTCCGCTTTTTTATATTTAAGTGTCTTTAACTGACTGTCGAGATTTTTCAAGTTATCTACAAGTGGACTGTTCTTAATCGAATCCGTCATCGACTTAATCGCCTTGTTGTGATTGTCGTCTATATCTTTAAAAATATCGTCTATACGCTTGTGATAAAGTCCGTACAAGTTCTCAATTCTGTCAAACTTTTCACTCTCGCTTTCGGCGTTAAACTTGCTGTATAAACTTTCGTACATCGAAATTTCATCTTCGTTGGATAAAAGATTTACTCTTTTAAGTCTGCCAATATATGTTTCTTCGTCTTTGATGTTCTTTTCTCTAAGACTTTTTCTAAGTTCATATAGCTTTTCTTCCGCTTCCGTCGCCGCTTCAATATAATCGCCTTGACCTTTTTTAATTCTTTCCCACGCTGCGATTTCATCTTCCAAATTGAAAATTCTAAGTTTCTTTTGTTCTTCAATCCACCTTTTCGAGTTTTCAAGTCTAAGTGAAAAGTATTTTTTCTCCATTTCCAAAATACGCACGTCAAGGTCAAACTTTTCATCGTCTGTCTTTGCAAGCCTTGCCTTTATATCCCTTAAAGCGACCAAATCTCTCTTTGCGGTCAAATACGTTTCTTTTTCGAGTTTTGCTCGTCTGTCTATAAGTTCTAACGCCTCTTTTAAAGCCGTATTCTCTTGCTTTTGTGCCGACGCTCTGTCTGCTGACGCTCTCTTTGCAGCACCCCCGCTTCTTCTTGCCGAACGCCCCGCCTTGTTCGAGGTTGCAATGCCTTTATTTAATTTATCTATAACGGCTTGAATACTTTTTGAAGCCGATGCCGAAGTTTCGCTCACAACCGCTTTAATTTCGCTTGCACCTCGTCTAAGTTTCAACTCCGTGCTCTTTCTAAGTTCTCCGTACTTTGCGAAATCGTTTGCGGTTGGTTCTTCCAAAAAGTCTCTGCCTCTACCGGTGTTTTCATTCCGTACTGCTCTTGCATTTCTCGCAATATAGTCCGCTTGTTCTCTTGCCGAGTTTATATTTGCTAAAAACTGTGCCCACGCTTTCATTTCTTCCGTAAGGCTTTTAATTCTGTCGTTCGTATTTAAGTTTGCGGTAGTCGTCATATCTAGCTGTGCTCTGATATAACCCTCTCTCGTTGCAAGCATTTCATTTGTAAATGCTAAAATCGACTCCGTACTTAAATCCGTCTTATCTTTGAGTTCGGGAAATGCTTGACATAAACGATTGAGCGATTCTTCTGTAAGCATATTTCCGTTTTTCAATTCTTCTTGTATCTTTGTAAGTTCGTCATACTCTCTCGATAAATTTGAAACCTCACGCTCGAGCGAACCCATAGACGACATTGAAACAATAAGTTGGTCATCTACATTTCTAACTGCACCGACTAACGTGTCCGTTTCGGCTTGAGCGTCTTTCATAGCTTTTACGTTTTGTTCCATACTAAGCGTAGTTCCGTTATAGCTGATGCCTGTTCCCTCGAGTGCTTTTTGCAACTCTTTAAGTCCGCTTGCGTTCTCCGACGTTCTCTCCATAATATCTTTAACTTGCTTTTCAATCTCAATTCTCGACTTCCCCGCAAATTTCGCATTGTCAATAATATCTCTATAACCTTGAATTTCGGCTTCGGAGTATTCTTTCGATTTTTTCTTTGCTTCGTTTACATAGTCGTCTAAAATTCTTAAAGCTTGCTTTCTACCGAGTTGCTCCGCCTTGTTTACAAAATCAATCGACTTTTTATATTCTTCTTTTACAGATTCTTGAACGCTTTTAAGGGCTTCAAGTCTTCCCTTTTCAGTTTTTAATCTTTGTTTATTAAAAAAACCGTCTTTTTTGCTAAGTTCGGAAATCTTTTTCCTCGTTTCTAAAATAGCCTCTTGAGTGCTCTTTAGGCTTTCTGCCGCACTTTTACTGTCTTCGAGTGCCTTGTCGTAACCCTCTTTTATTTTGTCGTAATTGTTGTCGAACTCGTCGTTTGCTTCTTCTTTTGAAAGTGCTAATTCTTTCTCTTTGGCACTTATATAGTCCAAAACTTTTTGAGTGTTCTCGACATAAGCATTTCCCTCTTTGTCTATTTTTTCGGGTGTCATGCCGTAAGTTTCTACAAGTTCCCTTTGAATTTCAAGCAACCTCGTCTTGTCTGAAGCGTCGCCCTCGCCTGCATATATCTTTTTATTGAGTTCAACCATTTCCTCTCGAGTTCGTTTAAGCTTTCTAAGGCTCGTTTCCTCATCTTCAAGCTTAATCATTGAATCCTCTTGCGTTTTTAAGAGGTTATCGTATCTCTCTTTATAGTCTTTAATCGCTTTCGAGATAAGCTTATATGCAGCAACCCCCGCCATAATTGCGAGTGTTATACCGCCCAAACCTATTTGAAAACCCTCCGCCGATGTAGTCGCTGCACTGAAAGCCGAGCCTAAATTTTTTATTGCTCCGCCCCCACCGCTTGCTGACTGTTTAAAGGCGTCTATTGCCGTTTTTACAGCCCCTATTTCGTCTTTGAACCCAAGTATATTAATATCTTTTCCCGTTGCGTTTAAGAACGTTTTAACGCCGTCTAGTGCCTTTAAACTTTCAAGACCTTTAACCGAAGCACTGACCATTGCAAATTGAGTGCTGATTTTTACCGCTTCAGGTGGGATTTTATTCAGTATTTTAAGCACATCATCGCCGCCCGAGATGAGTGTTTTAAACACTTCTTGTATTCCGCTGTCCGCAAATGTAAGTTTAAGCTGTTGAAAACTGTTCTTGACTTGCTCAATTCTCTTTGCTTGCGTTTCCATTGCTTTTTCATTTTCACGCCTTGAATATCCCTCAACGTCACGCAGTTCTTCCATAACGTCTTTGGTTTGTCGCATATTCTCGATTAACGAAATAAAATAGTTTCTTCTAAAAACCCCTGCCGCCGCTTGCGAAACATCTCTACGGTTTATATCGTTAAATTCTTTCATAAGCCCGTTCGTTTCGGCTACTTCCTTGTTCATAAGACCCGCATCGTCTGCCGCTTTTACAAAACCGTCTTTAATTTTGTCGGAGGCGGTTTTCCACTTTGCCGAGATTTGGTCGAAAATATCCATAATACTTTTAAATTTTGTCTTCGTTTTATCTGTGAAAACATCGATTCCGACTTCTTCAAAGGCTTCAATGCTCTTTGCTCTTTGAACATACGACAAAATCGACTTTGCAGCGTTTCCGACTTCTTTACCCGTCGCACCGCTTGCACTTTTCATAGCTACTAAAACCGCAATAGTTTCGTCAAGGCTCATATTTGCGTTCTTTGCAGTCGCACCCATTTTTTGAAGACCGTCTACCACGTCTTGCGATGTAACAGGGAAACTGTCCGCTGTCTTGTTGATTTTATCTATAAGCATTTCTGACTGCTTTGCCTCGAGACCCCATTGTTGCATAATAGCAATAAGACCCTCTGTCGATTGCTTTGCGTCGAGTTCCGCAACGTTTAAAGCAAGTAACGAGTTCTTTGTAAGTTCGAGCGTGTCCGCAGCGTTGTAACCTGATTGTGCCCACCTTGTTGCGATTGGTTGCATATCTTGAAAAGTGTAGCCGTAAGTGTGTCCGATTTCCATAAGACTATCTCTGAATTTATCCGAGTTATATGTTGCGTCTTGCATTACTCTCGAGATTTCCATCATGCCTTCCTCGATTTCTTTCATATCTCGAATAAACTCTTTACCTTGACTGACCATTTCAGACCATATAGAGCCCGAAATAAACCAACCTACACGTCGTTTAAACTCCTCGCCTATAAGGTTTCCACTTGCCGACTTGTCCGATATTTCGGAGTTGACCCTCTCTCTTAAAATCTTCGTTTGCTTTTGCAAATTTCTAAGACGGCTCGATTCATCCGCAGTCAATTTTCCGTTCTTTTGTAAAATCTCATCGAGTGTATTTACTTGATTTTTAAGTTCACTCGAAATAAGCTTCGTATCGCCCGAAATTTTTGCCGACTGCATAAGTCTTCTCGATTCACTTATACTTGCCTTTGTTCTCGAGATTTCGAGTTGGTCGCTCAGTGTAACCTCTGCCGTTTTTCGCACTTCCGCGTCTTTCTTTATCCTTGCGGTTAAAACACTTTGCTCTCTCATTGTTGAAACGGTATCTTTCTCAACTTCGGCGATTTTTGCCTTAATATCTAAAATCTTTTCATTCTCCGAAACAGCTTTGTTAATGCCTGCCTCGCTCAATTCCGGATTTTTTCTGACTACTCTTTCCCTTTGAATTTGTGCCTCAACTTGATAAATTTCTTCAAGTTGTTCACGTCTTTTAACTAAATCTCTTAAAACAATGCTTTGGCTTTGTGCTTCCTCAACCAAACTTTGCTTGTTCGCCTTTGCTCTCGCTTCTTCAATAAGCTTTATAGACTTTAAATAGGCGTAATAAGTTTCGGTTTCCTTTGTCCTCGACTTCATCGCCGTAACGGTTTCCTCGACCGCTTTTTTCTCACCCGAAAGAATACCGCCACCGCCTTTAGAGCCTTTGCCTTTTTCAACCTCGTCGAGTGACTTATCGAGGTCTTTCAATGCCTTGTTAAGCTTTTCCGCTTCCTCTATCGCCTTTGAGTAATCTAAACCCAAAAACTGCATAATCTTGACTTCTTGTCTATCGTCTGCCATTTATAACATCAACCCCCTTTGGCTCAAGAATGCCATTAAGTCCGCATCGCTTTCAAAAACCATATCTCCGTTTTTATCCACTTCGTGCGGTATTTCTTTTTCCTCATCTTCGTAATTTACCGTGGAATCGAAAATTCCCGACAGTTGCTTATAAGTCATCATCAGAACATCGTCAATCCCAAGTCCGTATTCCTTTAAAAGATAAGCGATAACAACGTTATAATTCTCGTTCTCTCCCGCCTCGCCTCTCGACCCCACGATATTTAGTCCGACAATGCCACCAAAAGTTTTAAAAATCTTTGAACGTCTTTAACAGTCCAACCGTCTTTCATAGCACTTTCAAAGCTGAAATCCGCTCCGTCTTTGTACTTGATAAAACGTTTCTTGAAAACATTGTTATTACAAGTGACTGAAACCTCTCCGAACCACCTTGCTAAATTCTTTTGCATTTTCTCGTCGAAAAAATTCTGAATTGCCACTAAGCTGATGTCCGTTTTAACAAACTCGTTTGCGTGGGCGATTGTAAGGGGGTAAACAATATATTCATTTTGTCCTACTTTAAAATCTTCACCCTCCGCAAACATTTGGCTCAAATTATACGTCTTCTTTTCACTCATAATAAAACTCCTTTAAAAAATATGTAAAAAGGGGTGTGACCCCCTTGTATTAGCACGATTGTAACGGCACTTCCGTGATTGTTGTTTCTCCGATTTTACAACCCTTTGGCTCGAGTGACTTAAAGTTAAGTGTCATTCTTTGCGGTTCTTTTGATGAAGTCTTTTCAACTGCTCCGTCAAGTTGCATTTTGAACCAAGTTGTTGTAATTTTCTTTCTTGTAAGTTGGTCTGATGTAATGGCGTTGAATGAATGAACGATTTTAACATACGGTCTAATCGGTGTCTTTTGTTGTGCTTCGTAAATGTGATTATTGTCCTTGTAAGTCCAATAAGCGTCAAGCCTCATGCCCGCCATTTCTTTACCGAAGTCAACTTTATGTGATTTCTTTTCGCCTGTGCCTGCTTCAGCTTTGATTGTAAGTGCTTTGTCGTAGCCTTTTGCTGCTTCGGCATCTTCTGTAAGTGTTGCAATATATGATGTTCCGTCGGTTTGTGTGAAGATTGCTTTTTGAATATCTAACTCGCCGAAATCTACTGTTCCGTCTTCGTCAACAACGATAACGCCCGCTTGTTCAATAAGCTTTTCTTCCTTGACTTCTTCATAGTAATAGCCTTGAAGCTTTGCCAAAATATCTCGATTAATCATATTGACTTCGAGTTTCAATGTTGTTTCTTCACCTTGAGAAATAATTGCTAGCGGGTTTCTTGAGTTACCCGATTCAATTTCTGTTGTTTGCGGTGTTGATGTTGATGTGATGTTTAAAACAGTGCCGTTTTGGAACTGTAAAACATCCTCTTTCTTCATAGACGGAATACCGTTTCCGTCAAGCAAAAACATAGTTACATAACCTGCATTTTGCGAAAACTCCGCTTTTCTTAAATTTTTGTTAAATTGTGTTTGTGACATAATTCCCTCCTAAAAATTCCAATTCACATAGTAAAATTCAGCTTTGTACTCGATTGTTTCACTCGTGGAATAATCTTGTGCATTGCCCGAACCAATTCTTCTTCTGATTAAAACGCCGTTAATCACTCTGTTGTGTAGCGTTTTATATACTTTCTTTATAGCTTCCTCAATCTCCGCTTGATTGTTTATGCCTCCTGTGACCGCAACGATAAATCTTTGCTCAAAAGTGTTCGTGCCGAACAACTCCCTTTCGCCTATCTGATAAAGTCTGATTGAAATATCGCCGTTTGTAAGCTTGTCCGACCAAGGTGTTTTGTATATCGGGTAAGACTTGCCGTCTTTATCCTTGACCTCATCACTAAGCTTTCTATATACAGCACCTGCAATATCTAGCCACGTGAAAAGCGTTCTATCTCTTTCAATCATCGTCTACCTCACTTTCTTAGTCGCACTCACCTTGATGTATTTTGAAAAATCCATATTGTCGATTAAAAAATCGTAAAACTTTTCGGAGCGTTCTTTGTTCATACTGCGAAAAGCTTCTCTAAGTGCGTGGCTCGGCTCTCTGACCATTCTTTCGTACATATCGTGGTTACTCTCTTTCCATACTTCTTCGAGATTAATAGGCTCTTTCGGACTTGACTTGTTTTCTCTTGGCTCTCCGAAAATATCTGTCCACTTGCCCTTATCTCTCGAATAAATGGCGTTTCCGATTCTGTTTTTGTTCCATAAGTCGGAGTTTTTGTACCTTTCAAGTTCGGGATTGTCCGTATCCATTTTTGAGCCTTGTCCGAACTCATCCATTGCGAAATATGCACCGCCCGTAAACTGATAAAAAATACATTTTGCAACTGTGTCGATAAACTTGATTCCGTCGTTTGTCAAACTCTCTTTTCCCTCTTTCGTGAAAAGTCGGTGTATTGCCTCCGAATAAATCTCGTCACCTTGCATAATGAGCGTGCCTTTTATAGCGGTAAGCAAATCCATTTCAAATGCTCTTTTGTCAAAATATACACGCATAAAGTTCGTTCCTTGCTTCTATCCAGTTGTTAGTGGCAGTCTTTACCACCTCGTCACTTTCTCCGTTTTCAACGGTGTAAAGCTTCACGATTGTTTCAAGCTTGAAATTGTCTAAAAGTTCTAGTGCTGTTCTGTCGCACGAAAAATTTTTATCGTAAAAAATATCGAGTAAATCAATTAGAACTACATCGCTTGCGTTCTCCAAAATATATGGAGTGTCGAACAAATCCCAATTAATTTCGTTTCTTTCTATTCCGATTTTTGAAAATCGCTTCTCAAATTCTTCTTTCATATTCTTTTCGGTCTTGTTAAAAACCACCAAATAACAACTGTCCATACATCAATTCCTCTTGCTTTTAGTAAGTTGCATAATCTTATATCTGTCGAATGAGGCATAATCTACCGATGAAACGGTAAAATCTTCATATTCTCGCCCCGTAAAGACGTTTATAGTGTCGTTTAACTCTCCCGACATTCTGTTACTCGTGACAACTGTGTACTTTGTGGCGTTATCTCTGCCCTCCTCAAAATCTCTCATTCTGTAATTCTCAATTTCAAGGTAACAAGGGAAAACACCGTCGGCACCCTCGACATACTTTCTTTCTGCACGCTTTCTGTTGCCGTTTCTGTCGATTTCGTAACCATCTTTATTGCCGTCAATCTCTCTGATGTTCGAGTTCGCTCTCATAAGTAAAACCGACCACTCTTTGCTTTCGGGTTCGTACTTTCTGCTAAGCACCAAATAAACGTTGTCCTCGATTATTAAGCAGTTGTTAATATAAGGTACTTTCGGATTTATGATTAAAAGTTCGGGAATATCCGCTCCGACCGTATCTTGTGTGTCGTGTTTATGATTTTTCTCCGCAAGATAGCCTGTCCATAGCGATTCTCTAAGCCCTAAATTTTGTCCGCTCTTTGAATTTCTCTTAATCGACAAATAAAAAGTTCTACCGCATACAATTTCATAGTCCATGCCCGAAAATACCTTTACGTTCGGACATTTCGGTTTCAGTTCACGCCCTACATAACCTCTGCTCCTTGCAAATCTGTGTGCCATAGTGTCAAGCATTTCTACCACCCGCATTTCTTGCAATTTCTGCCCGTCACTCTGAAAATCGGTAAGCACGGCTCATCGCTGTCAATGATAAAATCGTCGAAAATCTTGAAAATATCTTTGAGATTATCTTCCAAATCCGCCTTGATACTCTTTGTGTCGATTTCAAATTCAGCGTGTTCGCCCTTTTGTCTTTTCGGAAATCTTCTCGGCAGTGACGGTAAAAGTAAAAGTGCCGTCTTGTAAACTATTGCACTCTCTTTGGCACTTTCGATTTCAAGGGGAAGAGTGGCGGACTTATCAAAAAGCGTAGGATATAACCCTTTGATAATAAGTTCCGCCTGCGGCATAAACTCGGGATACATAACCTCATCGTCTTTTAAATACGAATCGTCAATCCCTAAAACTTGCCTAACTCTTTCCGCTTCATCAATCATTGCTATTTACCGATTTTTAAAGCGAGAACTGCGTCTTTGTTAAACTTGTCGTATCCGATAGTTTCTGAAACGGTCAAGATTTGTGTTTGTTTTTCAATAAATCTTGCACTTTCTTCAACGTTGGAGTTTACTTGTTTGTATTCATAAACGGCTTGGTCACGTTTAAATGCGATAAGTCCGCTCTTGCCGGATGCCTTTGTTACGATGTCGTTTAGTTCAGGTCTGTAAATGATATTGAGCTGTGTGTTGGTTGCTCCTAAATCGACCTTAACGACGCCGTAAAGGGATTTCATAAGCGGGTCTAACTCTTTGCCTGCAACCGGATATAAAATGTCTGTAACGGCTTTAAAACCTGCTTCATTAACGATGATAGTATCGAAGAAGCCGACTTTCTTTGAGTTTGTTCCTAAGAACTTGACAAGTGATTCCATTGTTATTGTGTCTAGTGACTTAACTTGAACGTCTTTTACAAGTGCGTCTAAGGCTGCTTCAACTCTGTCTGCGAGTGTTGCATTTCTAACTGCTTGAACAAGTCCTCTGAACATTGATACGCCCATTCTTGCAACGGCTTCGTAAGTTGCCTCAATGGCTCTACCGTATTTAAAGAGATTTAATGCACCCTCTTTCGTCTTAACAGTAATTCTCGGAAGTTCCGCACCCTCGCCGATTCTTGCCATTGCCAAATCTGAATCTTTTGTGTCGAACTCAACTGTTTTAACAACGTCTGAATCAACGTTTACTGTGCCCGCAATCAAAAGACTTCTGATTGGTTCATCTTTGATGTCTACTGAATAAACACGTCTTACAAATTCCGGGAATAATGCTCTTACTTGGTCTGTTCTCATAAAAGCACCGATTGTTGCCCCTGTGTCGTTAAGTGCAACGTTCATTTCCTTTAAACGTCTTTCAAAAGCGTCTAAATTGTCTGATGTATCAACGCCGTTTTCCTTATCGACCTTGTTCATATACTCGGTGACTGTCATTCCCTCTTTGCTTGCCAAAAAATAAGTTTCTTTTGTAATTCTTTCAAGTGTCATACTCTCGTTCCTCCTATTTCAAATCTACAACTGTGCCCTCGTCGGCTAAACCGACTGCGACAACTACTGCTTTGCCTTCGCCCGCTTTAACTCCGCCTTTTCCGTCAAGGACTACTGTTTGTCCTGCTTTAAGTGCGTCGCCTTTAACATTTGCAACCATTCCGCACCTCATAACGGTAACGATGCCGTCAGCTTCGCAGCCGAGTGCAAAACCGTAAATCTTTCCACCGTCTGTGCCTAAACCTACTGTCGGTTCATCGCCCGCAACAATACCAACGGATAAACCGCTGAATGATTCAAATTCTTCTGCCTTTAACGCGTCAATCAAGGCTTTTTCGCCTTTAAATGTGACTGTTTCGTTTCCAATTCCTCTAAATCTCAACTTCATAATCTTTCCCTCCTAAAGTTTGAATTTTCTATAATCTTCTTCGATTGAAATATCAAAATGTTCTTCCGTCTTTCTTCCCGTCGGAATGTCAATTTGTAATGCCTTGTAACCCTCAATCTTCTTTTCGAGAACTTCCATACTTGCGTCTTCAAGACCTAGTGCCAATGCTTCCAAATCTACATCAGGAATCGCTCTGACTGCCTCTTGTTTCGCTTCTTCAACCTTTTCGTAAAACATTTTCTTTCCGAGTGTGTAAAACTTTTCTAAAGTATTTCTGTCAACTTCTTCACCGTCTATTGAGAAAACTCCGCTTTCGTTTTCATCTTTCGGTTTCGGAACGTCTGACACAGCGGTACTTTCTGTTTCTTTCTCAGCCTTTTCATCTTTTACATCCTCCGCTTTTTCGATTTCAGTTTCAGTTTCTTTGTTTGTTTCTTCTCGAACTTCAACTTTGTTCTTTTCAGCATTGTCCGTCTTTTTTTCCAAGGCTTCGTCTTCTTCTAAAACTTCGTCTTTTGTGATGACCTCGTCTTTTTTAACGCCCACGTTTTCAACCCCCTTATCTTCTTTTTCTTGTATATTTAATCCGCCCGTTGCGGACAAATAACCATAATTAAGTCCTGTAAGTGCTTTCACTTCTTCCTCGACCGCCGACTTGTTATCAGCGTTTTCAAATCCTGTCACTCTCGCCCCTTTATATGCGGGGCTATATACAAGGCTCATTTCAAATAAATCTGCGTCGGTAATCTCTCTAAAGCACTTTTTGCCTCCGTAAGTTTCGCCAACAAAATGCTTGCAATCTTCTTTTCCGCAAATGTTGCACCTTGCTTTTTTATAAGTAAAACCAATCGATGCCTCGATGAGTAACCCTGTTTTGACCGACCGTATAACATCGTTCGTGTTGATTTCGCCGAGTGACACGTCTTTCGGTATATAAAACAAAATCTCGAGTGCCTTTGTTTCACCCTCGCCCTCGCCGTCAATAAGCCTTGCGTCGAAACTTCTTCCGTACGGATAAGCGTTGTTGCCGTCTTTCCAAGCGTGATTAATCATCAAAGGAACACCTTTTTTCGCTTGCCCCTCAAACTGCCTCATCGCTTTTTCGGTAATGACTATTTTATCCATAACGGGGCGGTCACCTATCGCCTTAAATGCGAAAATCTCAACGTCGGCGGCGGTAAAATTGCTCCCCGCCATACCGTTTATAATCTTTAAATCTCTTTCAGTTGCTTTCATATTCCCTCCTAAATGTTCTTTGTCGCATAATCTCTCGCTTCTTCTTCGGTCATAAAACCGCTTTCGAGGCATCCTTTTGCATACTCGAGCCTTGCTGCTTTAAGTTCTTCCTTGTCCTTGTCGCTCTTGTAGTCAATGGATTTGTGCGTAAATACCGCCGTTCTTTGAATACCTTGAACTCTAAGCCACATTTTTGCCACATTTTCAATCATTCTTTTACTTGCCTTTTGGCAACTTTTGATGTAATTAACCATAATTGAGAACTCAACCGTACTCCAAGTTTCGGTCTTTCCGCTCGACTTGTTGACGAACGCTCCGAGCGTTTTCATACCGTTTGTGACTTGCTCGCCCGTCATATCGTACAAGGCTCTGATGTCTATACTTCTGCTTGCACTTGCCCCCTCAACCGTTTTAATTGTGTAATCGTCGGTGTGTATAAAGTGACTTTCGGGATTTAAGTTGTTTAACTCCGCCGCCATTTGATTGAAAATACTGCCTAATACCCTTTGCAATTTCTTCGGGTCACTTGTAATCGACGGGTCAAGGCTTGAAATAATCTTTTCCTTGTCGAAAGTTATATCGAGTTTCGGAAAACCTTGACGGTAAATTATCTTCGATAAAGACACTTGTAAATCCATTTGCAGTTGTAGCGGTGCTATAACCGATTGGAGCGGTAAACTGCCCCGAGGATTGTTTATTTCAGGGTCGTTTGCTATATAAAAGAAATTCGCACTTCTCTTGTCGAGTTTCACTTCGTTTTTTCCGTTCGCTTGATATGGAACGAAAGTCTTAACCCCGTCTAAATCTTCAAGTTTGAAATCAATAGTTTCGGGGCTCACAACATAAACGTCTTCAATCTCGTGTCTGTCCTTTGAAACAGCCACCTCTATTGCCATTGCCCCCAAGACGTAATAACTGTAATGAAGCTTGTCTATAACGCCGTCAAGACCCATTGTGTTGTCACCGCCTATTCTCGAAGCGAACTCTCGCCATTCTTCTTCGAGTTGCAAGTCCGCATTTCCCTTTTCGTCATAAAAAGTAATCGTACTGCCTTGATTTGAGAGCCTTAAAAAGTTCCAAACCGCCATGCCGACTTCCGGTGTAGTTTTTCTAAGATAACGTATCTTTTCTTCGGGTCTTTCAAGTGCGTTCAAAACGTGTAAAATCTTTTCGTTTTCGGTGCAATTCTCGCCCGCATTTGCGGTTAAAAGTCCGCCGTTCCAAAAATTCGGAACGACCGTATTTTCGTTCCTACCGTCGATTGACGTTTTTCTGCCCGTCGGTATTAACTTGTTAAGTCGTTCAAATACTCCCATTTATCGCTCCTTTGGCGGTTCAAACCGCACCACAACATTGTTCGGTGATTCTTCTTTAATCTCCGACAAACTCTTAACGCTTCTTTCTTGCAATTTATTTAAACTCTCAATAACGCTCATCATATTTTTTAAGTCCGAAGTCTTAAACTCCTCACTTTGCATAACCGATTTAAGCATTTCATCGAGTGTACTCATTGCGGCTTTTATCTTCTCGTCGTATAAAAGACTTCTTTCGACCCGATTTTCATCTATAATGGCGTTGATATTTTCTCTTTTTTCTTCAATCGCTTGAATCTTGTCTTTGAGTTTTCCGCTTTGTAAAATTCCTTGAAGTGCAACTTTTTTATCATTGTCCTCCAAGTCCTGTAAAGTGTTTTGCACTCTCAAGCTTTCAAGTTCCATTTTTTCATCGCTCATATTTTTGGATAAATTCAACTATTGCCACCTCACATATATCTCTCGTCGTAATCTTCTTTTCGCCCGCTTTCGTCATCTCCGCTGCTTTTTCTTCAAGCCAACTGTAAAGCGTTTTGTCAATCTGAACGCTCCTCGTTTTCTTCTCGTAAGTCTTTTTCGGCTTCTTTAAAAGAGCACCCATATTCTTGAAATCGTTTACATACTTTCTCAAAATCTTGTAATCGTCTTTCAAATTGCCCGCCGTAAACTTGTCAACCTTTATAATCTTGTAGGCGAGTTCTTTAAAACCGAGCCTATAAAGCCTTTCCCGCCACTCGATTTTGTCGAGCGAATTTAAAACGGCGTTGTAATCAATATTTAAAACTTTTGAGGCTTCCTCGAGCGTGTAATAATTTTCAATAAAACTAAAACTACTCATCGAAAATCGACCCCTTGAAATGCTCTATAATATCGTTTTTGGTTCGTCTGCCCTTGACTAAAATAAACGGATTGATGTATAGCTTTTGTTTTTCATCGAGATATAAAACGTCTTTTTCGAGCAAGCCTTTAATCGCTTTTCCGACCGTCTTTTGCGTGTAGCCGATATGCTCCGCTGCAACTTTTCTTGAAAACTTTTTCCCCGTCTTAACCTCGTTCGAGCCGAACTGTTAAAAGTTATAAAGTCGTTGAATTTAATGCTCTTGCTGTTTTTTAAATTTTTGTAGACTGAATTGCTTAAAATTCGGTCATAGTCGTTAAGTTCTCTTAAAACTTCGCCCGTTTCACTATCCACAACAACTTTCACAAAATATCCCTCCGTACTCCTCGTAAAATCCCTTTAAATCGTTTAATTCGGCGTTCCTCAAACTGTAATCGCCTACTCTCGTCATAAAGTCATATAAAACATTTTCGTAAACCGCTTTTTCTTTTCTTGCCATTAAGTACATAAGAGCAAGCGTCATCGTTTCTTGTAGAAGCGGTTCATCGTAAATCAGATAAATATTCGCACCTCTGTCCGTTTGGACATTCATAAAAAACATCAATGCCTCAATCGACTTTTTGTCTTTGAAAACAATCTTTCCGTCTTGCGATTCGATAAAGATAAATCCGACTGCTGAAAATTCTTCTTCTCTGAAACCGAAAATATGTTTTTCCTTTGTCACATAAACCTTTGCGTGTTCTTTCGGAATCTCCATATCTTCCGCTCCGATGTAAATATTTTCGATTAAATGTTTCATTAAAATAACCCCAAATATACGGGTGCAACAGCCTTTTGATTTCTAAAAGACGATAAAGCTATATAAATTGCACTAACCCAGTCGTCGTGTGCCACTCCTAAACCGTTTTGATAAGTATAAGTACTGCCTGTCTTTGACTCCACTTTGATGTAGCCGAGCAGTTGGTCGTAAATCTCGTATCTGTCTAAAATGCTGATACTTCCGCTCTCGATTAAAAGCATAAGATTTTCAACAAGTTCTCTCTTGTTCGAACCGTGTTCCTTGACGGGTATAGCCGTCACGCCTTCTTTTTCAAAAAAGAACGACAATGTTTCTCCGACACCTGCAACCCCGTAATAGATGACGGCGTTGTTGTAAATCCTCGACACTTCCGAAACCCTTTTCGTCTGCTCCATATAGTCCTTGCCGTCTAAAGGGTCTGCATAAACCATTTCGCCCTTATAGTTGAAAACTACAAGCGGATGACCGTCGTTCTTTTGAGCGGGGTCATAGCCGATAAAATATCTTGTGCCTTTGTCGACTTTTGCAATTTCCGAGAAAAATCTCATTGCGTCGCTTCTTCCAATCTTCTTGTCGGGTTTAACCATAACGGCATCAAGATTTTTAAAGACTGCGTTTCCGCTGAAAATAAACTTTGCCATATAGTCCTGCTCGTACTTGTCAATCGACATCGAAGCTTTGATACTTTCTTCTTCGGTCATAGGCTCTCCGATAGGCTTGCCGTTCTCATCGACATTTATGTTTCTGTAACGTTTCTCCGCCATATACGGGTTATCCCACGTGGTGAAGTTAAAACTCTCATAGCTTGAAATTCTGTCTTTCGAGCCGACTTTCCCCATTTGATATAACTGATAAAAAAATCTGTTACTGCGTGGATTTTCCATATTCGGTGTTGAGTTTATAATCGCTACGCCACCTTTGCCCTTGACCCCTCTTTTTGGGGAGTTGAGCCTTTGCATAATATTAGTCCACGTCGCCTCTAAGTCGGGTATTCTCGCCGCCTCTGTAATCGTTGCAATATCCAAACCGACCCCTACAAGGCTTTGGGAATCGTAAGCACTTCTGACCTCGATTAGCCCGTCGTTAAAAGTTTTCATCGTCATTTCGGATTCCTGCATTTGCCCGATTAATTCTTTCGGGAATAACGCCTTTAAATCCCGCCAATTTTGCTTTGCCAAATTTTCACTCGGTGCAATTATCCACCAATGAACTTTTGGATTTAGCGTGACGGGTCTGTCCTCCATGCACATTTCAATAAACTTTTTAATGCTGTCCGCAATGGAACATAGGTCTTTGCCCCAACGATTTCCGCAAACCAAAATTTTAAATCTCGCCTTGCTGTCGTGAACAAAAACCTGCGTCTTATGCGGAGAATACGGGATATTGATATATTTTGTGGTGCTTGCACTCAAAAGACTTTGAGCCGACTTTTTTCTGCAAATAGGGCAAGTTTCATACTCTGTAAAACTGCCGTCTTTGTTTTCTTCTTGAAAAAACTCGTCTTTGCAAACTCTACAAATGCTCTTTACTTTGTGCATTTTAATCACCACCTCAATTCTCAAGCTAATATATATTGTTATCTTTTTCAATAAGCAAGCAATAAAAATAGTCGAAGTTGCTACTCTCCGACTATCTCTAATGTGCATAAAATGCGTATATTGTTGTATATTGTGACTATATTGTTATAATCTTCCTCGCAAGTGTTTCGTCTAAACCGACCAACTCGACGTAATAAAGATAACTTTCCTTTTCGCTTTCTGATAATCTATGTTTATTGATTGACAATCTCTTTTTCTTATCGACAATTTCAAGTGTCTGTAAAAAATTCACACTCTCTTTAATAAACCCCGCATATCCTAAATTCCACTCTTTGATTAAAAACTGCCTAAGTGTCTTTACGGTTGCTTTGTCGCCCGATTCTTCAAACCCGATAATCGCCGAAGTGATAACCTCTATCGAGGGGAGTTTTACGGCGGTCAATGCCCAAAAATTTAAAAAGCTGAAATTGTCGAACAAATATCTCTTTTCGAGCGGACTTGCTCTGTCGAAAACCCGATTCATTCCGAGTAATTTTTTTGCGATATATTTTTCCGTAAACCCCGTATCTAAAAAGTCTTTAACTTTCGGCTTGCCCGTCTTTTGAAGTTCGATGTATTTTAAAAGCATATCCTTTTCAATACAAGCGGGCATTGTGTTTACCGCTCTCATCTTCTCGTATTTGTCTATGAGTAAATTCTCGTAAAACATTAAAAACTCCTCGATAAAACTATATAATCGCCGCCGCTAAGTATAGACTGATATTCCTTGTTTTCTCTCATAAACTCGCCTTTAATTATGATGTCTATATGTCCGAAATATCTGCCCTTTACAATCTCCGTAATATTTGTCAAATTGCCGTCACCCATAAAAGTGAAAATGACCGCCTTTCTTTCCCAATCGTCAATCTTCGTTTCGTCACTATACCTGTATATACCTTTGCCGACCCTTTTCAATATCCCCGCTTCGGTGAAAATGTGCATAGCATTACTGACGGCGTTTGCAAGTGACAATTTTGTAACGTCTAAATTCATTCTCTCTCGCACTACTCTCGCTCTAATCTCGCCATCGTCTTCCGAAAAATTCATCTCCTCGAGAACCGTTTTAAGAAACGGAAAAGTCTTTATAAGATAGCAACAAATGACGAAGTTCGTTTCCGTAACTCCGCTGTCTGCAAGCTTTTTAATAAACTGCTTATTTGCCTCGACAACTTGCCTTATAATTCGCATAAGTGCCAAAGTCTTGTTCTTGTTCTTTTGATATTTGAAAAGATAATACGCCTTAATATCCGCATCCGCATCGACCATATCGAAGTTATGCTCCTTATAAAGCCTTAAACCCTCTCTAATGTCCTCTAAACCGACCCTTGTATTAAAACCTAAATTCACAATATCGCCCCCTAATTGTCTGTAACCTCAACCGTTATTCCGTTCGGCTCGTCGATGTCTTCCGAGTTAAGCGGTATAAAATACTCGTCTTTAAGCTTGTTCGTAAAATCTTCCGCTTCCGAGCAATCGAAACCCGAAAACTCAAGCTTGTCTAAAAACTCACGCCTTGCTTTTTTTGTGTCCTCAAACTCCGCCTCGTCGTACAATTCTTTAGCTTCACCGAACAAATAAAACAGCCTTATTTTTCTCATTCTTTCTCACCTACATACTCGACTTCCACATCGTCTTTAAAAGTCGTCGCTATCATCTTGAACAACATATATGCGTTCAATTCGTCGTAAAACTTGATATGCCTAGTTTTAATCTTTTTCGAGAATATAAATATCATTTTGTCGCTATTGATATTTTTAAAAGCTTCCGCTCCGAAACTGTATTCGAGATAATTCCCATTGTTACAAATTTCTTTTAACTCTCCGTCGGTAACTTTATTCGCACCGTTCACCAAATAAGCATATAGCTTTATTTGCTCAAGTTTTTCTCTGTCCTTTTCAATTTTATCCAAATCCAAATCAATTTTTTCTCTAATTGGCGTTCTTCTCTTTTTCCCTAATCCCACTTGCGTAAACCTCCGTAAGTCTGTTTAAATAGTCCGTTGCTTTAAGCAAATCCCCTATTCCGTTTTTGTTGTTAAATCTCACCAAATATTTGAGCGTGTTAAAAAGATAAATTCCCTCTTCCGCACTCAAATGGTTCGCCTCTACAATTCCGACAATAAATTTCATACTGTCGCCGCCGTTAATCTTGTAATAATCCGGCAAATTCTTTTCCATAACCCACCTCACTTTTGCAGTTCAATTTTAATTCCCGTTTCGAGCTCAAGTTGTTTTCTGATGTCGAGTAAACTCACCTCGCCCGATATAACAAATTCATAATTTTCGTGCAATCTGTCTACAAACTTTTCGAGCCTCTTTGCACCCCAAGGGTCGCCCTCATTGTTTCTTAAAGTCCAAACTACAAGCGTCAAAATATAATCGACTAAATTTTTGCTCGTAATTCTTTCACCCTTAACCCTCTTTTTATACTTTTTCTTTTTCAACCTCGTCACCTTTCTTTTTAATTGCCTTTATTTCGAGTTTATCGTACTCAATTCGGCGTTTTTATATCAATCTTGATTAATTATACTCGTTTGAAATTAAAAGCCTTAAATCGCCATTTAAACGCCAATTAAATATATTTGCTTTTAACCGACTTTTTTGTGCATTTTTAAAAATATCGTTTATCGGCGTTTAAAATCGTTTTAAACGAGTTTTATATTTAACGCGACTAATTGAATGTGTTTCATATTCAAATCGTTTTTAGAGCATAATACGCCCGAAATAAGAGGGGTTTAATTATCTTTTGTATCGTCGGTTTAAATTTATGTTTTTATTTATGTTTATGACCGCCGTTTTTGCTTTCTCGAAAATCCGCCCTGCAATAGCCTCGTCGACGTTGCCGATTTCGGGGAGTGTAAACTCGCTTGAAATAATAGTTTTCTTCGATGCCTTGTATCTCATATCTATGATTTCCCAAGTGATTAAAATATCCGCTTCGGTCACTTTCGCCTTAAATAAATCGTCGATATAAAGAACATCAGCTTTTGCTATTTGGGTGATTTTATCGCCGTAAGTTTCTCCGCTTTCGTCTTTCATCTTCGCCGCTTTCAGTTCTCGCATTAACTCTGCCCAACTTTTGTAAATGAGCGAACGCCCGAGTTTCAACTCGCTACTTGCGATAGCCGTCGATATATGAGTTTTACCTACACCCGACTGACCGCCTATAAAGAACCAAGTATCTTTGCCGACGTTTTCGAGTGCCTTTTCTCTCATCATCTTCGAGCAGTTGTCGAACACCTCAAAATTCTTAAACGAGTATTCTTTTACAAGTTTTTCAAGTCCGCTCTTTTTCAAGTTTCTCAAAATCTTTCGGATTCTCATACACTCGCACTCGTAAAAGTATTCTTTGCCGTTTTTAACTATGAGATAATCGCCCTTGTTCTTGCATTTTTTGCAATCGTAATCGTCAATCTCGTTCAAATTCCCTTTTTTGTCGTTATAAAACTTCGCATCCGACTTGTCTTTTTCTTCTTGCGACAACTTCTCGTACCGTTTCGCAGATTCAATCGCTTCTTCGGGCATATTCTCAAACATTTTCCCACACCTTTTCAAAAGAGAATACAAGCGTTTCGATGAAAAAACTATCTCTGTCACCCACGATGAAAATGTGATACATCAGCTCGTTTATAATCTCAAACGTTGCAAAATCTATAACATTCTCATCGAGTAGCGTTTCCGTAAACTCCAATAAATCGCCGTAACCGACTTCAAAATTTTCAAGTCTTTTCTTAAAGTCCTCAAACCTTGTCTTTATAATAAATTCTTTGCCATACACCATGCCTAACCCCTAACCGATAGTAATTCCGAGTTCAAACGGAAAATCGTCATTCTTAACCGCCTTGTCCGCATACTTGCCCTCTAAAACCTTGACCGCATTCGTGTCGTTTTCAATGAGCCAATCGAACGAAACTCGCCAACCGTTGCTGTTTTTCCCTTGAAGAAAATCGCTCTCCTTAATGCAATCGAACGCCTTTATAAACTCATCTTCGCCTATCTCGTCAAGCCTTTTTTTAAGCTTTTCTTTTCGCTTATTCGTAAGCTTTAAAACCCTTGAAATGCCTACCGTCTTTTCCGCAACCTCATTGAAACAGTCAACAACCTTTTTGTAATTGTATCTTTTAGGCTTATCCGCAGTATCTGCATAAAAAGAAATGTCAAGTTTTTTTAAATTATAAAAACTTTCTCCGTTCTCAATTACTTTTTCGATATATCCCAAATCTTCAAGTGTCTTTAATTCTTTTTGCATTTGTCTTGTATTTTTATTTAACATATCCGCCAAATCATTACTTTGTAAATAACACTTTGAATTTCTTGATTGCAAGTACATCGTTATAAGCGTTATTCTTTCGGAGTAACTTAACTCGTCGTCGGCTGTAATTTTTTGTATATCAGAAATAATATTTAAAATTTCATTCATAGAAACTTCCTCCACTTTCATCTTCGTCGTTTTTACCGCTTGTCAAATTTCTTTACACCAATATGCGTTATATTATATATATACATTACAACCTAGAAGAAGATGATTTTGTCTAAGTGTTTAATATATATAACCTTTATACTCTGTTGTAGAAATATTTAATATATATAATATTTATTATACTCTAGTTATTAATCTCTAGTTATTCTTACTGCAATTTTTTTTCATAGCAAAAAGCAATTTTTTTTCATAACCTTATGCAATTTTTTTCGTGTTCAGCGAACTTTTAATTCGTTTTTTAAGCGAACTATTTGTTCGCTGACGAACTTTTAATTCGCCGCCTTTTTTAACGCATATTTTGTAAACTATTTTATACTTTATGAGGAGCATTTTTAGAAAATTTAAATTTTATTTTATGCTTTTTGAATATAATGATTAACATAAATTTGCGATTTATGAATAAAATACTTAACATTAAAGTTTATATCGTTTTATAACATTGTATTTCTATCTGTTATCTTTGATATATATTATATCATAATAGCCATTGCTATTTTTCTTAATTGATATTTAATATCATATATTGTTTTAATTTATATATATTTTATCATCAAATAATATACATATTGTTCAATATAATTCACTATGCTTTATCTAATCGACTTATAAAAAAGTATATAGTTTTAAATATTTTTATCAAACACATACACTCTTGACAATGTAATCGACAATATATTTTCATACCCTCAAAACACAAACTCTCTTAAAAAACTCGCCCCTCATACCCGTATTCATACTTTAGTTTACCTTATCGAAAATTGCGGTATTAATTTCCAATTTTCTTTGCTCGACCAAGTTGCTATTCATTGTAAAACTTCTAAGAACATATCCTTTGTCTACAAGTTTTTGAAGCCTTGTTTGCACCGCTCTCGTCTTTATCCCGAGCATATCGCCTAAATAATTGTTACTTGCATAACAGTAACCCTCTTTACTAGCAAAAAACAATATAATTGCATAAAGCCTTAACTCGCTGTCCGATATATCTTTGTCCTCTAAAATCTTAAAAGGAACTGCTGCATACGGCATATTTTTCAATTCAACCTTATTCATCTAACTACATCACCTCATAATTCCTTTTGTACGTGACCTTATAAAGCATAATTTCGCCGCCGTCTATGTCCGTTGCAGGTCTTGCATATTCAAGTATTTTTCTTCTTTTAAGTCTGTCCGTCGCCTCGTCTATTTCTTCCGTCGTCATCTTGAATACTCTCTCAAGGTCTTTCATAAGGAGTTCGCACTCTCCCATACTGTTTACTTCACCCATAAGATAAATAAATATTATCTTCTCGTTGTTCATCATATCCTCCGAATTAATCGCAAACGTCGGGAATGCCGTCAAAAACGGCTTATCAGGTATCATTGCCATTGTTTCCTTATCTAAATCGTAATCTCTCATATTTTCTCCCTTTTTAAAAATCCGTATAATTTATATCATTGAGCGATGACACCACGATTGACCTTTTTCCTAAGTCCAATAGCTTTTTGTCTAGCAGTTCAACCGATGTAATAATCTGCTTCCCTTTCATTGCAAACCTCATCGCCCCGATTATATAAGGGGAGTTGTTATAATAAACAATCTCGCCCTTAATCATCAATTCCTTTGCCTTGTTAAGTTCTACCATAACCCCTCTATTCGCTCGTATAACGCCCAATACGGCGTGTTAAATCGTAAGCCTATATATTTACACTATCTCTTTTAAATTCTTCCGTGTAATCTCTCTAAAAACCACGTTATCTTTATCGACGACAAACTTTTTGATAAAGAGTTTGTATCTAATCTTATAAGATTCCGTCTTGTAGCCTTTAACTTCCTCGATTACCGTTTCGCCCGTGTCGACTTTTTCATATCTGAAATCCGCTGTATATTTAATTCTGATTATCGCTTTGCCCTCATATCTGAATTTATCTTGCAAAATGAATACGGGTTGCCTTTCCAAGTCCTTTATAAGTCCTTGTTCTTCTTGCACTTCCAAAATCTTAAATCTCTCGCATTCAAGCTTGCTGTCGAACTTCTCGCCCTTATACTCTACTTTCCTTGCATTGAATTTATTTGCCATTTTGCACCCCACAACCTTTCATAATTGCCGTTTACTCGTTTCTGTCCGCCTTGCATAGAACTATATGCTTTCTTAAACTCGAAAATGCACTCAAAGTCGTCTGACGGCTGTGTGTATTCTGAAATGATTACAATGTTTTTTTCGCTCATCATCTTCGCCCAATCCGTAAATCTCTCGTAATTGATTTTTCCGTATGCCCTTGAAACCGTATTCTTGTACGGAGGGTCAAGATATATAATCGAGTTTTCCACGTCTGAAAAATACGTGTAATCTTCCACATAGACTTTTAAATTGTTTAAGTCATCAATTTTTAAAGTTTCCTGCAACCTTTCGAGTTGTGCAATACGTTCCAACTGCGATATTCTCGTATAACCGCCTCTCGACTTGTTCCAAACTTTATATCCTTCAGCTGTGTTAAATCTCTCGATATAGTCTTTTGCGATTTTATTTTTTGTTTCCGAATGTTCCATAGCGTAAATATATTGAGTTTGATTATATCCGAACGAGTTTACAACAAGCCTTAAAAACTCTATCTCGTCGATATTTTCCTTGTTCCGAAGTTCCATAAACTCGTCACGCGGTGTCAATAAAGTCTTTAAAAACTCAAAATCTTCGCTTGCGATTTTCTTAATCGCCCTCATCGGCAAGTCGTTAATATCGTTATAAACGACGTCAATACCGTTTATCATACATTCGAGGGTGACCGCTCCGCCACCCCCGAACAAGTCATAACCTGTCTTATCCGTTCCGTAATTTTGCTTGATAAGTTCTACAATCTTCTTTGAAATTTTTCTCTTGCTTCCAACATACGGCAAGCCTAGCGGTCTGCCTTTTCTAACTTTTTTCTCATCAAATTTAAGCACTACCTTAAACTCCTAACTTTAAAATTTTAAATCATATCTTCGTCAACGTCGCAACTGTATTTTTCAAGGAAAATCTTCTCCATATCGCTTTTGCCGAGCATATAGGCTTCAGGGTCTGAATAATCTTCATCTTGCCACATATTGAAGAACTCCTCTTCCGTCAACTTGAAGTCGTTTGTTGCTCTTTCCATAAGAGCCGAAATCAAATCGGTTTCTTTCTTTGTGTGTGCCATAATTCTCTCAATCTCGAACCTTGCACCCGCAATATATGAGTGAATACTATTCTTTCTAGTTGCCATTTACTTTCACCCCGATATTTTAATCAACTATTTCAGCATCGACTACTTCGTTTTCGTCGTCGTTGTTCGGTGCTTCTTCTTCTCTTTGTTTATCTTCTAAAAGAACGAGATTAGCTTCAATTTCCATACAAATGTTCTCATAATCGGAGGCTTTTATTTCGCTTGTTGAGTTCATATATCCGAATTTAGCCATAGCACTTCTGACAAGTTGTTCGTTGCTTTTTGCCAATGCGAACATTCTGCTACGTTGTTTTTCGGTAATTAATTTTTCGCTTGGTTTCGCTGAAAAATCATCTTCGTTTACAATGTCGTCACTTGCAGGAAGTTCTTCCGATGAGTAAAGTTGTGATAATTCGTTAGGGAATACCTCTCTAAGTGCTTGAACCAATGCAACCTTTCTAATCATAACTGCAGGCATCGACTTCCACGTTGCTGTATTTCTGTGAAACTCCGAAAGTGAAACCGTATGCTCGAACGGAACTTCCCAATCTTTGATGTGTATTCTCGCCCAACCGCCTACAATTTGTTCGCTTCCGAGTGAGTAAAAAGTGCCATCCCTTTTTTCTCTACCGTTCTTATTTTCAACAATAATTCCCGCCTCGAAACCTCTAAAATCGGGATTTGCTCTAGCCCTTTTCATAAAGACGTCTTTTCCTGTCACAATGTTCGATTCGTTTCCGTATTTTATGAGGTACGCCTCTCTTAAAAATGGGTTTAACCCTTGTGCTTTACACAATTCCAAAAACATTTTAAGTTCTTTATCCGTCACTTTGCTTGCGTCACCGCTTACTAGATATTTCTTTACGTCGTCTTTGGTTAAAGTTATCTCTTGTCCGTTTGCTTCGTATTTAACTGCTAATTCATCCATTTTTTCACCCCTCTATTTAAAACTGACTCTTAAACTTGCACTTCTCTTTGTGATTTTCGGATAATCGTTCAAAAGCTTTATATACAATTCTCCGCTTGTCTTTTTGAGTGCCGTTGTGTCAATCGAAACACTTTCACTCGCCGCAATATAATTCACTTTATATTTCTCGTCTTCGTACTTGTCTGTTCCATTTTCAACAAGTACGTTTGTAATTTTTTCCTTGATTTCCTTTTCTCTTAAATCCAATGCTTCTTTCTTTTGTTTAATCTCTTGCAATTCTTTTAATAATTCAATCATTTCTTTCTCCTTAATTCCTTTCTAACCAACCGTATGTTTGTCTTATAACGTCGCGTGTACACGCTCTCAAACTGTCCATATGGATATTGATAACAAGTTTTTCTCTGTACGTATCCGCCCAAAATACTTCGAGAAATTCAAATTTGTCATTATAAAACAACTCGGCGATTTCATATCCCGTTAAATCTTCAATGATTTGTTTCCAATATGGAAGCCTCTCCGTTCTTTCTCTGTCATCTCTCTCTTTCAAGCGTTTAAATACGTCAACTAAGGTATTGAGCATTTTCACTTCCTCTTTTTCTATAATTTGGTCTACAAGGTTGTAGCACTCTTTTAGCGTAAATTCTTCATTTTGCACATCGGGAGAATCCCACGAGTGGTGGCAGTCAAACCCTAAAACGAAATTTCCCGTTTCGGGTAGCGTATCTGCGTAAGTGACGCCGCCGTAAGCTTCTATTTCGTCGTCTAAATCATCAAAAACGTCAACGTTGTAAAATCTGCTCCCTTTCGGTATTTCCACATAACCGCAGTACCAATAGTCGCTCGGTAGACACGACGGTTTAACTCTGTCCGTCTTTTCTCCAATCTGCTTTACGAGAACTCTATATCCTCTGTAAACTTCGTCTTTTACAATTTTTGTAAACATTAAATCTTTATCTCCTCTTTGTCGTAACATTTCAATATAAAACTCGGAATCATATCTCTATAACTCGGCAATATCTTTGTATCGCCGATTTTTGCAACGCCTTTCGAGTTTTTAATTTCTACTAACTTCTTTGAGCCTATGAACTCATAGGGTATTACAACTCCCTCGTCTTTCTTCTCGGGGTTGACCGTCTTTAGACTGACAATCATCATATCCTCACATTCAATCCTGCTCTCTATAAGGGGCTCTACTTTCTCGTTAAATCGCTTTTTATTAAGCGTGTACTTATTGATTTTCAAAACCCCTCACCTCTCTTTGAAAACTCTCTCTTTCAACTTGTCCTTGCTCTTAATTCTTTCTATACTCTCTCTCGACTTTCTGTCGTCGTAATCTTTTGCAAACCTCAAAAGCTTGTAAGTGATATATATAGGCATAATCGCAAATATAAACTTCATAATTTCCGTTAAACCGCCTTATCTTCCATAATCGCTCTCATTTTCTCGAAAGCTTGTTTTAATTTCAATCTGCTACCCCAATCACCCCAAACGAAAAACGGTGTAAACCACGTACTGTATGTTTCGAGCGTCAAGGTGTCTTGATTTTTTATAACGGCGGGAACTCCTAAAAGTGATAACTGTACATAGCACATTGCAACTGCATTGAAATCTAAATCGTTTGCAAATACGAGCATCTGACTGTTCAGATTGACTCCCATATCTTTAAGGACTTCAATCGCTTGAATTAAAGTACTGCCGCCGCCGCAAGCTGAATCTTCAACCATTACAAACCCCTCTTTTTTGAGTGCATTTTCTACGCTTTCTTTATCGAGTGCAAGCCTTGCCATTAAATTTGATATTCCCGTCGGTGTAAATTCCTGTGCCTTTAACTTGTCACCAAAACCGAGCTCCATATATAACCGCCCGAAAACGTCTTCCCTTTTCTTTTCGAGTGCTGACGTGACAAGAGCCATAATCTCCGCACAACTGTTTAATTGCTCCGCTGTGTATTTCTTTGCTATATCTTGATATTTCTTAACCCTCTCGTCTTTCGTGCTTAAATCCACAACCGAACTGATGTCATAAGCCATAAGTTTTATAAAATCCGTAAAGACCTCATAAAGATTTTTCGTGTCCGTACACTCTTTCATAATCTTTACAATCTCTTTGTATTCGTCAATCTGTTTTTTGCTCCGCCATAACCTTTCTCCATTCCCGTTTATTTCGCCTTTATCGCCCATATACGGCGTTTAAATGTAAAAGTCGTATAATTCTACTGTTTTCAAATCAAACGCCGTAAACAAGTTTTAAACCGTAAATACTGTTGATGTTACTTTCTATGAATACATTCTTTCGTGTTTCGCCCCAACTCAATCGCTCTTAAAATATCTTCTGCAGTTGCTTTGGGGTCTGTATAAACCCGAACGATTGTGTCGTCATCTTCGTAACTCTCAATTCGCATAAGTTCCTCGTCAATAACCGTCAATCTAAGCTGACCGCTTTTAACAAGTGAATCGACTTTTTCTTTTGCGTTAATCATCTAAAATCTCCAAAAATATCAACTCTCCGTCTTTAAATTTATATTTAAACGGTTTTATATTTCCTTTATCGACAACATAGTTCGGGTCATCTAAGCACATATCAATAATTGCTTTTAATAACTTATAACGCCTACTTCCGTTACTTTCTAAACTTTCTATTGTTTCAGTGGAATCTTTTAACGCTCTTAAACATCGAGTAAAGCCTTTTCTCATATAACCGAACTGTGTTAAATCTAAGTTGCTATCTTTCATCTAAATCCTCTGCTTTATAGAACATCCCATTAATTGTCTTTCCTTGCCTGTCCTTAATCTTTTTGTATGCCATTTCCAAGCATTCCGTAGGGTCAATATCTAATTGTTCACATAGGATGATTAGTGTAACGATAATATCGCCCATTTCGAGCTTCATATTGTAAAATGTATCTGGCGTGAATTTCATTCTTTTATCAACCAAACAAACGATAAACTCATTTCCGTTATAATCAAACTCCGTCTTAAACTCAAAAACCTCTTCAACAAATTTTAAAAACTGCTTGCTCGCATTCTCTTCGTGCAATAGGTCGTGACTGCCCGCCCACTCTAACACTTTTTCTTGTAATTCTTTAAATTCCATAATTATCTCCCCTCGCAAACACTCGAAATCTCAAAACCAACATCCGCTAAAAAATCTACCAAAAAACCTATCAAAAAGTCCGTCGGCATACGTGCAATAAACTCTGCGTCGAGCTCATCATAATGATTAAGTGCAAATAAAACTTCTTTAAAAGCATTTAACAACATATGATTTTTAAAAAACTGCATACCGAACTCATCTTCAAGTTCTTTCTCTAAATCCGGGTTATCGAAAACCTTTTTTAAAAATTCCCTGGCACTTTCTTTTGTAATGCGGATAATTCTACTCGCATATTCCGCGTAAAATTCTCTTGTGTATTTCTCTTTCATAACTACCTCCGTCTTTATTCCCCTTTCTCGTCTTCCGTTTCGGCTTCTGCTTCTTGCATATTGAGTGAATAAAATATTTTCATATAAGCACTTATAGCCGAGCCCAAAAACTCCCTCTTGCTTATATCATCAGACGGACTCTCGATTTCAATCGAGCCGTCTTTGTAAAAGTCAATGAAATGTTTAAGAACCGTCTTAACTGCGGTCAATTCGTTTATATTCAATTCCACCTTTCCCATATTTCCCCTCTCAATCACTCGATATATCCGCCTAAATAAACGCCCGCCTTTTTGTTGAGTTCCGCTTCGTTTATTTTCGGCAACGGATATTTCAATTTTTTCTTCGCTTTTTCTGCTTTTTCTAAGCTGTCATACACCCCGAAAAGTGTAATCTCGCAACCCCAACCGTCGTACTCATCACTTAAAGTGTTTGCGGTTAATAAATAAACTTTCATCATTCAATCTCCTTATAAGTCATAAATTCGTCACTCACGCCTAAATCTTTCAAAATAGATACAACATCGACAATAAGTTCTTCCACGCCTTTATAAATACTTTCCACTCGTTCATCTAAATCGTAATCGCTAAATTCGCCTATTTCTTCAATTCCTGAAATTGCACTGCCTAACACATCAAACAATTGGAAAGCTTTTTCTGTATCGTTCATCAAAATCACCACCTTTTAAAAAATGTAAATTGTTAGTCCTCATCTTTAACATCATCGACGGGTATTTGCTCAAGGTCACTAAAAGTTACGCCTAACTTTTTCTTTAACTCATCAATTTCTTTTTGTGTAAATTGTGTTTTGTAACCATCTAAGTCAGTTTTATTGTTCAGTTCAATTGAATTAAAAGATTCTCTATAATTAAGATAATGACACGATTTGCTCGATTCTATTATGAATTTTAAATAGAACTTTTGCTGTTCCTCTCTATCTTCAATCGGTGTCCTTGCGTACTCATCGATAAGGTTATATAGCTTTTCTTGCAACTCTTTGGGTAGATACCTGAAAGAATTGTAAACCGTTCCTGCTAAAAATTTCGTGTTCTTGGATACAAGCGAAACTAAATCGCCGTCGTGATAAATTGGGATAATAGTTGAACAATCTGAACATTCAAGCCCCAACTTTTCAACGTATTCACAAAATTTTCTGTCGTTATCATCTGATACCTCTAACTTTCTTTAGGCTTATACGCCCAAATACCTACATCGTCGCTTTCTGCAATCTCTATTATCTCGTAATCGTTAAGCCTATAATCTGAATCGTTATATAAAGAACTTAACTTCTCTACCTTTTCAAACGCCGACTTTTCGTCAATCGCTTCTACTGTAAATTCTTCTTCATCTTCTATACTTCTAACGAAATATAAACCGACCTTGAATTTCTTATTTTTCATCTGTTAAAACTCTCTCCATTTCCGTATGACAACTAATATTGTCAATCTCGCAATTTTCAAAACTATTTCCCAAAAACCGCTCTGCCGTATGCTCCGAACGGTAAATTGCCTTTCAAAAACTCAAAAAACAACTTTCTATGGATGTAAAAGTAATATACATCGCCCGTTCCCTTGTATCCCGCTCCGAACGGAAATACACCTTGTTTCAATCCCGCTTGTAACATTGCAGGTGTCATCTTCTCAATCTTTCCGTTTTGGGTTTCCTTTGTTAAATACTTGCAAGCTTCAGCAACCGAAATCCCAATCGGTGAATCAATCTCAACAAGTCTAATTTCGTCATCCATTCCAATGTCTCCTCTTTTAATTTTTCTATGGGGTCGTGAAACGCGACTCCATACTCGTGCCTTTAAATACCTACTCTCTTTATGCATAGGGTGTCGTAAAGCCCGACTCCCTTTTTGCACTTCCGCATATTAAGCCGTTTCTCGATGGGGTCACGAAACGTTACTCCATTTTTAACTCAATAAAATTAAACATAATTTTTATCGTTGCACAACATAAACTAACTTGTTTAGCAGTCAAAACTTTTTAATCAAAAAAAATAGAGTTAGGGTCTAACCCCCATTCTTGACACATTTTAATAGCCTCGGCTATCTTGAAATCAGCTCCATTTTTTCTGTTTAGCTTATTAGAAGCCGTTGCAGGTGTAACGTCAAGCAAAACAGCCACGTCCTTGACCTTTACCCCTTTAGCCACTAAAGCACCCTTAAGCTTATTGTATGGTTTTTCCAAAAATATCACCTCTCTTTTTAATTGTTAAAGTTCAAATTCGGTTTCCCGAACAAGTATATCTTAACACACCTTGTTGATATTGTCAATACTTTTTATGCGTTTTTTTGAATAAAAATAAAAAATATTATATTTTCATATAAAAATATAGTGACATTTGAATAAAAATAGGGTATAATAATATTGAAATAAGTTTTTAGTTCGCAACGAGCGGTATAAAAAAAGGAGATGAGAAAATGAAAATTTCTGAAAAACTAAGAATGATAAGAATCGAGCACGGATTGACACTTGAAGAAATGGGGAAAAAACTAGCGGGAGATTCCGAAACGCCTATAAACAAATCGGTGGTATTTAATTGGGAGAAAGGAACTCACGAACCCTCTTTATCAAACATCGTACTATACTCTAAAGCTTTCAATATAGATATGAATTATCTGTTAGGCTTGACAAGTGTATATTCAGAAAGAGAGCAAAAACCTCTCAACAACTATGTACTTTGCCCCGACTATGCAGCTGCGGGAATGTCGGCGGATTCAACATACTACGCCACGGCGGATAAAATACAACTGCCGGACGAGTTTGTCGGCAAGTATAAAGGAAGAAAAGACCTAGAATTTGTAAAAACCTACGGCGATTCTATGACAAACGTAATTCCCGAAGGGGCAATAATCGGATATATAACAGATGATGTGCTCTCACAAATAAAAGCGGGAGATATTGTTCTATATAGAAGCGGTTCGGACTTCGGTGTAAAAAGGTATTATGATATAGGCGATTCCATACTGTTTAAGTATGATTCAAAGAATAAAGAACACGAGGGCAAGTTCGTCGTTTACCCTAAAGACGAATACTTACAAATTGTTGGAAAAGTTGTAATTTTCAACGCATTTATTGATTAAGGAGAGATAATATGTACAAAAAAATAATAGCATTAATACTTATAGCATTAACACTAACTGCTTGTGGCGGAAAAGGCGGAGTTGAAAAATTCAGTTTTGATATTGACGAGTTGGAAGTTTCACTGCCGACAAGTTGGGAAAATAGAGCCGACGGCACTCAAAGAAGAACCGCAAGACGTGTAGTCGTGCAAGATAAAATCGACACCAAGAGATTTAAAATCGGCAGTACAACAATAGACATAGATGAAATTTGCAAGCCTAACGGAGAAAATAGCCCATACAAAGATTATCTCGACTATGATACAAATGTAATTTTATTTACAAGTGTAGAAAACAAATCAGAAGAAAACTTAATCTTAAATCTACTAGATTCATCTTTAAAAATCAACGGCACTCAATGTAAACCACTTGTAGTTATAGACGGCAACTACAATAGCGATAAGCTAGACGAAAAATTTAACGGACAAGTTGTAAAAAGTGTAGCCTTAGTCGTAGATAAATCGGGCATGCGTTCAAAGAAAATTGAAACAGTAGAATGGAATATTGACGCTCCGACGGACAACGACGGCAATAAAGTCGGAAAAGATATAAGAATAACAATACCAATAAGATAAATAAAAAAAGAGAACTCTCAAAAATACCACTTCCCGAAAGTTCTCTCTAAAGTACAACGTCTTATTTTTGTACCCTAAAATCATTATATCATAACAGAAAGGAGAAAATCAATGCCTCGCACACAAAGGAGAAAACGCCTTAAAAGACCGAACGGAACGGGCTCAATCGTATATTTAAAGAGCGGAAACCGCCGTAAAAGGTATCAAGCGATACTTGCAGCAGCAACCGACGATATTACGTGTGAACTAGTAAGAACGACACTCGGATTTTACTCAACATACGAAGAAGCAGAAACCGCCTTGAACGACTTTTATGGACTAGGAATATCAGTAGAAGATTATAAAGCGACATTTGAAGATGTATATCGTGCATTTTATGAAAAGCAAGAGCGTAAAAACCTATCGAAAAGAGCATATCTCTCGTACACAACTGCTTTCAACAACTCAAAAGCATTGCACGATAAGAATTTTCGTGAATTGAAACTGCCACAAATACAAAACGTTATAGATGACCTTGATGTCGGCGTATCTTCACAAAAACAAATAAAGAATCTATTGAACTTAATGTATGACTTCGTAATCAAGTCAACGGGCGAAAACCTTGTAAAATTCAGCGAGTACATCGAGTTTGATGAAAACAAAGGAAAGAAAACAAAAAGAACGCCGTTTAATAACGGCGAACTTAAAACATTATGGGATAACCTCGATGACCCCGCTTGTCAAGATATACTCATAATGATATATTCAGGTTTAAGGGTTGACGAGTATTTGAATATCGAAATTAAAAACATTCATTTAGACGAAAGCTATATGATAGGTGGCAACAAAACGACTGCGGGCAAAAACCGTATAATTCCTATATTTGAAGAACTGCAACCTATAATCGCCGAAAGGATTGAAAAAAATAAAAAATACCTTTGTGAAATTAAAACAAGCGAAAAAGTAATATACAGACAGTTCAGATACAACAGGTGGGATAAATTAATTAAAAAATATAAAATGGAACACCTGCCACACGATACGAAACATACATTAGCCTCATTAATGGATAACCAAAATATAAAACCAATAATTAAGAAACTCATCCTCGGGCACTCTCTGAAAGATTTGACAGAAAGAATTTATACTCATAAAGACAAAGACGAAATCTTAAGAGAATATAAAAAAATGGGTAAATATTTTGTGTAGGCAACGTGTAAGCAACCGCAAAAAATTTACCCTATTTTAACCGATTTTAAATTTTAATACAATGCAACTCAACCCATTGAAATAGCTTAATTTTAACGGATTAGGATAAATTCAAAAAATATAGATAAAATAATATTGTA
>QWCE01000683.1_pt1 | contig 60450 bp, 43 predicted proteins | sample 1972531 | NCBI WGS metagenome assembly QWCE01 (sample SAMN09866716, study PRJNA288562) | Human gut metagenome isolate term4_stool, whole genome shotgun sequencing...
ATTAAGTTCTTATAATACTTAATGTGAGAAGGCGATATATTACAGAATTAGCTATATGTCTATAATTATTTAATAAATAAAGACCGTTTCAAAATATAGAATATCATGGTTGAAAAATTCAAAGATTTTCTCGTGCAATCGAATATAGCAGAGAACACAATTACGGCTTACATCTATGCCGTTAAAGACTTCAAATCTAAGTATAAAGAATTAACAAAGAGGAACTTGTTGCTCTACAAGACGCACCTCATTGAGGCGTTCAAGCCCAAGACCGTCAACCTGCGCATCCAGGCCTTAAATAAGTATCTGGATTTTGTGCATAAACCACAATTGCGCTTGAAATCAGTAAAGGTGCAGCAACGCACCTATTTGGAGAATGTTATCAGCAATGCCGACTACATCTTCCTGAAAAACAAATTAAAGAAGGAGAAAAATCAGGAATGGTACTTTGTGGTGCGATTTCTCGCCGCCACAGGCGCGAGGGTCAGCGAACTGGTACAGCTAAAGGTGGAGCACGTAAGCGTGGGTTATTATGACATCTATACCAAAGGGGGAAAGATTCGTCGTCTGTTCATTCCAAAAAAACTAAGAGAGGAAGCCCTTATGTGGTTATCCGCTGACAAGAGGGAAAGTGGCTATCTATTTCTCAACCGTTTTGGAGAAAGGATAACCACACGTGGCATCGCCCAGCAGTTGAAACACTTTGCTGCAAAATATGGGCTGAACTCAAAGGTTGTCTATCCTCATTCTTTCCGGCACCGCTACGCCAAGAACTTCTTAGAGAAGTTCAACGACATTTCCTTGCTTGCCGACCTGATGGGACATGAGAGCATCGAGACTACCCGTATCTATTTGCGTCGCACAGCGACGGAACAACAGGAAATCGTTGATAAAGTTATCACATGGTAGAATAATAATCCCTTGCCTTATACCAGCATGGTATTAGGGTAAGGGATTTTGCTACAAGACTTCTACTTCCGCTTCTCTTTCCTCTGCAAGTCCTCGCGGATATGCTTATCAATGGCTTCTTTTTGTTCGACTTGATAATTGGCTACATATTCCTTTATCCTCTCTATCGCTTCTGGTGAACGATGGGTAACGAAGATGGAGTCCAGTCTAAGGAGTGTTTTCGGCGTTGCTCTGCCAATAGCTTGTATGTAATCGAATTGCAATGCTTTGTCAGCATTATCCTGCAATAGGCTTTCATATCTATTAATGATGTTCGTCTTTTCCCCATAGGCAAACCTAACATAGACGATAATCAGCAACAAAAACGTGATAAAGACATACAGACACCGAATTTCATTATTGAGAAACACCGGCACCCACCGTTTCCAGCCAGACAGCGGTACATGATCCTGTGGTTTGGATAGCTGCTGTTCATGATAGTTTTCCTGCTCACTATTAGCTTTTATCCTATTGTTCGATAGTTGTGTATTGATGGCTTCTGCTATTTTCTCTGTAGCCTGATTTGCAATCTTAGTGGCAATTCTACCTGTAGTTTTCTCCACTACTATTTGGGAAATTCTTTCGGCAAACAGTTTCTGTGCAGTATCGTTCATCTTGTCTGTCAACAAATCCAGCCTATTGCTGCCCTTGCGTAGTTCGTAATCCATTCTAAGAAGAAACTCGGCTGGTCGTTCTTTGAAGTTCTCAAAAACAGTAATTGGCTCCCCATCTATACCTTTAATTTGTTGGTTTACCTCAAATTCGAGTACCTCTGCATTCCACATATCTATCAGATCGGATTTGGTGAGACTTTGGTCCCCTTTTTCAGCGTTTTCTCTTGTTCTGTTCTGCAATTTCATCGTTGCAACATCAATAAGTCTTAAAGTCTCATCAACAGATGAGAGTAATGTCTGAAAGAACATCTTGATACGTTCTGCCCACCCTTCCACAGAGGATTGAGACGGTTCTTCGCCTAAAAACTTCTGTACATCAACTGACAGGGGAAGGACAGTCTCCGCCTCCTTATCAATCAGCTGACTCAAATCTACAACCCTTCCGTACAACTCTACTAATTTCTTTACCAGTAGTTTGCCCTGTTTCATCTTATCGGTGAAGAGGACGTTTATAATCTTTATATCCATATTTCTATTGCGTGTATGATTATTACTAAACTTTTAGCCCATTTCTACGCTTGAAGGTTTCTTCATCATCCACATCGTCATAGCCACCTACTTCGTTCTCCGCATTACGAGAGTGGACATTGGTACTCTGATTCAATACATTGGAGAAATTGTGATAGGGTGCGTGAACGTGCGACATACCCACGGAACTTGTGGCATGAAAAGAGAAAACTGGAGATGCTAAGCGTTTTTGTCGTTCTGTTGCCAGTTGATTCTGCTGTAGTGTCTTATTTATCTTTGAATAACTGTACTGACGGTCAATCTTTGAACCAGTGAAACGATACCCATTCAAGATGAATACGATACCTTGAATATCGCCGGTCTGTCCTCTGTAAACAAACTCACAGGAAATATCCTGTTCGGATAGTGCGCTTTGCAGATCTTGCCAATTTGTACAATGGGGAAGTGCTATTTTCAGCGCATCATAGATGGCATACTTCGATTTGTCTGGCTGCCGTAAGCGTTTTCTATTCACTAGCTCTTTCCCCGGAGCAATATATAAGCCATATTTCACCGTCAGTTCTTTACAAACTTTTCTGTTCTTGTCACGCTGATGACTGTCCGAGATGGTTGTTCCTTCGTTGTTGACACGATTATAAATCAGATGGACATGAGGATGCTCATGGTCATGATGTCGTACGACAATGTATTGAGTATTGGCAATGCCCATTCGTTGCATATACTCCTGTGCAACCCTTACCAACAATTCATTGGTGCAACGCTCTCGGTCTTCAGGTGAGAAACTAAGGGCAATATGTCCTACTTTATTGGTTACCTGTGGACGTATCTGTGCCTGGGCGTCAAAGCTCTCGACAATTGAGGCATTATCCCTTATGCGTATACCTTCAGAATCTATCAATTCTGCATTCTTCTCCATGTCGATGGCATAATCTACAACACGTCTGAAGTTAGTTCTAATCATGATTTTTCCGAACATTTTTAATACGATTAATGAGTTCATCTATAAGTACCGTTTTTTGTTCCCACTCTCTGGCTACCATAAAATATCCCTCGGCATTTGCCTTGTGAGCCAATTGATTGACATTGTTAGCCATGCCACATAATTGACGAATAAGCCACGCTTCATCTTTTGACAGTCGTGGTATGATATTCGCCTTGAATATCAACACACGGACAAACTCAGGCATACTCATTCCAGCACTTTGGGCTTTGCTCTTTAATGTGTAATACTGTTCCGTGTTCATTTTTACAGAGACGTGGTAGTTTAGTTTTTCTTCTATTTTTAGAGGTGGTCGTCCTCCGGCGTTTCTTGTCATAACATTTTCGTTTTTATAAATCATAGACCAGCGGGATGACTCGTCACACAGGGCAGGGACGAGGTTATGGGGCACCCATAACACAAACTTGCCACTGAAGGGTTATGCCCAACTGATCCCCAGCTTTTTGCAAGCCATAAAGAAAGTGGCAATTGTGATATTTCCGTTACTTTTCAAAAGGCTGTTGAACTTGCGGTCTGTTTCCGCAGACTTATAGGAAGCATTCTGCCGACTGCAAATATGAAAGAAGAGTCTGCCACTTTCTCCGAGTGATGCCAGTGCGAAGCCGATTTTTAGCCAGTCTTCATAAGTAGAAGTAAGGTCAATATTCCTACGGTCTATTTGTTCACAACAGGCAGCAACGCAATTCAATGTATCATGACCATGTGCCTCGGCATAGAAAAGAGTATGATGCTGTTCTATTATCTTTACCTTATTATATACGCAGGCATGTTCATTGACATACGGAGAGGCATCAAAACTTTTTGTCCGAAGTCGGGTAACATCTTTACAGTTTCTGTCGAGAACTATTCCCATTGCACAGAAATCATCCACCAGTTGCAGGAAATGAGCTTGATGACTGTTTGGATGTCTGATGGGTATTAATAGAAATAGTCCTTTACCGCTTACGCTTAACCCTGCATAAGCAATTTGCGGTATCAAGGCTAACTGTATCTTCAATTTCTCCCAGTCTTTGATATTTATATTGTCCTGTCCATCTATATCCAAGCAGATGAACCCAGAATGTTCCACTAGATTTTCTGTCTTTCGAGTGGGTGAGAACCTACCGCTTATAGTAGCGCAGGGCAACATCCGTTTCAGTTCTGCTCGTACTTTCTTGTCTTGTGTCTGGCGAATTTGCTGAATTAAATCCCTGTGGCTCTCATCGAAGAGAAACGAGGAAAGCCTTATCTCTGTACCAATATTATCCCGTACATTGTGATAATATGAAATATGTTTATCAAATATCATAGTTCAATTTTTAAGAGGTTACACACCACTATTGTAAGAAAGCCCTAAAACAAAAGGGTTCAGAGAGAATGTAACTGTAACCACATAACTTCGTGTTCCATCGGATGACGTGTTTTTTGTATTTACAGAGTTACAGGTTACACACCTGTTAGAGCCTTTATTTATCAGCATTTTCCTATTTTTCAGATGTAACCTCATTGTTCGTTGTTTTGGGTAAATATTTGTAAATTTGTTCACGTGTCAAACCACAGCTCTCAGCAAACTGCTTTTTATTCAGAATGGGGTGGTAGCGGTTCAATGTACTCACTGCATCTGCTAAAGTGATAGCGGCTTTATTCTGACCTGCTTCTATAAGTTGATGCACTTTCTCTGCCCATCTCTCAAATACCCTCATGCAGTTGATTGCATAAGCTGTAGCATCTTCAGTGATGATAGGCTCGCAAGGGCGGTCTCTCGGAAAATGCAGATTACTGGAAATTGATCTATTACCATCAAACACATCCATTTCGTCCCCATGCAGTAGTGTAGCCAAAGCAGCCCATTTTTCTGCATAGATAAAAAGCTTGTTACGGGTTTCATCCATGTAGTCGTCTTCCATTCTCACTTTCTTTAGAGCTATTTCACAATAATAGTCATCCAGCAGTTTCTGAGCTTCTGTACTAAAAAAAAGATTCATAGGTGCCATGTTGTGAAATCGACGTATCAACACTTCCCACCAATTGAGTAGCTCTTGATTCATTCCCTCATGTGAACGTTCGGTAGAGATTTGAATTTCTGGAGCTACAAATAACCACCGATAGTTGAAGCCGCTATTAGCAAGCTGTGACTTTCCCAATACAGAAGTCAAAACCTTTGGCTGCATACCACCCACTACTGTCAAGTAAGGGGATGAAACTACCAATGGGTCTTCTCCAGAACGAATAATGGAAATACTCTCGTTGGTAAACGTGGAAAGGAAGTCTGGCACGCCACCGCCACCATTACTATAACGTCCGCAAAGGTCATCAATAAATCCAGACAACTCGTCCCTACGCACAAACAGGCCATGCGTATTGAAAGCCAAGGTCTTATTGATGGCTTCTGGCGTAGGATTGGTAACAAAGAGTATCTGCGGATGAGGTGTTTCTGAATTATCTTTCTCACGCTTGCACCGCTCCAGTTCATCACGATAGGCCAACATCTTCTCGCTGCTTATTTTTTCCAACGGTTTTACTAATTTGCTAACAGGCTGCGTCTTGTTGCTTCCCGGAGGAGCTATATGGCACACATTAATGTTTGCACGATTGTGGTAGACACCATCATCAATCAATACCTTACTGCCTACAGCTCCCGACACTACTGCAAAAATAGTAGAGAGCACTATATCCTCAGAACACTTCATGGTAGAGGCCATCATATCGGCTAGAGTATGCACTTCCGGCATGAGATAATCAGACGGTAAAAGATGATCAGGTTTTTCCATAAGTGCATCAGGACGGACATTGATTTGATACCTCTGTGTAACGATATTGGTTCCCGATTTCAGGATGGTTGGCTCACACTTGATTGCAGGGTTCATATTTTCTACCACAGTCGTTTCTTTCTTCTTTTCCTTTGAATATTCAACATGAAGAAGCTCGCATTTCTCGGTGTCATACTTACCGTTAACCGTTTCTATGATTGCCATAATGTTCCGTACTAAAGTTCATGTTCCGTTTTCCTGCAATGTATTCAGCAGCTTCACGTTCTAATTCCTCACGGCTCTTTCTGCTTCCACCTTTCATCCAGTCGTCGATTTCTGATTTGAGAAAAGTCAGTTTCTTCGACTGCTTATAGTAAGGTATCTGCTTATTGTTTACCCAACCATAAACCGTTTGCTTGGCGGGGTGAGTGGGCAGATACTGACACAGCTCTGTAATACTCATCCATTCCTTTTGCTTGGAAGGTTCAGAAGTGTGGCTTACGGATAATTCTGTGACCTTTTGCTCCAGAGAATCAACCTTATCTATAAGGTAGGTCAATGCTTGTGGCATATCCTCCAGACGTTGAATTCTTTTTTCCATATTACTATCGTTGTAAATTCTGGAGGCAAAAGTAAAAGGTGCTCTCATGGTGTCCAAATGCACCACGTGAGCACCATAAAATCACTAAAACAATTAACACGATTTTATACGGAGCAGTCTAACGCTGTATAAAATCCATGTGAGAACCTTATTGTTGCTGTTTATTAAGCCTTCGAGTATGTTGAAAAGGCTGTAAAATGTAGAAAAATATTGGTGGAACAGTGGTGTTAGTACGTTTAGAATAGCACCAAAATCACAGCACCTCACTGATAATCAACGAGGTGCTACGATTTAAGGATTTTTTGGATGAGTTTCCTTCCCTCTTTTATTCGTGTATTCACTTTACTTTGGCGAACATCAGCTTTAATTCTTCTTGCCATCAATCCCTTTGATTTGGATGGCGTTGGCTGCCTCTTCTTTCTTTTCATCTACTACCTTTGCATAGATTTGAGTGGTACGCACGTTAGTGTGTCCAAGCATCTTACTGACAGTATAGATGTCGGTGCCATTCGTAAGTTGCAGTGTGGCAAAGGAATGGCGGGCACAATGAAAGGTAATGTGCTTTGTGATACCAGCTGCCTCCACCCATTCGGTAAGCGGTCGGTTAATCCATGAAGCATCTTGTAAGTCCTCGAAGACTATACGATTATACGATTTCCTTTCACCGCAAAGATGGTATGCCTGTTCGGAGATAGGCAGATAGGTTGCTTCGGAAGTCTTTTGCTGGGTAAACTCCACTTGCCAAGTACCATTCGTGTTGATGATATGTCCCCATTTCAGCTGCTTGATGTCGCAATGACGCATACCTGTCAGAACAGAGAAAAGGAATGCACGCTTTACTACGTCTTGCTTGCAAGGCGTTTCGACCAACCGATTCACCTCCTCGATGGTTAGTGCTTGTCGCTGCTTGCCCTTGTAGGGTATGCCCTTCACTTTCTCACTGATGTCGGTAAGCAGGTATTCATCTACAAAGGCTTGTTTAAGTCCTGCTTTTACGATGGAGAAATAGGTAGATGCTGTGGTTTGAGAAATTGTTCCTTTCTTGAAACCACCCTGTGGAGCTTGTAAGAAAAATATTTTTATATTCTCAAGCCATTTTACACTGATGGTATTGAAGGGGATAGGCTTCTTTTCTGAATAGAGTTTCAGTAGTTCTGCCGTGCGTTCCCAGTTGGCGATGATAGAATCGGAAGAGTTAGGATGGTGTGTATAGGTGATTTTCTCAAAATAGGCGATAAAATCTTCCTTGCCACGTGCTTCCTGCTCCAGTTTCTCTCTTTCTCTCTCTGGATAGAGTGCCACCATATCATATTCGTGTTGACGCATCTTCCGTACTTGATCCGCAAAGATACATATCTCTTGGTCTCTATCGGAACGGCATTGAATTATACCATTCCTGTCTCGTTTAGCCTTATGATTGCCGGAACGGGTACTGCCCACGCTATCCCATATCGGGGTAGTAATGGAACGATTCAAGGATTCTACTACCCGAATGGGCTTCTCTTCCCCAGCCTTGAACACAGGATAGGCTTCCAACTGTAAATACCACTCGTTGAGCTTCTTTGACGTGCGCAGCTTCACCGTAACTCTCGTATATTGAAATGGCTTTTTCATAGACTGCTGTATAGTTTATCAATTTCGGATTTTGGTGCATACACATAGTTACCTATCTGGCGAGTTGGAATAGAGTATTTTCGGATATGTGCCCAAACGGTACTATCATCTACATCAAATTTCTTAGATATTTCTCCAATGGTGTAGCAGTGGTCTGGATTCATATTATAGATACCATCACCCAGATCAACTTTAGGAGGGTTGAAGTCTCTGGCCGTTAATAGGGCAATGCAAGAAGATTTGCTGATTCTTGTTAATCTCTGTCCAACATTGATTGCCGGAACACTTCCTTCATGAATAAGTCTGTAAATGGTTCCTCTACTGACGTTGAACATTGCAACAGCCTCTTGAACTGTAATATAATCGCGAGCATCAGGCACACTTTCTGCTATCTTCTGTAATCGCTCTTGTTCTGCCTTCTCAACTTTTCTCTGTTTGTAGGCAATGTTGGTACATCGACGACTGCAATACCTTGATTCTAAGGTTGCCGCCATGAACACTTTTCCACAAACCTCACATTTGCGTTTAATTTCAAATTTAGCCTTTGACATCTTCCTATCTCCTTTTAAGTTATCATAAGTAATATAAGTGGTATTATGTACACACAAGTATGGTATTGTCGCCAATTAAGTACGTGTTGCAATTATGTCGCAAATATAAGCCAAAAATCAATAAGAAACAAGCAGAGAAACAAAGATTAACAAAACAAAGAAGGGGCGTAAATCGTTGATTTACACCCCTTTTCTTTTTAAATCTTATCAGATATTTATCGTGCCTTACTTGACTTCCTCAAAGTCTGCATCTTGGATAGTGTCGTCCTGCTTTGGCTGATCTTGTTGAGCCTGCTGACCAGCGTCCGCACCCGGCTGTGGACCAGCTTGGCTGTACATCTGCTGAGAAGCTGCCTGCATGACGGTGTTGAGGTTGTTGATGGCGGTGTCGATAGCTGCTACGTCGGCTGCCTTGTGAGCATCCTTGAGCTGCTGCAATGCGCTCTCGACGCCCGACTTCTGGTCTGCCGGAATCTTGTCGCCATTATCCTTAAGGAAGTTCTCCGTGGTGAAAATCATGGAGTCGGCTTGATTGAGCTTGTCAATCTTCTCACGCTCTGCCTTATCGGCTGCTGCGTTCTGTTCTGCCTCTGCCTTCATACGGTTGATTTCCTCTTCACTCAAACCGCTGGATGCTTCGATGCGGATGCTCTGCTCTTTGCCTGTTGCCTTGTCTTTGGCAGATACGTTGAGAATACCGTTGGCATCGATGTCGAATGTTACTTCAATCTGTGGCACACCACGACGAGCCGGGGCGATACCTGTGAGATTGAACTGACCAATTGACTTGTTCTGTGCTGCCATCGGGCGTTCTCCCTGAAGTACATGGATGGTTACTTCCGTCTGGTTGTCGGCTGCTGTTGAGAACACTTCGCTCTTCTTGCAAGGAATGGTGGAGTTGGCATCGATGAGCTTTGTCATCACACCACCCATTGTCTCAATACCGAGTGTCAGCGGAGTAACGTCGAGTAATACGATGTCGCCCACACCGCTCTCCTTATTAAGGATAGCACCTTGAATAGCTGCACCTACGGCTACTACCTCGTCGGGGTTCACTCCCTTTGAGGGTTCCTTGCCAAAATAGTTCTTCACCAATGTCTGTACGGCCGGAATACGGCTTGAACCACCTACGAGGATCACTTCGTCGATATCTGATGTAGAGAGCTTTGCATCGCGGATAGCGTTCTGACAAGGCACAAGACAAGCCTGAATAAGGCTGTGTGCCAACTGTTCGAACTGTGCACGTGTCAAGCTCTTCACCAAGTGCTTTGGCACTCCACCTTCGGCGGTGATATAAGGCAGGTTGATTTCGGTTGTTGTGGTGCTTGAAAGCTCAATCTTTGCTTTCTCTGCAGCTTCCTTCAGACGCTGCATCGCCATCGGGTCTTTGCGGAGGTCGATACCTTCGTCGGCCTTAAATCCGTCAGCAAGCCAGTCGATGATAACTTGGTCGAAGTCGTCGCCGCCTAAGTGAGTATCACCATTGGTAGAGAGTACTTCGAATACACCACCGCCAAATTCGAGGATGGAGATATCGAACGTACCGCCACCGAGGTCGAATACGGCAATCTTCATGTCCTTGTTTGCCTTATCCACACCGTAAGCCAACGCTGCGGCCGTAGGCTCGTTCACAATACGCTGTACATTGAGACCTGCAATCTGTCCAGCCTCTTTGGTAGCCTGACGCTGTGAGTCGGAGAAGTAAGCAGGCACGGTGATGACTGCATCTGTAACTTCTTGTCCGAGATAATCCTCTGCTGTTTTCTTCATCTTCTGAAGCACCATTGCAGAGATTTCCTGCGGAGTATATTTACGGTCGTCAATCTGCACGCGTGGGTAGCCACCCTCGTTTACCACCTTGAAAGGAACGCGTTCTGCCTCTTTTGAGCACTGTTCGTAGGTTTCACCCATGAAGCGTTTGATGGAATAAACCGTCTTTTGTGGATTGGTAATGGCCTGACGCTTTGCAGGATCACCAATTTTACGCTCGCCACCTTCCACGAAACCAATGATGGACGGTGTGGTGCGTTTTCCTTCGCTGTTAGCAATTACTACTGGCTCATTGCCTTCAAATACTGAAACACATGAGTTTGTAGTTCCTAAGTCGATACCAATAATCTTTCCCATAATCGTATAAATTTTTATTTTGTTGTTGTCAATGTTTAGGTGATGAGCCGCTTTATTAACTCATCACGGGTCTTTCGACCTGCTCTTCTAATAACAAACGCTGTGCCGAGGCTTCGCAAACAATATAATTATGACAAGTTGTCACATCATGGCAGTACGGTATCCCTCTCCTTTTTTCAAGGCAAACAGTATGCGACAAGGCATCAAGCACTATTTAGTTTGACAACGTACATAACTTCCTGACCTATGTTGGCCTCAATGACCGAATTAGGTTAATAATTGTTTCTTTTCCATGAATAAGTCTGTTTTTTACCCTTTTGTGTAGTGCTACATTTGAAAACGAATGATATTTTTGCAGAAAATAAAATACGTGAAATGGAAAATAGATACACCAGCAACCGACTCTACGTGAGCGAGAAAGAACAGGAGACAATCAAGAACTTCAGGATTATCATTGGCGGAGCAGGCATAGGAAGCATCGTTGCGGAATGCGCGCTCCGATTTGGCTTTGAACACATCACCATAATTGATGGCGACAAGGTGGAGGAAAGTCACCTCAACCGACAGAACTACACTTCTTCCGATATAGGACGGCCCAAGGCCGAATGTCTGGCGAAGCGTCTCTCTGACATCAATCCCAAAGCCCACATCACATTTAGAAACGAATTCTTCACGAAAGAGAATGCAAATGACATACTGGAGAATCAAGATGTGGCAGTCGAGGCAATGGATGACAATGACGAGAGTGCATTCGTCTTTGCCCAGCAATGCAAGGAGAGAAACATCCCGGTGCTGCACCCTTACAATTTCGGATGGGCGGGATTCCTCACCATAGCCGACCCATCGCGCCACTCGCTGTCGGAATTGTCGGACATTCCTTCACGATTCGAGATGAAAGTGGCCGATTATGTAACAGGATACAGTGCTTTTTGGCAGAATCCCCAACCGTGGTTGGAGCAGATTCTCAACCAGTACAGGGCTGAGAAGGACACTCTTCCGCTGCCTCAACTCTCCATCGCCTCGTGGATTACGGCTGGCCTTTGCACCAATGCCATTTTCCATCTTGCCACGGGCAGGCCCGTTAAATATTTCCCGAAATTCTATTTTTCCTCACTGTTGGATTAGCTCCAGATGGCATTCATTAAAGGTGGCCTCTATGAATCGCACAACAACGTACAATGTTGACGGATACTACACCACACCATAGGAAGATGGATGCTGTATGTATCTATCAACCTGTTGTGGAAGTGAGGAAGATCAGAGGTGCATAACCAAGAGGAAAACCACAGCACCATGCATAGAACGATTACCGCACTCAACGATAGCAATATGCGCATGATTGTAGGCGAAGGCACGTCTGTCACATCCGCTACGAAAAGGACATATCAGTTTTGGAACGGAATGCTCCAACAGCCAGTACGATGAGAGTTTCATCAACTTAGAGTATCTCTTGACCGACAACCATCCACTTTTAATCCACCGTAAAAAAAAATCACAACCGATTGCCGAACGGTGAGCTTTCACGAGGCAAAAGGTTAGCTATTGCAATGCAAAAGGTCAGCTATCACACTACGATAGCTGACCTTTTGTTGATAGAATGTATATAGTCGTCATTATCAAACGATTACAGCATCAAGAGAAGGCTGGTTGATTGTCAACTTCTTTTACCTTCACGACATCTGGAATCGTTCAGTCTGACGAAACGATTACCAAATCTGTGCGCGCCGCTTCTTCGGAATGAAGAGTTTGTCGCCTTTCTTAATGTTGAAGGCCTCATACCAACCATCTATGTGAGGCAATGCTGCGTTGACACGTGCTTCGTTAGGCGAGTGTGGGTCGGTGTTAATGATGAGTTCAAGGAACTCTGGACGTGCGTTGCCGGCCCATACTCTTGCCCAAGAAAGGAAGAAACGCTGCTCCGGTGTGAAGCCGTCCTTGTTCTTGAGCGGATTTTTCTTCATGCTGTTCTGGAAAGCACGGTAAGCAACGTTTAGTCCGCCGTTGTCGCCGATGTTCTCACCGAGTGTGAGGTTGCCGTTAATCTTCTTGCAGGGGATGAGCTCCACCTTGCCGAAGTGGTCAACTAACACCTTGGTGCGTGCCTCATAGTTCTTCTTGTCCTGTGCCGTCCACCAATCACGCTGGTTTCCCGTCTTGTCGAACTGAGATCCCTGATCGTCAAAGCCGTGGCTCATCTCGTGGCCGATGACCGCACCGATGCCTCCGTAGTTAACGGCATCGTCGGCATTGGCATCGAAGAACGGTGGCTGAAGGATGGCTGCCGGGAAACAGATTTCGTTGGTAGTCGGGTTGTAGTAGGCATTGACGGTTTGTGGTGTCATGCCCCACTCGGTCTTGTCAACAGGCTTGTTCACCTTTCGGTTGATGTAATCCATCGTCATAAACTCGCTTACGTTCTGCAGGTTCTCATAGAGCGACAGGCTGTCGTCGATCTGAAGACCGCTGTAATCCTTCCACTTGTCAGGATAACCAATCTTTACGATGAAGTTTTCGAGCTTGTCTTGTGCCTTGGCCTTTGTCTCAGCGCTCATCCATGATGCCTCGGCAATGCGCTGTCCGAGAGCAACCTGAAGGTTTTTCACCAGTTCTATCATGCGCTGCTTGCTGCTTTCGGGGAAGTATTTCTCAACATAGAGCTTGCCGATGGCCTCGCCGAACACACCGCTCGTACCGCTCACGGCGCGTTTCCAGCGCGGACGGTCCTTCTGTGCACCACTCATGACGCTGCTGAACTTGAAGGCCTCTGCACGGAACGCATCGCTGAGATGGCTTGCTGCGCCAGAGATGACTTTTGCTTCGGCGTATGCCTTGAGGGCGTCGAGTGGCGTGTCGGCCAATATCTTCTCAACCTCGTGAATGGGTTCGGGCTGTCCGAGGTCCACTTCGTTGAACATCGGGAAACCGTTCTGAAGGAACACGTTGCCCCAGTCTATGCCCGGATAATCGCTGACGAGCTGTGTGTAGCTCATCTTGTGGTAATTCTTGTTGATATTGCGCAAGGTTACCTTGTCGTAGCTTGCCTTTGCAATGCGTGTTTCGATGGTCATAACTGCCTGCATCTTCTTTTCGGCAGTCGCAGGGTCGTCACCTACCATCTCAAACATTTTCTTCATGAAGGCTTTGTAGGCCTCACGAATCTTGACAGTCTGTGCATCGTCGTTGAGATAGTAGTCACGGGTGCCGAGACCTATGCCACCCTGCTCGATAGAGACGATGTTCATGCTGGCATTGCGCATGTCTGCTCCCACGCCGATGCCGAACATCATGGTGTTGTCGCCCCTACGGTCGAGCTGTGATGTGACGATCTGATACTCTCTGACGTTCTTGATGGCTGCGATGCGTGCGAGTGTGGGCTTCAGTGGCGCATATCCCTCACGGTTAAGGCGCACGCTATCCATCATGAGGTTGTAGAGGCTGCCGATCTTTTGGCCAAGGGTGCCCTTTGGCTGTGGGTGGGTGGCATATTCAAGGATAAGACCTTGAATACGTTTCTGGTTCTGCTCATAAAGGTCTGTGAAGGCACCGTTGCTTGTGTGTTCTGCATCGAGGGGATTTTTCTTCAACCATCCGCCCGCTGCGTAGCGGTAGAAGTCGGTTCCTGGCTTCACACTGAGGTCCATGTTGGCTTTGTCTATGCCAGAGGAAAGATTCTGAGCGCCTGCCGACAGTGTTGCCAGCATCATCGCTGCAAGTAATGTTTTCTTTTTCATTTCTGTTTTATTAATTTGCATCTGTTAGTTTCTCTGTCGAGGAAACGGACGGTCAGCTGAATGTTGCGGAAGCAATTTGAGTGTTGGTGCTTGCAAAATGCCCTGTCATGTCAGTCGCATTCGGGTGTTGTCCGTGTTGATTTTCTTAGCAAGTGCAATTTTAAGAAGTTTTTTTGTACTATGCAAGTTTTATCGACAATTATTTGTTGAAAGCATGGTCGAACAGCGTAGGAGTTGAATTGACAGCGGTTGATCATGCCTTGGCTTATCCTAACGAGAATCCCCACGGGCGAATCGACTTTCATCGCTCGTCCGTGGAGACTAAAGTGGGGTTACATTCCTACACCAACTCCTACACCACCCATCTGGTTGTCGTCCTTCTTTTCTTGGAAGTCGTTGGTGATGTTGCTCTGGTGCTGACGGAACTGTTTCTTGGTGTTACCAAATTTCCATGTTACCGTCAATCCAACCTGTCGGAGTGGGAAAGCAATGCGCGTGAATTGCTCAAAGTCTTTGGAATGACTGTAATGGTGGAAGCGCATCTTGTCGCGTAGAGGAGTGAAGAACATGACAGACACGTCGAGCTTATCCTTCAGGAAACTCTTGGAAACCGTTGTGGTGAACATGCTGAAACTATTACGATAGCCCTGCAGATTGAGACGCTTTGTCATTCCGCCCGTGAAGACACTCCACTTGATATCGAGAGGAAGCGTCTGCTGCAAGCCGAGAAAGCCCATTGCCTGCCACCCGTAATGCTTTTCTCCAAGCATAGAGGCGCGCATGTCACCATAGTCGAAGCCTCCGTTGAAAATAAGCCTTGTCTTAGGCGTTACCGCATAGTTCATGAAGGAACTGACATTGGTCCAGCGGTTGCGGACGATGTTTCCGTAAGTGGTGTTGAGGATTCCATTGTCCATAAATGAGAATTGCTCAATCTGATTGTCGGCAAAGTTCTCACCGATGGTGAGGTTCACCATGAACTTCGGAGTAAAGGCATTGAACACAAGACTGACGTTATGACTCGTCTCCACACTCAAGTCAGGATTACCGTAGGTCAACATCGTGGCGTTGGAACGGTCAATGTAGGGGTTCAGATAAGTGATGCCCGGACGAGAGATGCGCATGGCATAGTTGATACCTATGTTGATGGTCGGCGTAATGTTGTAAGTGAAGCTCGCAGATGGGACAAGATTACCATATTGCTTCTTGAAATCGCTGCCAGGACCTACGATAAAATTAACTTTCTCCCATGTATATTCGTATCGTGCGCCCATCTTGGCTCCGAATTTGCCATACTTGAGCGAATATTCGATGTAGGCAGCAAGAATGCTTTGTGTGTTTTTGTAGTCCACACTGTTCTTTTTGTTGTAGATTTGCTCATCGCCAACAAGGTCGTAGAATTTTGAATCAGATGTGTTTCGGCGGTTAATATACTTCATACCGGCATTGAGCGTCTGGTCCTTTGCCACCGGCGTGGTGTAGTCGGCTTGAAGAGTGTGCTCCGTTCCTCGCGTATTGGCCTCGGAGTAGAGATTCTTCAGTGGGAAGGGAATGCCCGACGGCAAGGCGTCGTAAACCCTTCGATTCTCGTTTGTTTCCGGTGATGTGTTGAAAAGATAACTTAAGGTAACGTTACTGGTGCGTGCCTTGTTGAGGAAACGCTGGTAGTCAACACTTCCATTGAACGACTTGTTGCCGTTGTTCATCACCATATCGTTTCCGTAGGAGAAGCCTGAGCCGTAAAGACCTCCGCTGAATGTGTTGGTTGTGTGCCCGCTGTTGTCCATACTGAAACCGGTCATGCCCAAAGATGCCCCGATATTGCTCATCGAGTCAAGCTCGTAACCAAGACTTATATTACCCATCATGAACGGAATGGCAGTCTTGCCCTTGGTAGAGTTGATCATCTTCGATCCATCGGCAGACGTCCGCTCTATCGTAGTTTCAATATCTTTCGTCTGTTTGCGGTCGTACATCAGGTTGGCGCTGTAGGTCAGCTTTCCCTGTTGTCCGCTAAGGAACGTGGAACCTCTCCATCCGTAATTCGTTCCTGTCAGACTGATGTTCCCATTGTAACCGTTCATATTCTTTTGCTGCTGTCCCGCCTCGCGGTTCATCACGATATTCAGCACGCCTCCTACTCCTTCGGCATCGTACTTTGCTCCGGGGTTAGTCACAACCTCAATGGATTTCACCGAAGAGGCAGGCATGGCCTTGAAAATCTGCGACGGATTGGCAGAGAACATTACGTTTGGCTTTCCATCTACATAGACTTTGAATGATCCCTGACCATTCACGGTGATGTTGTCCTGCCCATCGACCGTCACCATCGGTACTTTCCGCAGCATATCGAGCACGGTATTGGCCTTCGAATCGACATCGCCCTGCACGTCGTAGGTCATCTTGTCGGTCTCCATTTTCACCAAAGGCTTCTGCGCTACCACCTCGACGCCCTTCAGTTGTTTGACATCATCCTGAATGAACAGTGAATCAAGGTGGAGGGTTTCCCCGTCCTTTCCAAGTTCAATCCTGCGTATCAGTTCCTTGCGACCCATGGCATTGAATGTGATCAGGTAATGACCTTGTCCCTTAACCTTCTGCGAGAACTTTCCATTGTCGTCGGTAACGAACATTACCACCGGCTTTTCGGTGTTTCCTTTCTTGAAGATTCTCACTGTGGCATAAGGCTCTCCTTCATGTGTGAGCGAGTCGATGAGCTCGCCTGTAATGGTTGTTGTCTGTGCATTGAGACCGATTGCGACGGCCGAAAGCACCACTGTCAGTAATGACTTGATTAATTTCATTTTTTGTTTCTGTATTTATGACCACAACTTCTCTTTCCGGTCAGTAGATGACATCTTTAAGAGAGTGCTGCGTTTCTGTATTTATTCCATTGTTTATCCACTTCCTCGACACTGATTTCCAGAAGTTCCATCTGCCGAAACAGTTCGGGAAGCATCTCGTTCATAAACTCTTTCTTGCGTTGGGTGAGAATCTGCTTTTGCGCATCTGGCGAAACGAAATAGCCCAGTCCACGCTTATTGTAGATTATCTCCTCGCGTGCCAACAGCTCGTAAGCCTTCACTGCGGTATTGGTGTTCACCTCCAGCGTAACGGCATACTCTCTGACCGATGGTATTCGGTCGTCGGCCTTGTATAGTCCAGCTATTATCTCGTCGCAGAGGCGGTCTGCCATCTGTTCGTAGATTGCTTTATTATTATTGAAATTCATAAGCATTAGGAGTATTGTGCCTTTCCTTCCCCTCCGCTTACGTGGAGGGAGAAGATTGAGAAAGGCTTAGATGTTAATCCATTTGTTGTTGACTGCCTGCAGGCGACAATAGATGCGATAGGCGAAATAGTAACACGACGCGGTGATTGTAACACAGAATAGTGCATGCGCCCATTCGGGAAACTCGTTGGGAACCACTACCACATAATCCGTATAGGTATAGACCAGATAACAGAAACCTACGAAGATGCCCATCAGTGTAAAGGTGATGGCAATGAAAGTCAGTCCTGTCTTCAACCATGCCACCTTGCGGAAGAACATTCCTCCGACCACGAATATGGAATTGGCAGTTATAAAGCCGAGCAACCGTAATGGGAGTGAATTGTCAGCTTCGTTGAACCTTTGTATCGCCTGATCCATATTTTTGAATAGCAGCATCAGCATCGACGCATGAGAGCCTTTGTGGATAAGCATATTGACACCTTGTTGCAACAGGTCGCCAACAACGAATGCAGCTGCCACAATCAGCATCACAACGAAAGTCGCTCCGATGAATCGTGCCACAAACTTCTCAAGATTGGAGGCCGGCAAAGTCAGTTCACTGATTTTGTCTTGTTTGTTTCTCAAATCGCTGATAATGGCTGAACCGCAGAGCGTAGCCACTATCCCAATGGCTCCATAACAGAACGAAGATAAACCAACGAGAGAGACTGTCATTTCCTCGACGCTCAGTTTATCCCAGTGGAAAGGATTGAAGCCCGCAATTACCGCCAAGGCAAAGAACAAAACAGCTGTAAGAAACAGATTGAAGTATGTTTTTTTTCTCACTAACAGCAGACGGCAAAATACCTGTCCGAAGCGTTTTATATTGAAATTTTCCATTGTTTTTATAAGTTTATGAGTTTGCAAATTAGTGGGTTCAGGTTGAGGGAGTTGCACTGTGTCAGCTCCTCTTGCCCACGTTGCCTGTTATTTTCCTCGTGTTGTATTGTTGTTTACCGATGCATTGCCATTGATATTGATGTGCGGTTCGACGCGAATAGTTCCGGAGAGGTTTATCGATGCGTTGCCGTTGATTGTTGCTTCAGCTTCGCCGGCATCCTTGAAGACGGCATTGAGGTCGGCATTACCATCAATAACGATATTTGTTTTCTCAACGTTCAGGTTTTTCAACGAGGAAGAAGCATTGCCCTCTATCCTCACATCGAAGAATTTTGCCTGTAAGCCGGCCACGTCAATATCCGCATTTGATGCTACCAAGACTCTGACACTGTCGCCACGCATTGGCTTATCGATAGTAATATCGGCATTACCCTCCAATGTTATCTTGCGAAGTGAGGGCATGGTAATGTACACTCGGGGATAATAATCTGTACCATTCAGAATGCCGAAAGTGATTTCATGGACATCGGAGCTTTGCTTATTGCCTCGGCTAATGTGGAGAACGCCATCTTCAACTTCTATCTTGGCAAGTGAGATGATTTTCTCACGTCCTTCAATTCTGACAGCGAAACTATCGCCGGGGATGATGTTTACCGTAGCGTTGCCATCCACAAGGAGGTCTTTGAACGGTGCGACCTTCACTTCTTTCTTCACCATCTTGCCCTTTTCCTCCTTCTTACGGATACTGCACGAGGTGAGAACAGTAGCGCAGACAGCAGCCACGAGCAACAATTTTGTTGTAAAAGAATATATCTGTTTCATTGTTTTTACTTTATTTAAGTGTCCGATAATTTATTTTTCAATCACTGTTTTTCACACCTCTGCCCTATCCAACTTGCCCAATATTGCAGCATTGAACAGCAATTCAAGGTTGATGGGTGTCTCCGGACTGCCGCTCTTGCGACGTGCCATGACGGCATTGCCTTGCAATGAAGGCTCGGCATAAAGCACGCTGTCGTCCATTTGGTCGGCATTGCGGTAAGAGAACTCATACTTCTCGGCGATTTCCTCGGTCGCTGAGTTAAGCAACAGTTCCGAATTGTTCAGAATGAGCACATGGTCGAGGAGCTGCTCGACGTCGTGTACCTGATGCGTGGAGATGATGAGCGAGGAGTCTTCGGGCAAATTGCCGGCCACCACCTTGCGAAACAAGGCTTTCGACGGAATGTCGAGACCGTTGGTTGGCTCGTCCATCAACAGCAACTGGCAGCAGGAAGCCATGGCAACGCTCATGTAAATCTTCTTTTTCTGTCCCATCGACAGCTCCTTGAAGTTGGCATCTAATGGCATTTCGAAGTCCGTCAGGCACTTGTTAAGAACCTCCACGCTGAAGCGAGGATAAAAATTCTGATGAATTTTCACATACTGCTTCAGCGTAAGGTTCGGAAGATTATACTCTTCTGGCACTACATACAGTTCGCGCAGCATCTCGGCGTGGCGTTTCTTGGTTTCCATACCATCGATATTAACGGATCCCTTCTTCGGACGGAGCAGACCGGAAATCAGATAAAGCAATGTACTCTTTCCCGTTCCGTTCTTGCCCAACAGACCGTAGATGCGCTTTTGGTTCAGCGTTAGATTCAAGCCGTCAAACACCTTGTGCTTGCTGCCTGGATAGTTGAACGATAAATTCTTAATCTCAATCATAGTTTTGTATATTTATGTTTTGTTGTTTGCTTACTTGTTATAGTGTTCTACTTTAATAGAACACTGCAAAGATATATCATTAAAACATAACCTCCAAACTTTTGAGCAATTTTTTTGGGAAAATTTTACTTTCATAGCTGAATAACCGCATGTCGCACCTCATTCTCCTTATTATATATAGACAGGTTTCGCAATCCCACTCTTCCCCATTCAACCCAATTCGGCGATTAGATCCTTTGCGAATGGTGTTCTATGTCGGTCAGACGTCTGTCGTTTCTTCAAATACATGGCAAGTGCTGCAGTGGAATGACGGCAGGAAAGAAAAGCGTTAATCCCAAATTGGACACTTCACCGAATTGTATTTAACTGCAAGAGATGAGAAAACCAGATGCAACGTGCATGCGACAGATAATACTCGCCGAGCCATCAAAATGAATATCCAACTGAATCATACAGCCGTTTCGGTGCTTCCCAAATTGGGAAATATCCTTACAAATGCATTGGCATAACTTGCTCAAAAGAAAACGACAGTGAGTTTGCTCGCAAATACGCAAATTTTAGATAACAATGCAATTCTTTGATTTTCAAACCGTTGCAAAAACAAACGAAAACAGCGGAGCAAAAAACACAAAACGGTGCGCCATTTTTCGTACGAAAGCTCACCTTTCACTATGCGAGAGGTTAAAAACGACACGAAAAAAGATAAGCCAATAGCATGCGAAAGGTTAGCCATTGAAGGCTGAATTGCCAGCCAAGGGGATATTTAAGGATAAAAACAACCAAACCAAGCTTTATTTCTGGTTTGAAATTTTCTAAAACAAGGATTTTCGGAAGCTTGTTTTTGATAAAAAATTTTGACAGAAAAGTCATTACGATTTCAAACGTCAGATGGGAATTTCCTCCGTCGCATCGCCATCAACGAATGAGCAGAAGGATTGTCGGCGACCAGTGAGCCACCCTACATTGTCGGTTCTGCGATTTTGTTCAGCCAGCTGCCACGGAAGATGCGGACAAGGAACATGCTGCCACGGAAGGTTAGCTCAACCGCCATGGCAAACCAAACACCACGAAGTCCGTAGGAGGAGGCGAGGGCATAGGCCAAGGTGAGACGCACCAGCCACATCGAACCGAGATTGATGAGCGAGGGCTTGAACGTGTCGCCTGCTCCAATGCAAACGCTGTATGAGACGATGGCAGCAGCAAAGAACGGCTCAGCGAAAGCCTCAATGCGAAGAACGGCAACTCCCAGCTCGCGAATTTCCTGAACAGGCGAGAGCATGCCAATCATTTCAGGTGCGAAGACATACATCACCGCGCCCATAACAGCCATGACTCCCATGCCAAGGAACACCGTCATGTGGGCAAAGCTCTTGCAAAGCTCCCTGCGCCGTGCGCCGACACTCTGTCCGACCAACGTCGTGGCAGCCTCGCCGATACCGTAACCCGGCATATAGCAAAGGCTTTCGGCAGTGACGGCAAACGAATTGGCAGCAATGGCAAAATTACCAAGAGGTGCCACAATCATAGTGGATATCACCTGCGCACCGTTCATCAGCAAATATTGCAACGCCATGGGCGCACCAATCGCAATGGCATTCCGAATATAATCCCACACCCAAACAAACCGATGGGTATCTAACTTCCAAGCGAGGATGGGACTACGGAAAATGGCGAAATAGACCAAAGGAATCGCTGCTGCAACAAAGGCCAACAGCGTGCCAAGGGCTGCGCCCTCAACGCCCAGACCAAAACCGAACATCTCGAATTCAACACCAAAGACATGGAGAACACGGGTCGGAAAAATTAAGATAAAGTTGAAAATGACATCGAAAACACACATCAACACAGCAATGAAACTGGGGTGACGCATATCGCCGGAGACCTTCAGCATGGCGGCGGAAAGGTATTCCACCAAATGAATGGGAACTGCGAAGGAGAAAATGAGAAAATACATCGAGGCATCGTGCTGAATATCGGCGCCACCACCCAACCAACGGGGCAAGAAACCTGAAATCAGGGCTGCTACAGACATCAGAATCAGACTGAAAGCCAGACCGAAGATGTAGCCGTGGCGCATCACGGCACGAGCCTTCTCAAAGTCGTTGGCACCGATGAAGTGGGCTGCCTGTACGGAAAAGCCCATACCTCCGGCTGCCACCAACGAACCGAAGAGCCACGTGGCTGGTTCGACAAGGCCGATCGATGCCGATGCCTCTGCCCCAAGCGAACCCACCATCGAGGCATCGATATAGAACATCAGCACGGTCGTAACCTGAGCAAGGATGGAAGGAATGCTCAGCTGGACGATGAGATTCAGTTTCTCACCCGTTGTCATAGCCTTGCCACTCCTTATCTTAGCCAACAGAGAATCGGTAACTGTCTTGCTGAATATCATCAGGAAAGTAGGGCGCTAAAAATGTTCACCCCTTTTCTCACCTTTATTCCCCAAATAGCCAGATTGCCATAAGGAGAATAAAGACGAAAAAAGGGGTGAGGACGATTATTTGTTGTTTGCTCTGTAGTACGAATGCAACCGCAAATCGAAAATCAGGTTAGAATAAGTCGGAATCCCTTTGACTTCACGATTGCCATAGCCAAGTTGATAAGGAACGTAAACCACCCAGTGGTCGCCAATATGCATGTTTTGAAGTGCAGTGGCAAAGCCATCAACAACCTTGCTGACACGCATCTGCGCCGGACGCGCTGTCTTCGCATTGAAATCTGTAAATCCCCAAGAGCTATCAAAGATCAATCCTGAAGTATAAGTTGTCGAAGGCAGCAACCTCCCTTGATAATGGACATGAACAGAGTCGGTGAACAATGGCACTCCGGCACCTTTGCCCTTTTCCAATTCATGGACAATGATATGCTTTTCGGGAGCGTACGTTTGCATTCCTTCGGCATTGTGAACTTGGTTCTGATAGGAATAGTTGAGGATTATCTTCCACGACGTATCGCCATTGGCTATCTTCTGCTTCGTCTCGTTGTAAAGATTGGTCCAATACTTGTCATTGACGGCTTTCCAGTCGGCAAACTCCTCTACTTCGTTGTTGTCTTCGGAACATGAAGTCAGCAGCCCTGCCGAAAGCATCAGTCCAAGCATGACAAAGCCTGTGAGCAACGAATGCCGTAAGCTGGCTTTTATTTGATTGAGTGAATACATATTTGATAGATAGAAATTATACATCCAGTTTCTTTAACAGGGAGGTGAGCGAAACTCTGTCCTCTATGATTTCGCGGAGCTTTGCCACAGGCACGCGTTCCTGTTTCATAGAATCGCGATAGCGCAAGGTTACGCTGTTGTCGGTCAGCGAGTCGCCATCGACGGTCACACAGAAAGGTGTGCCAATGGCATCCTGACGGCGATAACGCTTGCCGATGGAGTCCTTGGCCTCAATCGTGGTGTTAAAATGAAACTTCAGGTCGTTCACGATTTCCTGTGCCTTCTCAGGCAGCCCGTCTTTGTTCACCAACGGCAACACGGCACACTTGATTGGAGCGAGAGGTTCAGGTAATTTGAGCACAACGCGTGAAGATCCATTCTCCAATTGCTCTTCTTCGTAGCTGTGGCACATCACCGAAAGGAACATTCTATCTACGCCAATGGAGGTCTCCACTACGTAAGGGGTGTAATTCTCGTTGCGTTCGGGATCGAAATACTTCACCTGACGACCGGAGAATTTCTCGTGTTGCGACAAGTCGAAGTCGGTACGAGAGTGGATTCCCTCCACTTCCTTGAAGCCGAACGGCATGTGGAACTCTATGTCGGTTGCCGCATTGGCATAGTGCGCTAACTTTTCGTGGTCGTGGTAGCGATAGTTCTCGTTGCCCATGCCGAGTGCCTGATGCCAAGCAAGGCGGTGCTGTTTCCAATAATTGAACCATTCCATCTCCGTTCCTGGCTGACAGAAGAACTGCATCTCCATTTGCTCGAACTCACGCATACGGAACACGAACTGGCGGGCTACTATCTCGTTGCGGAAAGCCTTTCCTATCTGTGCGATACCAAACGGTAGCTTCATGCGTCCGGTCTTTTGAACGTTGAGGAAGTTAACGAATATGCCCTGTGCCGTCTCCGGACGGAGATAAATCTTACTTGCAGAATCGGAAGATGCGCCAATTTCGGTAGAGAACATGAGGTTGAATTGGCGCACGTCGGTCCAGTTCTTTGTTCCGCTAATGGGATCAACGATGCCCTCGTCGAGAATAATCTGTTTCAGACCTTCAAGGTCAGTGGCCTCCATCGCTGCCGCAAAGCGAGCGTGAAGGTCATCGTGCTTGCGCTGATTCTCCAAAACACGAGGATTAGTGGCGCGGAATTTCGCTTCGTCGAAGGCGTCACCGAATTTCTTGGCAGCCTTAGCAACTTCCTTTTCGATCTTTTCCTCATATTTTCCGAGCTGGTCTTCTATCAGCACATCGGCACGATAGCGTTTCTTTGAGTCACGGTTGTCAATCAACGGGTCGTTGAACGCATCGACGTGTCCACTGGCTTTCCACACGGTAGGGTGCATGAAGATGGACGAGTCGATACCCACGATGTTGTTGTGGAGCAGCACCATCGACTGCCACCAGTATTGCTTGATGTTATTTTTCAGTTCTACTCCGTTCTGACCGTAGTCATAAACAGCAGCCAAGCCATCATAAATATCACTACTCGGAAAGACAAAGCCATATTCCTTGCAATGACTTACTATCTTTTTGAAAACATCTTCTTGTGCCATAACTATATTTCTTTTCCTTTAAATTTTATGCAATTTTGACGCAAAGATAGTGTTTTTTTGAAAAACTGACAATGAAAGAATGTGAAAGTTTACGAAAGCAGGCACACGAAACCGAAGAAGGGAACAAGGGAAGGAGGTCGGTTTTTCAGAGTTTTGTTGCCCTTAGGCTTTATTTCTGTGAGATATTTTTGTAACTTTGCAGACAAAACGGATTAATCCAGATATGAGAAATTATCTTCTACCACTATTAATAATGCTTTGCACGGCAGCCTACGGACAAAATAACGACTCCCTTTCGGTCTGCAAAGACACCCTTTCCGCCACAAAAGGGCAGCCAAGTGCCGACAGTGACAGTGTGGCAATGGGAAAAATCCTGTTGTCCGACAGCATGGTAGAGAAACGGGGGCTGGACAAAATCGCACAAAGCAGGCTTTTCCAGATGACTTACATCGGAGTGCCGCTGATCGCCGGCGGACTGATAGAGATGCACGAAGATAAGAAATTCCGCTCATTGCGAAACGACTTCTTGCCTCAATTCCACAGTGAGGTTGATAATTACACCCAATACCTTCCGGCAGCAATTCTCATTGGGCTAAAGACATCTGGAGTGAAGAGCCGAAGCTCGTGGGGAAGGATGCTTGTGAGCGATGCCATCGCTATGGCACTCGTCACTGGAACCATACAGGGGCTTAAGCATACAACAACCGTTACGCGGCCCGATGGCTCGAACATGGCTAGTTTTCCATCAGGACACACAGCCACAGCCTTCATGACCGCAACGATGCTCAACAAGGAATACGGACACTACAGCCCATGGGTGGGAATCAGCGCCTACGGAGTTGCCACCGCAACAGGACTGATGAGAATGGCAAACAACAAGCACTGGTTGAGCGATGTCCTGGTGGGGGCTGGCATTGGTATCATCTCGACGGAACTGGGCTACTGGATTGCGGACAAGATCTTCAAAGATAAGGGACTGAACATCACCAAATCCAAGTACGGATATGGCGCAGCGCACAACGTCAAGCCATCATTTCTCGGACTTTACATGGGCTTCAACCTTCCCTTGAGTAAATATGACTTGGATGAGAACAATGAGTTTGAGACATCAACCGGTACTACCATAGGCATTGAGGGAGCATATTTCATTAACCGATATATAGGTTTCGGCGGCAGGGCATCCATCTCCAACCTCCATTTCATCATCAACGAGAGCAAGACCGATGACAACACGTTCCATTATTATTCATTCTTCGTTGGACCATATTTCTCACTTCCACTCTCCAACCGTTGGGCAGTGGGCAGCAAACTCCTATTAGGGGAATTGTTTTATCGCCATCCACCCTTCACGAACAAAAACCTAAGTACAAATCGCAGCATCGCCTACGGAACAGGTATCTCGATCGATTACATCATCAGAGCAAAGCTCATGGGCTGCATTTTTCTTGATTATTCCCTCCGTCCGCCACATAATGTAAACTCCCACGAGTACTTCCATGCGATGACATTGGGTGCAAAAATTGCTGTTCGCTTCTAACAAATTCTCAAATATTTTTCATTCTACCCATACAAGGCATAGCTTTCACTTTCTGAAAGCTAACCTTTTGTCGTACGATATGTCATGAATGGAAGGACAAAAGGTCACCTTTTAGTTTTGGAAAAATATCGCACTGATTATCAATACATTACAAAAACACAAATCGAACCCTGTTTTTGTTCATATAGATTCATGAAAATAATTAGTCCACAGGTTCGGCATCCAACATCTATTTGCCGCCTTTTGAATACGACTTGAACACATAAGGAGACATTAATCAGCACTGGACCGAAACCCGTCAAAATCTCATAATTTGATGCAACTGTGCGCGAAGTTCCACAAAACTATATAGGATGCTTTTGGTTCGCTTCTGAATTGTAACGCATTAAATTTTGCAATTTCGATAATTTGTCGTACCTTTGAACTTTAAACCATGACAACTTATCATCTATGGACGACGACAAGCGAAAAGACAACAACGAAGAGGAAGAGTTGGAACAGGACGGCGAAGGAACTATGGTTGAGGAAGAAGAGACCAGTGAGGAATCACACTCTGATTATAAGCCAGCAGACAGATTCGATGCCTCAGCCGTAAAACACCTTTCTGGAATGTACAAGAACTGGTTCTTGGACTATGCCAGCTATGTGATACTCGAACGCGCCGTGCCCCATATCGAAGACGGTCTGAAACCTGTTCAACGACGAATACTCCACTCCATGAAGCGCATGGATGACGGGCGATACAACAAGGTGGCAAACATCGTCGGGCACACCATGCAATTCCACCCACACGGCGATGCCTCTATCGGCGATGCCCTGGTACAAATGGGACAAAAAGATTTGCTCATCGACACCCAAGGAAACTGGGGCAATATACTCACCGGCGACAGAGCGGCAGCACCGCGCTACATAGAATCACGTCTGTCGAAGTTTGCCCTTGAGACCGTCTTTAATCCCAAAACCACAGAGTGGCAATTGTCTTACGATGGAAGAAACAAAGAGCCTATCACGCTGCCAGTTAAGTTTCCCTTGCTTTTGGCTCAGGGTGCAGAAGGAATTGCTGTGGGATTATCATCGAAAATACTCCCACACAACCTCAACGAGATATGTGACGCAGCCATAAAGTATCTGAAAGGTAAAGAATTTCACCTCTATCCAGACTTCCCCACTGGCGGAAGCATTGATGTCTCCAAATATAACGACGGACAAAGGGGCGGTTCGCTCAAGGTGCGTGCCAAGATAGAGAAGATTGACAACAAGACACTTGTCATCCGAGAGATACCCTTCTCCAAGACAGCAAGCACACTTCAAGACTCCATAACCAAAGCCGTTGAGAAAGGGAAACTCAAGATTCGCAAGGTGGAAGACATGACGGCATCGGAAGTTGAGATACAATTGCACCTCACTCCGGGCACATCGAGCGACAAGACCATGGACGCTCTCTATGCCTTTACCGATTGTGAGATCAACATTTCGCCGAACTGTTGTGTCATCGCCAATCAGAAGCCACAGTTTCTGACCATATCCGACGTACTCCGCCACTCTGCTGAGCACACGAAAGCGCTCCTTCAGCGTGAATTGGAGATACGCAAGGGCGAGCTTGAAGAACAACTTTTCTTCAACTCTCTCGAACGCATCTTCATAGAAGAGCGCATCTACAAGGAAAGAAAGTTCGAGACTTCGAAAAACATGGATGAGGTAGTGGCCTTCGTTGACTCCAAATTGGAGCCTTACAAGAAAACTTTCATCCGCGAAGTGACGCGCGACGACATACTCCGACTACTGGAAATCAAGATGCAACGTATCTTGAAATTCAACAAAGATAAAGCCGACGAGCTCATTCAGAAGATAAAAGCCGAGATTGCCGATATAGAAAAAGACCTCAATGAGATGGTCAGAGTGACCATAGAGTGGTTCAAACACCTTAAAGACAAATACGGAAAGAACTTCCCCCGACGGACCGAAATCAAGAGTTTCGACACTATCATCGCTGCAAAGGTTGTCGATGCGAACGAGAAACTCTACATTGACCGCAAGGGAGGGTTCATCGGAACAGGACTGAAGAAGGCCGAATTCATACAAAACTGCTCCGACCTTGACGATGTAATCATCTTCTATAAGGATGGAAAATACAAGGTCATACGCATCGCCGACAAGATTTTCGTTGGCAAAAACATACTCCACGTTCAGGTATTTAAGAAGAACGACAAAAGAACCATTTACAACACAGTCTATCGTAACGGCGCTGACGGCATCTATTACATCAAGCGATTTAACGTGACATCAATCACCCGCGATAAGGATTACGACCTTACACAAGGTACTCCCGGTTCGAAGGTCATCTACTTCACCGCCAATCCGAACGGAGAAGCCGAAGTTATCAAGGTGACACTCGACCCATCACCCTGCAAAAAGCGAAAGAACATTTTCCTTGAACGCAACTTTTCAGACATCATGATTAAGGGCAAGACGGCCAAAGGCAACATCCTGACAAAGGAAAACATCCACAGAATATCGCTCAAAAGTCACGGACACTCCACGTTAGGTGGGCGAAAAGTATGGTTCGACCCAGATGTGAACCGCATTAACTACGAGGAGCAAGGCGAATTGCTCGGCGAATTCAACGACAACGACAGCATTTTGGTCGTGCTCGATGACGGAAATTTCTACATTACCAACTTCGACTCGTCGAATCACTACGAGGAAAACATCCTCAGACTTGAGAAGTTTGATGCCGACAAGCCGTGGACTGCAGTAGTTTATGATGCCGACAACCAAGGCTATCCTTATTTGAAACGGTTCCAAATGGAAGCGACAAAACGTCATCAGAACTTTATCGGCGAGAATCCGAGTTCCAAACTGGTGCTCCTAACCGACCAAACATATCCCCGTATTGAAGTTACTTATGGCGGTGCCGATGCTGGCAGAGGCAAAGAGGAAATCGATGCCGAGGACTTTGTTGGTGTGAAGGGATTCAAGGCAAAGGGTAAACGCATCTCAACGTTCAAGATTGCCAAAATAACCGAGCTCGAACCACTCCGTTTCCCCGAACCCGAAGAAGTGGAAGAGGACACCGATGAGGAGGAAACACCTGACGCACAGCCTAAGACGGAAGAGGAAAACAATCTTGATCCTGATGCCGGCAAAAGCAAACAGCAGGTGATTGACGAGATTAACGGCCAATTAAACTTATTCCCCGATGAGTAATCGCAACAGAATTGGTGAAAGAACGCTTGAGAAAAAGTGGACTAAAAGAATTGTTTACCTTTGCTCCTGTGCGCTTTTCCTTTTTTATTCAGTACAAACCGATGCGCAAGACACACTGCGGACGGGCAAAGTGATAACCAATGCGAAAATAATCGGCATCGGACACGTCAACCAACTCGACACCTATCTTTCGCCATTGGAATACAGAGGCTTCGAATTGCGCTATCTTTCTCACTCAATACGCGAGAACAATACCAGAATTTCGCGGGAGATCATTCACCAAGCACACTTCTCTTCAACGCATAACCGAGCCGAAAACAATAACGAACTGGGCGGACTCTACAACTTTCAGTACAACATTCAGTATGAGTTGGGCAAATGGAACACAGGCAGTGGCACTTTGGTGGTGAAGGCGGGAGGAGGCATAGATGCTAATGTGGGATTCCTTTACAACACCCGCAACTCCAACAATCCCGCACAAGCCTACGTAAACCTCAACCTTGCGCCCAATGCCACCGCAGCCTATCGATTCCGGATGTGGAAACGTCCGTTCCAGATTCGTTACGAGGCACAAGTGCCACTCGTAGGTTTGATGTTCGCTCCGAACTTCGGACAAAGCTACTATGAGATATTTTCTGAGGGCAACTACGACCACAATATCGTGCCGACGACCATCATTTCCACCCCATCGCTCCGCCAAATGCTCACTTTCGACTTCACCATCCACCACACGACGGTGCGACTCGGCTATCTCGGCGATTTCCAACAAGCCAAGGTAAACGGGCTGAAGTACCACACATGGAGCAACATGCTCATCGTGGGGCTCGTGAGAAAGTTTTCAATCACTAAGATTCTGCCATAATGCCAACGAACGTTAAATCCACTTTCCGTCATGCAACAGCATTCCTTTGCCTACTACTGACATTGCTCAACCTAAGTTCCTGTGTGACAAACGATGACTACCCTGACAATCCACAAGGCAATTTCGAGGCGCTTTGGAAGATACTGGACGAGCACTACTGCTTCTTCGAACAGAAAGGCATTAACTGGAATGAAGTACACAACCGCTATGCCAAACAGTTTGACAGAGGAATGACTGAGAGTCAGCAATTTGAAGTACTGGCAAACCTGCTGTCCGAATTGAAAGACGGGCACGTCAATCTCTACACCTCTTTTAATATGGCACGCTATTGGTCGTGGCACGAGAATTACCCGAAGAACTATTCCGACTCTTTGGAACGCAAATACCTCAAGACCGATTACCTCATTGCAAGCGGTATGGACTATACCATCCTCGACGACAACATCGGCTACTTGCGCTGCGAGAGCTTTCAAAGAGGCATTGGGGCGGGAAACCTCGACGATATCCTACTTTACTTTCAGCCTTGCAAAGCCATCATCATCGATATCAGGAATAATGGTGGAGGCGCACTGACCAATGCCGAGGAGCTCGCTGCACGCTTCACCAACAAGGAGATACTCGTTGGCTACATGCAGCACAAGACCGGCAAGGGACATAATGACTTCTCGGCTATGAAAGAGCAAACGCTCAAGCCAGGCAAGGGCATCCGCTGGCAGAAACCCGTCGTTGTCTTGACAAACAGAAGCGTATTCTCGGCTGCCAACGAATTTGTGAAATACATGCGTTGTTGCCCGAACGTGCAGACTGTCGGCGACCGAACGGGAGGCGGATCAGGGCTTCCGTTCTCCAGTGAGTTGCCAAATGGATGGAGTGTGCGTTTCTCTGCCTGCCCGATGTACGACAAAGACAAGGTACTAACAGAGTTTGGCATAGATCCAGACTACAAAATCAACCTAACAGACGCTGATTTCCAACAAGGAAAAGACACCATCATCGAGTTCGCGCGTAAACTTCTCAATTCTTAATCCCACTCTTCTATCCCACTACTTCTGAGTTCCTATTTTTGATTATCGAAGGAGAAAACACAATCGGGACATTCATCCCCATACCTACACTCAACAACGGATTGCACATCTATCTGCCAATTCGTTAAATATATATACGTTTAATATTCACAAGAGGAACAAAATCCGACAAAATATGAACTTTTCGATACTAAAGCTTGCTAATATTAATAAAAATAAATATCTTTGCTGAACCGAAACCAAATTACAAGTAGGTGGAACCACTGCCTACAGTGTAAGGAAATTATTTAATTATTTATTATCCATTCTTAATTTACATTTATTTATGAAGAAAATTTTTACTGCATTATTCGCCTTCGTTGCGACGTTGACAGCATCAGCGCAGGCTTGGGACGGAACAGCGGCAATCTGGACAAATGGTGATGGCACGGAAGCCAATCCCTATCTGATAGAAACACCAGCCAATTTAGCCTATCTCAGCACATCGGTGAATGCAACAGAAACCTACGAAGGAAAATTTTTCAAGGTTGCAAATGAGCTGAATATGGGCGCTGACGCAGGTCGGATTTTCCGTCCGATTGGAAAGTTCGACAATGCTTTCAATACCACCACTATGCAACAAGAAGACAATTCTTTCTATTTCAAGGGCACATTTGATGGAAACAATAAGCCCATCAGAAATCTCATGATTCAGTTGGAGGAAGAAGGCGAGCTCGGTGGTACAGGCTTGTTTGCGGCTATCAATGCCCCAGCCCACATCCATAATGTAATTCTCTCCAATTCGGTACAGGTTGCAGGCACCCTTGAGACAGGATCGCTCGTAGGACACATGACTGGTGGCTTGGTGGAGAACATTCTCTTCCAAGGCCGTTTGAATGGCACGATGAACTGTGGTGGTATCGTCGCAGTTGCAGACGATGGCATTATTCAGTGTTGTTTCAACACTGGTGAGATTCAAGGTACAGCCGATGTTGGTGGTATCATTGCACAGCCAGTTGGAAACACAGTTGTCAAGAACTGTATCAATGCTGGTCCAGTAACATCAAGTCCAAGTTACGGTGCCGGTGGTATCGCCAGCAGTCTTTTCGACCATTCATCGGTTATCAACTGCTACAATACGGGCAAAGTGACGGCTCCTGTTCTCGCAGGCATATTTGAGCCTCACGCTGTCGTGGGCGACAAATCGTCAAGCAATGGCAAAGTGGAGAACAACTACTATGTAGAGGCAACCAGCGGTCTATCTGACCCCAGCGCAACGGCAAAGACAGCCGATGAAATGAAGACACAGGAAGTGCTCGACGCACTCAATGCCGGACAGGATCCCACTCCATTTGTTAAGGACGAAAAAGGCATCAACAGCGGTTTCCCTGTCCTCGCATGGCTTGTAAAAGCTGCATCGGACGGAATCGAAGAGACAGTTAATGCTCCAACTGAGGGCAACTTCGTCATCAATGGCCGTGAGATTACGGCTCCACAGAAAGTATCAATCTTTACCATAGGCGGCAGCCTTATCGGTCAGGGCACTCACGTTGTATTACCTGCAGAAGGTTTGTACATCGTAAAATCGGCTACAACCGTTGCCAAGATACTTGTAAAATAATAAGAATCTATCCAATATCCCCCGCCCTGTAAGTCAAAGTTTGCAGGGCGGTTATGCTTTTCAATATTTAGTTATTATGAGAAAACAAATTTGTTTACTTGTGCTCACGGCGCTGCTATCCTTGCCACTCGCGGCACAAAGCATCAGATTTCATTCACCCAAATTGACGGCCAGAACCGTCGCAGCTCAATTATCCCATAAAAAACAAAATGCAAATGCTTTTCTAACCCTAAAGGAGGATGCTGATGCAGCGATGCTCGCATCGCGCTATGGGGTCCACCTGAATGTGAAGGTCGGCAATCGTTATACGGCCATTGTTCCTTTGCAGATGGTCGATTCCCTTGCAAACGACCCTTCAGTGGTGAGCATTGATATAGGCGAGACCGCCCGGGAGATGCTTGATTCCGTACGTGTATTGTCGCATATAGACGAGATTCATGCCGGAACAAATGGACTTTCAAGCTCATACAAAGGCAAGGGTGTCATCGTAGGCATCATCGACACAGGTTTTGACTATACCCATCCCAACTTCAAGGATGCAGCGGGCAACAGTAGGATTCAATGCGCATGGGACCAGACAGACAGTTCATCGCCAAACAACAGCTATGGTTATGGTAGAGTCTATGACTCGCCGGCAGCTGTAGCGGCAGCCATGCATGACAAATCGTTCGATACACACGGCACCCATGTGGCGGGAATTGCTGTGGGAAGCGCAGAGGGCAATTTCAAAGGTGTTGCTCCTGAGGCCGACATTGTGCTGGTATCAACCAATAAAACCGAGCAAAGCATTGTTGACGGAGTGGACTTCCTGATAAATTACGCACAGGCTCAAAACAAGCCGTTAGCCATCAACATTAGTTTTGGTGTGGAACTGGGGTATAAGGACGGCTCAAGCATGCTCTCTTCAATGATCGATGGATTGTTGGCAGACAAGAAAGGAATTTTAGTTGCCATCGCTACCGGCAATGAGGGGCACCGCGCCGCCACGCTGAAAACAAGTTCAACACTGAAAAGTATATGGAAAGTGCCTGCCTACGGCCGAGACAATATGTTCATATTGGGAGAGAAAGACGGTACGTACACACTAAAACTGACCCTCCGCAATACGAACAATGGCGACGAGCTCTTCACTCAGACCTTCTCTACGGCGACGGAATGGACCAAGAGCTTCAGGAATTTCGGCACTGACGATGCTGCTGGATCACAGCTGACGGCCTCATCGATGGTCAACAGACGTACAGGGCGGCATGCGCTTTCGCTCAATTTACTCTACCGATGCGCTGCCGGCGAGATATGGGAGGTGGAGATGACCGCCAACAACGGCAACATGATGGCCAACAGCGACTATGGAATATTTACAGATGGTGACAAGGCAGGATTCACTGCCGGAACCAACGAGTCGTCGATAGCCTCTACAGCCACAGGAAAAGAGCCTATTGCTGTTGGAGCATACGTAAGCCGAAGATATTATACGGATATAACGGGCAAGAAGCAAGATACGAAATGGACGCGCAACGACCTTTATCCAATGTCAGGACAAGGACCTACGTTCGACGGACGCACAAAACCTGAAGTCGTGGCACCGGGCGCAGCGGTCATCTCATCGTTCAATTCGTTTGCCGCTCCCTACAACCTTCCGAACAACCTGAAGACCCATTCGAAGACCAGCAACGGCCGTAACTATTTCTGGGGCATAGCCTACGGAACTTCTATGGCAACACCTGTTGTCACTGGCACAATGGCCTTGTGGCTTCAGGCCAAGAACGATTTGACCGCGGCCGAGGTAAGGAAGTTGCTTGCCAGCACATCGCAGTCGGACAGCTTCACAGGCATGGTTCCCAACAATGCATTCGGGAACGGAAAGCTCGATGCACTGGCTGGCTTGAAGAGTATTATCAGCACAGCAGGAATCGGCACGGCGTCAATCGGCTCATCAACCTTACAATACCTTTACGATACCAAGACGCACACCATCATGGCAAGTGGCGCCGAGAGTATCCAGCTATACTCTGTTTCGGGCTTGTTGCTCAAACAGGCAGATGGGTCTTCGATGCAGTTAGAGGGTCTTACACCAGGCATCTATGTGGTGCGAATCAACGGGAAGACCACCCTATCGGTGAAGATCAAGATTTAGTTATTGATGTTGACTGAAATTCTGAAGCTCTGTCTGGCAAAATCGCATGCAGTTCTAAGGAGCATAATCTGCCGATTGGACAACGAAGGCAGATTGTGGAATGGGTGTTTAGCGAGCATCAATAATTCGGTAATCATTCACGTGTAGGGCTTTCATTACGCACTCTCCTATCGCAGCACGCTACGTTTTTGAAAAATGACAAACGAGCAGGCAAGCATTCAAATAAAATCAGAACAGATTCTGGCGATCTATTGGAGTTAAAGGCCTCTTTGGAGGGCCTCTAACTCCTTTTTCCCCACCACCCTTGCTATAACTCCAGCCCCCTTTTCCAAGCCAACGAATAGATATTTCTACAGATAAAACAAACCTTCGCACCTACCATCAGACAAAGTCAGCACAGACACGGATGACTGATGGGATTTCAAAAGGTCAGCTTTCAAGAGACAAAAGGTCAGCTTTCGTTGCGCGAAAGGTCAGGTTTCGCACAATCATTCCTATCGCACTCATTTCCAACATGTTACAAACTCGATAAAAATAATTGAGCCTTACTCCCCCATTTTTTCGATATTACGATGCCTTTAACATAAATTGGTCATTTGAACCTGAACCGTTTTCAATTCGATTGTCGTCGAAAACATCAAGTTATGATTTGTAAGCAAGCCATTGCATCTATTCTACAAAGTTTCTATTATACGACATAAACATCTGAAAACAAGACTATTAATACCAGAATTTACGTATATTGGAAGGACTTTTAACAATAACTCTTTTGGAAAAAAGTTCATGAATATTTGGGAAATATAAAAAAAATGTATAATTTAGCACCGACCTAAACGAAGAGAATTTAATTCTACCTTAATTATAATTATGACAAACCGTTCAACAGAAGTTAATTGAGCCTCTTGCTATCGCTACCGCCAACTAACGTCAGACAATGTTCAACACGACTCGAAGCTGAGGCTGGCGCCAACGGTTGAAATAGCTAATTCTCAAGTGTTTATTCTGTTCTACAACATAAATCATAAAACAGTACAGGAAGAAAAGATAATAACTAATATAAATACAATCGTTAACAAAATCACAATGACATGAAAAGATTTACCTATTTTTGTGCTTGTTTGATTGCCACTTGTATTGCGATACCTGCGTTAGCGCAGACAAAGCTCAAGAAACAAATGGCCCGCAAGTATGAAATCCAAAAACGAATTTCACAGCACCAGGGAGATCGTGCCATCAATTTCGCACTTTTCGACGAAATGATACCGAAGAAAGCAGACATGACGACTCCGTTCACAGCTCTCATGCCTTCTTACAATGTATCCTCTCCTCTGAAATCACCGGTACTTACAGCACGTAAGGTCGAAATTCTGGGTAGCCATATTTCAGGCGACTATGGAGAAATGATATCATTCACACCATCGGCAAGCATCAGTTACAATGTTCTCAAAACATTGGGCTATGATGTAAAATTCAATGGTGGCTGCGCACTCATAGACAACAAGTACTACGGAATGAACGTTTGGGAGCTGGGCGGCATGAAAATGATTGATCTATACGAATTCAACACTGACACATGGGAGCCTGCAACCGAAGAGCCTGCACAGATTTACGACAAGTCGTTACTTGCTACAGAAACAGCAAAAGACCCCAAATCGTCGAAGGTTTTCGGCCAGTTCTTCACCAGCGACTTGAGCGCACTTGAATGGGGCTTTGTCGATTATGCTACCCAAAGTCGCACAGTCATCAAGAAAAGCCAGCATAGAATTGTTGCATTAGGCTACGGCAATGATAACTTTGCCTATGGTGTGGCAACCGACGGAAATCTCTACAAGATTGATCCATCTACAGGTAATGAGACACTCGTGGGTGCTACGGGTGTGAAGGTCATGACATCTGCCAATAAATACTATGAGCAGAGTGGTGAGATTGATCCTGTTTCGGGCGAGTTCTATTGGGCTGCGACCGACGGCGATATGGTATCGAAGCTCTACACGGTTAACCTCACGACTGGTGCCGCTACCGAAATCGGCGCTCTCCCCGATGCAGTCGTGGGCATGGCCATTCCAGGTGCTGAGGCAGCAGACGGCGCACCAAACAAGGTGACCGATGTCTCATACAGTTTTGCCAACGGTTCTTTATCAGGAAAAGTTAAATTCACCGCTCCCACCACAACATACGCAGGTGATGCGCTGCCAACTGGTACCGCACTGAGCTATACCATCTATGTCAATGGCAAGAAAGTTGCCGAGGGTACTGTTAAGCCGGGTGAGACCATCGAGCCAGATGTGACCGTTCCTGAGGCAGGCATGTGCAATTTCAAGATTATCACCTCAAACACCGTTGGCGAAGGTGCAAAATTCATAGACAACCAGTGGGTAGGTCACGATGAAATGGCAGCTCCGGGCGATATCACCATGACAAGAAGTGGAAGCAATAACTCGCATGTCAAAATCACATGGACAGCCTCAACAGAAACATTGCACGATGGGTATATAGGAAATGTAACATACAACGTGTATCGGGTTGAAAATGGCAAATTGAAACTCGTAAGCGAAAAGCAATCAGGCCTTACATTTGAGGAGGACTTGCCTGCTGACGCTGTATTCGGCAACTATTACTATGTCGTACAGACCATCAACGGTGATGTTGAAGGTGAATACGACCAAACTGAAGAATTCTATTACGGCAAGGCCTATGAGCCTAACTACAGCGAAACGTTCGACAACGAAGCCAGCACTACACCTTACATTAAGGTAAACAGAGTTAAAGGCAGTTATAACGACTGGGAATGGGACAAGGAAGAAAAGTATATGAAATGTAGCAGCAGCCTAAAGGGTAAGAGCGACAGCTGGCTGATTTCGCCCCCTATCCACTTGAAGGCCGGCTATACATACTTCGTTAAGTACGACGTCATCACCCCAGCCGCCTACAAGGAAAAACTTGAAGTAAAATGGGGAAAGGATGCCAACGACAACGAAACACTCCTCACAGAGCAGTTGATGCCAGTGACAGAATACCCTGGAAAGGCAAGTATCGTGACAAACTACGAGAAAGAAATCACCATCGGTTCTGACGGCAACTATAACTTCGGTTTCCATGCCGTATCAGAATCGGGGTCGTATTTCGTGGCCATCGATAACTTCAAAGTTGAATTAGGACCATTACCTACCGCTCCTGCCTCAGTGACCAATCTGAGTGGCGAGACCGAGCCAAGCGGACTGGATGAGGCATTTATCAAATTCACAGCACCGACAAAGAATCGCAAGGGCGAGACAATCACATCGCTCGATAAGATTGTCGTGATGAGTGGCGACCGCATGGTGGGCACTGTCTCTCCGGTAACTCCAGGACAAGTTTGTACTGTTCACGATACCAATGCCGAACACGGCGACAACACCTACGACATCTATGCCTACAACGAAAATGGCGTGGGACAGAAAGCCACCATTACCATCAAAGTGGGACAAGACAAACCTGGCGCTATCCCAAGTTTGTCAGCCATTGACCAACTAAACTCTGTAAAACTCACATGGAAGGCTCCAGGAGCAGCTGAAGGCGGATTGATTAACCCAGCAGGGCTGTGGTATCAAATCCACTACGTTAAATCATCCACAGAGATTGAGGAAATAGGACAAACCGCAAAAGGTGTGACTGAATATACTATTGAAGATTTCAAAACTTACGAAGGACCACAACGCATTGCTTACTGGGCAGTCACACCAAGGAATGCCTCTGGAGGAGGGCCGATGAAGATTAAGTCCATGTTGGTGGGTAAACCCTATCAAATGCCTCACCACCGGAGCTTTGCCAACGGCTCAGACGATGGAATGTTCATGGCTGGAGTCGCAAGTGAAGCTGGCGATGAATGGATAATGCTGAAAGGAGAGTCATCCGATAAGGACAACGGCTGCCTCTACTACGATCCTAAGGAAACAGGCAGTGCCATGATTATGTTGGGTAAGGTAAGCCTCCGCGGTGCAGTAAATCCTCAACTCATATTCGACTATAAGTGCACTCCGAACGCAAAACGCAAGATGGTTCTTGTTGCTCAGCCCATGAACGGTACAGCACAACGCATTGATATCAAGGATTTCAACACCATAACCAACGCTGGCGAATGGCAAAAGGCAGTCGTTAAACTTCCAAAGGAACTGACAAAGACTAACTATATCAGCTTTATTATCCTCGGAGAAGCTACAGAAAAGCAGGCAGAAGCACCTATCTATGTTGACAATTTCAACTTCGTTGATCCCCTTCCAAACGATGCAGCTGTAGAGCTGGTGACACCTAAGACCGTGAACAAGGGACACAAGGTTGATTTCAAGGTTAAGATTACAAACTTGGGACAAAACGATCTCGATGCCAAAACCATGGTGAAGATATCTGTCAACGGAACAGAAGTAAGTCAGGTTTCTCTCACAAAGACACTCAAGACAACCGACTACGAACTGCTTCCAGTTTCATACCAGACCTCTCTGAATGATGCAGCTGACCAGCTCGACGTGAAAGCTGAGGTTGTAGCAGCGGGCGATGTTGAGAAGAAGAACAATATCGACAACGCAATCATCGAATATGCTGACAACAACATGCCGAAACCAGAGAACGTGACATCGACAGGTGACAACACACCAGTCGTTGGTTTAAGCTGGAGCGAGCCAGCAATCGAGACTCCGACTGTAACAGAAGACTTCGAAAGCTACGATCCTTGGTCAACAACTATGGGTGAGTGGACACTCGTCGATGTCGATAAAGGCTACAACGTATCACTAGACGGTGAAAACTTCAAGTTCCCACACAACCGCGAACAGTTTGCATTCATCGTGGCTCAACCGAAAGATTACCCAGACAACAAGTACAAGAAACATGTGACCACACATTCCGGAGATAAGTGTGCCATGTCATTCCTGCAAGTTGCTAACCTTTCTAAGGCAGTTCCAATGGCTGCTGATAACTGGATGATCAGTCCCGCATTACCAGGAAAGGCCCAGACTATCGACTTCTGGGTAAAGAACACTGGTACATACGCAGAAACCTTTGAGGTGCGTTATTCAAAGGGTATCAATCCACTTGACATTAGGAAGTTTATCAAAATTGGAGACACACACACCACCAACACAGGTCAGTGGGTGAATATCTCTGTTGACCTTCCAGAAGGAGCGCGTTTCTTTGCTATCCGTCAGAACAGCCCAAGTTCAAGCACGACGATGTTCATGATTGATGATATTACCTTCATGAAGGGTAATACACCTGTTGCATATAACATCTACCGCGATGGTATCTTGATTGGCACAAGCACAGACTACAAGTTTGAGGACCAGCCAAACAACGATGGAACGCACACCTACAGCATTACAGCCGTTTATGCAGGTGGCATGGAGTCTGAGCCTGTAGAAGTCAATGTGGTAACTGACATCCGCGGAATTGAAAGTAAAGAAGCCTCATCATACAATGTTTATACCTTGGAAGGTGTTCAGGTATTGAAGAACGCAAAGGATCTCAATTCATTGAGGCGTGGTATCTATATCATCAATGGCAAGAAAGTAATGATCAACAAGTAATATAGTATTGGCAGAGCGGGCCAAAAGGCTTGCTTTGCCTCACTATAACAAAAATCAAACAATTCAATATTATGTATAACAAAATACGAAATATAGCTTGCTTGGCACTCTTCGTAGCTTTAGCAGCTCCAAGTTTTGCAGCTCCAAGAGACAAGGCAGCCATCATGAAGGCAGCTCAGCGCACCTTGAAGGCCAGCAGCAGCCAGCGCAAGGCTCCTTCTTTTTCAAGTAACAAACTTGAAATACTGAAGGAAAACGAAGCGTTCACGGTTGTTGGTGCCCCCACTGGTGGATATGTAATCATTAGTAATGATGACCTAGCTCCTGAAGTCATCGGTTATTCAGAATCAGCTTTCAACGATGAGAATACGAATGACAACTTCAAATGGTACTTACAGGCAGTCGAGAAGGCTGTAAAGAACATTGTTGCAAAGGGCAAAGTTCTTAAAGTCATCAAACCGAATCCTGCCAAATACCCACAAAAAATCGAATCATTTGTCAATGTTAAGTGGGGACAGCAAGATCCATATAACCGCCTTTGTCCAACAGCAGCAAAGAGTAACAGTACCCCTGGACAGAATTATAATGGCGGAACAACAGCCGTTACGGGTTGTGTGGCCACTGCCATGGCACAAATTCTGCGCTACAACAAATATCCTGACACAGGAACAGGTACCAAAACTTTAACTGTAAAACAGCCAGACGGTTCCAAAAAGGATTTTACCGTGGATTTCACCAAGAGCAATTACAGATGGAACGACATGCGCGACGTATATAAGAAAGGTGCGTTCAGCGATGAAGAGGCGACGGCCGTTGCAACATTGATGCGCGATTGCGGTTTTGCTGCCGACATGAGCTATGCCTCTGACGTCTCAGGAACTCCCATCAATGCAGCTTATGCTGGGCTAAAGGCCAACTTCAAGTATCCTTCTACCATGCAACTCCTTTACCGCATGGATTATATTGCCAAGGATGCTGAATGGATGGACCTTATTTTCAAGGAAATCAGCGAGCGTCGCGCTATCTTCTATGGAGCAAGCGACAAGAACCCTAATAACGGTGGGCACGCCTTTGTTCTCTGTGGTTACAATGAAGAAGGTAAAGTTTATGTGAACTGGGGATGGAACGGAGAAGACAACGGTTACTACGATGTGAATCTCTTGAACCCAAGCAACTACCAATTCTCAGAAGCACAGAGCATGATTATTGGTCTCGCACCCAACCGTCCAGCAAGAGACAAGGCGCTATCAATAGATGTCGAAGTGCCTGGAACTCTCAAAGACAAGATTTCAGCAGCTGACCTTGAAATCCTTCAGTCACTGACCGTGAAGGGAAGCATCAACTCTACCGACATCAAGTTCTTGCGTAGCATTGCCGGTTGCGACGAATATGGCAAGACAACAAACGGCGCTCTTGAGACCATTGACCTGAAAGACGCAAACATTGTGTCGGGCGGTGATCCGTTCCTCGTTGACGGAAACCTCACCACTGCCAACAATGAGATACCAGAACGTGCATTCTTTGGCTGTCAGAGCCTGAGAAAGATTATACTCCCTACTTCTATTACCAAGATTGGCGACGGTGCTTTCGGAAAACTCAACAGCATCCAAGAGATTGTCATCCCTGAAGGAGCTGACAAGCAATACCAACTGAAAAACAATGTTCTTTATACCAAGGACGCCACAGAGCTCATCGAAGTATTGCCATTAGCAACACGGAAGTTCACGGTGGATGCGACAGTGAAGAAGATTCATCCTTACGGGTTCTCAGGCTGCCAGCGACTGACCGACATTATCATTCCCGCCACTGTTGAGAAGATTGACAACAACGCATTCGAGGGCAGCTATGCCTTCAACAGCATTCGTGTTTATGGAAAGACTCCTTGCAACTTGGGCGAGAAGGTATTTGCCGACATCAACAAAGCCATTACTAAACTCTATGTGCCTCTGCACACAGAAGACATCTACAAGGCAACGGAGCAGTGGAAGGAATTCTTCGTTGACTACGACAACATCCTCCCATTCGGAACAGACATCTACGCAAGCACGGCCACACGCATGTACGGCGACGAGAATCCAGAGTTCGGCTACAGGTTCGAAGGTGACGATTTCGTGGGCGAACCAGCATTATCATGTGTGGCAACTCCGACATCGGAGGTTGGCGATTACGAAATCAAGATTGCTCGCGGATCCATCGAGTCGGACATGCTCCAGCTCTTCAATGGCACACTTGTCATCACGAAGGCTAAGGCAACACTCAAGGTTGACGACAAGCACATCAATCTCGGCGACGCCTATACGCCAACTTACAAAATCAGCGGACTGAAGAACGGCGAGACCACTTGTACCTTCACTAAGGAGCCAACCTTCACCATTAAGGACAAGGACGGAAACGTTGTCACTTCATTCACAACAGAAGGCCTCTACCACGTCTATGTGGATGGCGCAGAAGCCAAAAACTATGAGTTCGACTGTGAGGGTGGCTACGTAATGGTCTATAAAGACGCAGCAGGCATCGAAGAAGTGAACTCCGAGGAAACAGACAACGAACCTTACTACACCTTGGGTGGCGTGAAGGTTATGAAGCCTGCAAAGGGCGGCATTTACATCCACAAGGGTAAGAAGGTAATCATCAAGTAATCCCCCAACTGGATTACTCTCATAACAGACGCAGTATTGCAGACTCAGTTCGCATCAACGAACACCGAAGGGTCGCATACTGCGTCTGCTTTTTGTATCCCTCTTTAGGTCTTTCCATCCCAGTTTCGTGCTGATTTTCGTTCTTTTACTTGCACAGTGCAGACTTATTTACTATCTTTGGTGATGAAAATCGCTGCAAGTGTGTGACGACGTAGGGAAAGTACATAGGGAAAAGCGATTACCAAAGGTAATCCACAGAGATGAACAACCCCTCAAAAGTGAACAATTATAATCAATTATATGGCAACAGTAGATGACAAGAAGATTATCTTCTCAATGGTGGGCGTGTCGAAAATCATCCCACAAAACCAAAAACAGATTCTAAAAAACATATACCTATCGTTCTTCTATGGAGCGAAAATAGGTATCATCGGTCTCAACGGAGCAGGAAAGTCAACTTTGATGAAAATCATCGCTGGCATAGAGCAGCCCACTCAGGGCGAAGTGGTTTTCAGTCCAGGTTACTCCGTGGGCTACCTGCCTCAGGACCCGCCCCTCAACGAAGAGAAAACCGTGAAGGAGAATGTCATGGAAGGCGTACAACACGTGTACGATGCTTTGCGTGAATACGACGAAATCAACGTGAAGTTCGGGCAAGAGGAATACTATGGCGACCCAGACAAGATGGACAAGCTCATGCAAAGGCAGGCTGAGGTACAGGATATCATTGATTCGACCGACGCATGGAACATGGACTCGAAGCTCGACAGAGCCATGGCAGCCCTCCGCTGCCCGGCCGGCGACTTACCCGTGACCAACCTGTCAGGAGGTGAGCGCCGTCGCGTGGCCCTCTGCCGACTACTGCTGCAGAAGCCCGACGTGTTACTCCTCGACGAGCCGACCAACCATCTGGACGCCGAGAGTATCGACTGGCTCGAACAGCACCTGCAGCAGTACGAAGGCACGGTGATTGCCGTGACTCACGACCGCTATTTCCTTGACGACGTGAGCGAATGGATTCTTGAACTCGACCGTGGCGAAGGCATTCCATGGAAGGGCAACTACTCCTCATGGCTCGATCAAAAGACAAAGCGCATGGCACAGGAGGAAAAAACCGAATCGAAACGACGCAAGACACTGGAGCGAGAGCTTGAGTGGGTAAGGCTGGCACCCAAGGCCCGCCAAGCAAAGGGCAAGGCCCGTCTGAACTCATACGAGCAGATGCTCAACCAAGAACAGAAGGAACGAGAGGAGAAGCTTGAGATATTCATACCTAACGGACCGCGTCTGGGAAACAAAGTCATCGAGGCACGGCACGTCAAGAAGGCATTTGGCGAGAAACTGCTGTTCGACGACCTCAACTTCATGCTCCCGCCAAACGGCATCGTCGGCGTGATAGGTCCGAACGGTGCTGGCAAGACCACCCTGTTCCGCCTCATCATGGAGCTGGAAAAACCCGACGCTGGAACATTCGAAGTCGGAGAGACTGTCAAACTCGCCTACGTTGACCAGCAACACAAGGACATCGACCCCAACAAGACTGTCTATGACGTGGTGGCTCAAGGCAATGAAACCATCAGAATGGGCGGACGCGACATCAACTCACGCGCCTATCTGTCACGTTTCAACTTCGCCGGAACCGACCAGAGCAAGCTCTGCGGTGTACTTTCGGGCGGTGAGCGAAACCGTTTGCAACTCGCACTTGCACTGAAGCAGGAGGGAAACGTGCTGTTGCTCGACGAGCCGACCAACGACATCGACGTGAACACGCTCCGTGCACTCGAAGAAGGTCTGGAATCGTTTGCCGGATGTGCAGTAGTCATCAGTCACGACCGCTGGTTCCTCGACCGAATCTGTACCCACATCCTCGCTTTCGAGGGCAACGGCGAGGTGTTCTTCTTCGAAGGCACCTACTCCGAATACGAAATCAACAAGGCCATGCGAACAGGCAACGAAGAAATCAAGAAAGGCCGCTACCGCAAGTTGATGGAAGACTAACCCAACACAGGCGGATGATTGCATGACAGGATGGCAATCGCATGGTTCAACATACACTTTTCCATTCCTTTGATAGGCCTCAAGGCCTCTCATCATCCAAGGGTGAAAGTGCGATCTGATGCCCGATTTTAGGTTACACATCACGGCTCATTTCAATTTGCATAACAAACTGATTTACAATGTGATAAATTTTCACACGCAAAAGGTCAGCTTTCGTCATCCGAAAGCTGACCTTTTATAATGTGATAGCTTAGCTTTTGTCGTGCGAAAGGCAAGACACCGCTTGGTAATAGTAATTTTTTTTTATACAATTATGTCAGGGAACCATTGCGCATTGTTCCAGCCTTGACACAAATATCCTTCACAACCTCACCACCGGCGATTAATCCTGCAGCAGCCGGAACCCAAGCATTGGAGGCGGGAGTTGAACGCTTTTTATGCGCTATTCCCGTCTTTTCCTCCGCTTCGGCGGTTGTCGCCCCATCCACTTGTCGAGGCTCAATACTGGTCAGCGGCTCTTCGGGACTATAAACGACTTTGATACCACGCACGTTGGTTTTACGAAGTTTCTTACGGAGAACCTTTGCCAGCGGATCGTTGATGGTCTTGAACAGGTCGGTGATGCAAAGTTGCGTGGCATCGAGCTTGAATGCCGCCCCCATCGAACTGATGACAGGCACGCCGAGCTGATGGCAACGTGTTATAATGTCAAGTTTGGCCACCACGGTGTCAATGCAATCCACCACATAGTCATAGTTTGAGAAGTCGAACTGACTGGCTGTTTCGGGCAGATAGAAAGTTTGGAACTTGCCAACCTTGCATTCGGGGTTTATATCCTTGATGCGAGCCTCGACGACATCTACCTTCGGCTTTCCGAGTGATGAATGCGTGGCTATGATTTGTCGGTTGATGTTTGAGAGTGTTACGAAATCATCATCCACAACGTCAATGTTCCCCACACCGCTGCGGGCAAGTACTTCCACCACATAGCCACCAACTCCCCCCACTCCAAACACTATCACATGACTGTTGCGGAGTGTCGCCAGGGCGGAGGCACCCATGAGAAGCTCGGTTCTGGAAAATTGATTCTCCATTAACTAAGTATTGAGATGATTATACCAACTTGATGGAAAGTGGTTCCACAATGATGAGATGGCGCTTGTAGAGGTCGCCGACTGCTTTCTTATAGACTTTCTTCGACACTTGGAAGCGCCGCTTGATGTCTTCGGCATCGCTCTTGTCGCCAAGGTTGCACTGGCCGCCGTTGTCCTTGAGATACTGAAGGAGCGTCTCTGCGAAATCGGTGGCGTGTCGCTGTCCTGTCGGCTGCAGGGTGCAGTCTATCTTCCCATCGGGGCGGACCGACGAGATGTAGCCTTTCATGCGGTCACCCATGTGTATATACTGAAAAACTTGTCCCTCATAGATAAGTCCGGGATATTGGTTGTCGATGATGACCTTGAAGCCAAGGTCTGTTTTCTGCCAGATGAGCAAATCAACCTCTTGCCCTGGCTTGTAGGGCGGGAACGACTCGTCGAAGTAATGCTCCACCTTAGCGGAGGCAACAAGTCGGTAACTTTCCTCATCGAGATGGATGTGCACAATGTAGGAGTTTCCTATCTGCATGCGCATCTTCTGCTCACGGAACGGACAGAAAAGGTCTTTCGTCACGCCCCATTTCAGAAATGCCCCGTATTCATTGACCCACGCACATTCGAGATAAGCGAAGTCTCCCACCACCGCCAGTGGCTTCTCGGTCGTGGCTATGGGGCGTTCCTCTTGATCAAGATATACGAAGACACGCAGCTCGTCGCCTATGGCCGTTCCTTCGGGCACATACTTTTCTGGCATCAGTATTTCTCCCTCTCGCCCTCCATCCAGATAGAGTCCGAAAGGATCGCCGTTGCCCTCGCGCAAAGCCACCTTAACTACAGTTAGGGTGTTGTAGTCACCTATGTTTAATTTTGACATCTTCATGCTTCTATTAGTGCTTGGAATTGTTTCGGGTTATATTTCGCCTTGGTGCTGGTCGCCATTGACAATCAGTCCGTCCTTGAGATGTATGGTCCTATCTGTCAGAGTGGAGAGCGTCTCATCATGGGTGACGATGACAAAAGTCTGCCCGAACTTATCGCGAAGCTCAAAGAACAGACGGTGAAGTTCCTCCTTGTTCTTCGTATCGAGACTTCCCGACGGCTCATCGGCAAGGACGACAGCTGGATTGTTGACCAACGCACGGGCTACGGCCACTCGTTGCTTCTCCCCTCCAGACAGTTCGTTGGGCTTGTGGGTGGCCCTGTCGCTCAATCCCATAAATTCCAGAAGTTCTTCGGCACGCAGACGGGCATCCTTGGGCTTGACTCCTGCTATATATGCTGGAATCATGATGTTCTCAATGGCTGTGAACTCTGGCAGAAGCTGATGAAACTGAAACACAAAACCAAGGTGCCGGTTACGGAAATCGCTGAGTTTGTTGCTCGACAGGCGGTTGGTCTCAATCCCATCGACACTGACGGAGCCTGCATCGGGCTGATCGAGCGTGCCAATGATTTGAAGCAACGTCGTCTTTCCTGCTCCTGAAGGGCCAACAATGCTCACTATCTCACCCTTTTCGATGTGCAAGTCGATGCCTTTGAGCACCTGTAGCGATCCAAAACTTTTGGTGATACCTGTAATATCTATCATATTTTTCTTATTTTACTTATGATCCACTCTCGGAAAACATCGTAAGCACTCCGCTCTTCCGTATGTTGCGACTGGGCAAAGGTCATTCCGTCCATGCGGTCGCCGTACTGGTCGGGGAAAATGATCATGATTGTCTTTCCCTTAAAGAAGCGATTGATTTCCTCTGGCAAACGCTCCATCGCCGTTTTGTAAGAGATGGTGCCCTTACGGGCAGTGACGATGACGAAGAGATGGTCTTCCTTCACCTCGGCTGCCAGTCTCGGCAACTCTTTCCAGTGCTCCATCTGAACATATTCTCCCCTGACACTTGGGTGTCGGTTACGAACGTAGCCACTGATGAGCTGCAATGTGTCTTGCCTACCATGGAAAACGATTCGGCATTCCGTATTGGCCGCAATGCGGGAGAGGCGCTCCAGCCAACGGTAGAAACCTGGTTCGAACTCGGCACGTGAGGGAACGGCCACCTGTATGCGACGTATCGTGTTCAGTGGCTGCATGATGCGCGAAATAACGATCTGCCGACTCAGGCCGTTGTAGAGACTCTGCGTGAATTGTCCCCAGAATCCCTTGGTGATTTCTTGTCGGGCGTGCAGGCCCATTACAATTTCGGAAGCCTGAAACTCTTTGAACGCATGCTTAATGCCATTGGCTATGTTGGCAGCGATGCGCACTTGCGTCTCAAGAGGTACGTTAACGGCGCTGGCTTCTCGTCGGAGATGATCCAGAAGCTGGCGTCCCTCCTCTTGATTCTTGGCCGCATTCACATCATCGTACACCACATTCAATGCCACAAGTCCGCGTCGATGCTTTGGATTGCGCATCATCATGGCCAGCGACAGCAAGTTGTCGGCATAATCGGGATACTTTACAGGGATGAGAATCCGCTCGTCGTTGTCCGTTCGCACCATTTCCGGCTCTTCTTTCTTCATCAACCGGATGCGCTGAGCTGCCTTTTCGGTCATCATCGTTGAAAAAACGCAAGTAAAGAGAATCATCATGACGATGCCATTGAGCACTTCGTCATTGAAAAGGAACTGCCCTGGGGCTATCTCCAATTTGCGACCGACCATCACCATTGCGATAGCACCGGCTGCATGGGCACTGGTGAGCCCAAAAAGCATGTTGCAAACCACCTTCGGCAATCGGAAAAGCAATCCCGAAAGATAAGCTGCCAGTCCTTTTCCGACAGTTCCGAACACGACAAAGCAGAGCACTACCCAGATGATATGTGGTCCTGTGAAGAGCAATCTCACGTTGATAAGCATACCCACGCCTATCAAAAAATAAGGAATAAACAACGCATTACCCGTAAATTCGATATGATTCATCAACGGAGAGAACCGCGGAATGAAGCGGTTGAGTATCAATCCGGAAAAGAATGCTCCGAAAATGCCTTCCAAACCGATTGCATTGGACAACGCTGCCGAAAGAAACATCACGGCTAACACGAAGATAAACTGCATGACATTGTCGGAATAACGGCGCAAGAACCAACGAGCCATCCTTGGAATGCCCCATATCAAGCCGGAAATATAGAGTGCAAACTTCAGGATAAACCATATCCAGAACGCCCCTCCGCTGCCACCGTTGTACGAATTGACAATAGTGGCCATCCCGATGAGTGCCAAAAGAAGCGAGATCATTGTGGCTCCGACGCTGAGCGTTGAGCTTTGGTGCTGCGTCAGTCCGTAACGGCCGACAATGGGATAGGCAACAAGGGTGTTCGACGACATAATGCACCCCAGTAGCAATGAGGACATTTCAGAATACCCCAGCAAATAAATCCCCATCAGATAGGTCAGAAAGAACGGAATGATGAATGTGAGCAGCCCAAATATCGAAACCCGCCCCTTGTTCTTCTTCAATCCCTCCATATCCATCTCCAATCCGGCGAGGAACATGATGTAATAGAGTCCCACACTTCCGAAAAGCTCAAATGAGGCATCACGCTTCAGGATGTCGAGGCCATACTCTCCCACCAAGACACCTGCCAATACCATGCCGATGATATGCGGAATGCGCAGCCGTCCCATAATGATGGGCGACAGAAGTATCACCAAAAGTACGACAAAGAAGATGAGCGTTGGATCGGTGATGGGGAAATACTGCGCTATGCTGAACATCTCTATTAATGATAATTATTTGCAAAGATAGCAAAAAGATGTGGGTTGAGGATTGATAGTTGACAGAATTTTGTAAATTTGCACCAGAAAAGGTTTAATAAAAAAGAATTAGGATAATGAAAGTAGCAATAGTTGGAGCAAGCGGAGCTGTGGGACAAGAGTTCCTCCGCATATTGGAAGAGAGAAAATTTCCACTCGACGAGCTTGTACTCTTTGGTTCAAGCCGCTCGGCTGGCAGAAAATATACATTCAAGGGAAAAGAATACGAAGTGCGACTTCTCCAGCACAACGACGACTTCAAGGACGTAGATATCGCTTTTACCAGTGCTGGCGGTGGCACATCGGCCGAGTTTGCAGAGACGATTACCAAGCATGGCTGTGTGATGATCGACAATTCCAGCCAGTTTCGCATGGACAAGGACGTGCCGTTGGTTGTTCCAGAAATCAATCCTGAGGATGCTTTGAACCATCCGCGGGGCATCATTGCCAATCCCAACTGTACGACTATTATGATGGTAGTGGTGTTGAATCCGATTGAAAAGCTCAGTCACATCAAGAAAATACATGTGAGCAGCTATCAGAGCGCCTCTGGTGCGGGTGCGGCAGCGATGATGGAACTCCAACAGCAATACAAGGAATTGGTGGAATACGGCGAAGTGAGGACCATTGAGAAATTCCCCCATCAGCTGGCTTACAATGTCATTCCGCAAATCGACAAGATGACCGAGACCGACTATACGAAGGAGGAAATGAAGATGTTTCATGAGACTCAGAAGATCATGCACTCAGATGTACGCACCAGTGCTACATGCGTCCGCGTGTCGTCGCTCCGCAGTCATTCGGAGTCGGTGTGGTTCGAGACCGAGGAGCCCATCTCTGTCGAGGCCATCCGCAAGGCATTGGCGACTGCGCCTGGCATAACGCTCGTTGACGACCCGCAAAATTACGTCTATCCGATGCCTCTTGAAAGCGCAGGACACGACGACATCTACGTCGGACGTGTACGCAAGGATTTGGCAGACGACAACAGCAACACGCTCTGGCTCACCGGCGACCAGATTCGCAAGGGCGCTGCGCTGAACGCTGTTCAGATTGCGGAATACCTTATCAAAGTGAAGAAATAACGGTCTTTCAATACCGAAAGGCTTAAACTGAAGAACTCGCAATCCCTTGGGGTGCGAGTTTTTTTGTTTGGCTGACAGATTTCGCGTCAGAAGTGCAGAAGCCGCACCCTGAATACTCAAGGGGAGATTACTATTCGCTCACTGCCAACTCCAATTTGCCTTTTCGCTCTCCTGCCCTATCGGTGGGTCTTATAGTATTTCACGGCAGCCTCAACATTGGCCTTGACAGCCTTTGAGGAGAATGTAGCCCCCGAAACACCATCGACCGATGCCACCTTGTTCAACCGTAAGCCAACGAACTTGGGCATAAGCTTGGTATTGACCAACGAGAAATACTTGGGTGTCTCGCTATTGGGCAAGGCCTTCACACCCACGACCTTATTGTTTCTGATGGACACCTCCAGCGGAGTGGCGCCCCTAAACCCACGAACTGACGGGGCAAGGGTAGTTGTATTGACAACATACGTACCGTCGGACTTCCTAACCATCACCTTTCCTTTTCCCACAGCTGCAAAACACATGCCAGCAGCCATGAAAACGACAGATGTCAACAGTGCTATCTTTCGCATCATCATTGTTTTTCGTTCTTTCTAAGTTACAATTTTAGTCGTCAAAGATAGCAAAAGAATAACGAAACAGCCGATGTTTTTGATTTTTTTAATATGTAATAACCTCTTATTCATGGAAGAATCTATATATTTGTTGCAACGATTACTGTATTCTTGACCAGCGACCATAGGCTGAAGACAGAAGAGAGCGGGTTTCAAAAATCACCACCGAAATGATAGCGCATCGGATACGGATTGCGCCTTATCACCCGTTATTTTCCCTCCGCTTCAAAATGCAAGTGCGTTCTGCTGTAAATTCCGCCGTGCGCCCTCACCTACTGACAATCAGTCATCTGAAAACAAGGGCAAAATCCGATAGGACTAATTTATAGAACCCTCCCATAATAGGAAGAAAGAATGATGGAAAAGATACAATACACGCAACAGACTGACTCTCCTTTGGGCAGCATTACGATGGCCAGCGACGGCGAAGCGCTGACTGGACTGTGGTTTGCTGGACAGAAATACTTTGCATCGACGTTGGGAACACAGTTACAGGAACGGCGACTGCCGATTTTCGATGAGGCGAAACGATGGTTGGAAATCTATTTTCAAGGCCGAAAGCCCGACTTCACACCAAAACTGAACCCTTGCGGCACGACTTTCCGTCGCGAGGTCTGGAACATTCTTTTGCAGATTCCTTATGGCACCACACTCACTTATCGTGCCATCGGCAGGCAATATGCCCTCTCTCACGGACTGAACCACATGTCGGCACAGGCCATCGGGGGCGCAGTGGGACACAATCCCATATCGCTGATAATTCCCTGTCATCGGGTCGTGAGCAGCAACGGAAGTCTGACGGGCTATGCTGGCGGCATCGACAGGAAAATCGCATTGCTAAGGCTGGAAGGTGCCTACCCTACGCAGCTGCTTTCCCCAGCCGAAACCGAGTGGTGAGTAACCCCCTCGTGTGCCGTTCGCCACATTTTGACTGACTCGGTCGGTGAAAAGCAGAGTCAAACTATTTTGTATTTTTATATATTGACGACCGAACATTTTGCATTTCGAGTTGATTTTGTTTGATATAGATTAAATAATAATATAAAATAAATTATATTATGGTTTAAAAATATCATATAAATATGTATATTTGCAATAGAAAAAGAAAGTCGAACATTAATATTTTAAAATATGGCACTCAGCATTCGCTTGCAACAGAGCAAGTTCAAAGAGAAAAACCGTGGTGGAAAATGGCACGCACGGGTGGTTAGCAACGGCGTCACATCGACCAACGATCTGGCAGAGTCCATTCAGGAGAACACGACCTTCACGCGCGGCGAGGTGACAGGCATCATCATGGCCTTGGTAGATGAGATCAGCTACAGCCTTAGCTTGGGCAACACGGTGGTGTTGGATGGTTTGGGACGCTTTCACTTAACTGTCGAGAGTGAGCCCGTGGAGAACAAGGAGGATTTCGACATCAAAAAAAATATTACGGGCATCAAATGCAAGTTCCTTCCTGCGAGTCGTCGCGACCCCGCCACACGAAAGAGCAAGCAGGACTTTGCATCGGGTGTACAGGTGGTGTGGGCTGACCCTGACGACGACGAATGACGCTGCCCGACGGTACTGTCAATGCTTTGAGATGGCTCGTGCTTGGTAAGAACATCAAAGTGGTTCATCAATCCGAAGTTGATAGCATTGAGCGTCGTCACCTTTCCAAACATGTTGGTTTCGGGCAACGTCTCTGACTGGTTAAGGAATCCCGGCAGATAGATATTGTGGTTGTAGAATGCTGACAACAGGTCGTTCGGCCTGTACTCGACCGTCATTCCAAGGTTGATGGCCCATCCTTGGTTTTGCTCTTGTTAATCAGAAGTGGAGTACTTTCACAGGAATAAAAGTGCGCCTGACAGGAATCGAACCTGCACGTCATAAACACTAGATCCTAAGTCTAGCGCGTCTACCAATTCCGCCACAGGCGCTTTTATGGCTGCAAAGATAGTGCAATTATTACAAAACACCAAGTTTTTTTAAGCCAAATCGATGTTCTTCACCAAGAGCCCTGCCCTAATGTGCCATTTTGCAGGATTCTGTCTTGATTCCAAATCTTTCAAATAGACTGCATTTTCACAACCAGATAATGGCAAAACACACCATAAACATATAACCGTTTCGGCAAAACGAATAATCGTTTCGATAAAAAAGTATAATCTTTTTAGTAAAAAAGTATAATCGTTTTGGTGAAAAAGTATATTCTTTTTTTCAGGATTGTATAATCGTTTTGCAAGATATTGATAATCAACACAATACGAAGCACCTTTCAAAAGGTCAGCTTTTACCTCACGAAAGGTCACCAAACGCTCACCAAAAGGTCAGCTATCACGTTGCGATAACTAAGAAAACTGTCTGCAATCGATTTCTCCATGATATCAACCAAGAGCGATTTTGCGGTTGATAAACAGGTTGTAAGTTAGCCTAATGTAGGCATTAGCCGGCAACAACGATGTTTTTATTCCGAAAACGTTTTACGATTTGAAATAAAATATGTAAGTTTGCAAATGAGTAGAAGCAACCGAAGAGTAATCCAAACGTTCGCCAATACTCAGATTTTTGTTGGTAATAAATAAAAAGCGTTTGCTGTTTATTCTATAAACGTTCTGGAAACTTGGCCGTAGAAAGAACCAATGTAGTTGGAATAAGTTGCAAATGTCTGCGCAATATGCGTGGGCGTTTGACTTATCTTCTGCATTGTGGGTTCGGCCAAGTACCTCAGAACGTGGATGAGTTAGCGTCCACGTTCTTTCGTATTTGGTCGTTCCTCGTTTTGTTGTAATAATTCAGTATTCGTTCAAAGTAACTTTTACTATGGCGAATAAAACCTTAACCTTAGCAAAAAAGGCTAAGAACGATGAGTTCTACACGCAATTAGGCGACATAGAACGGGAGTTGAAACACTACAAAGAACACTTCAAAGGAAAAACCGTGCTTTGTAATTGCGACGACCCACGAGTGAGCAACTTCTTTAAATACTTTGCTCTGAACTTCGAGCAATTGGAGTTGAAACGTGTGATAGCTACTTGTTATAAGAATCAAGAACCTAATCTTTTCTCACAAAACAAGTCTGAACAGGCAGTATATATCATTTACGAGGGCGATAAAAACGGCAATCACATTGTTGACGATATGGATATAGAAGTGATGCCCTTAAAAGGCGACGGAGATTTCCGAAGCAAGGAGTGCATTGAATTATTAAAACAAGCCGACATCGTCGTGACCAATCCTCCCTTTTCTTTGTTCCGTGACTATGTGGCGCAGCTAATGGAATATGAAAAGAAGTTTGTTATCATTGGCAATTATAATGCAATCACTTATAAAGAGATATTCCCTTTATTAAAAGCAAATCAATTATGGCTTGGTAATGGCTTTTCGGGTGGCAACGCTTACTTCAAGATAATTGATTCTGAACGTACTTTTGCTAATGGTGTATATAATGAAGACACGAAATTAGTAAAGTTCAGAAATTGCTGTTGGTACACTAATCTTGATATTCAAAAGCGTCATGAGGAACTGATTTTGTATAAGCGTTATACACCGGAAGATTATCCGAAATATGATAATTACGATGCCATCAACGTGGATAAGGTAAGGGAAATACCAGTGGATTATGGTGGGGTAATGGGCGTTCCAATTACATTTATGGATAAGTACAACCCTGAACAATTTGAAATTATTGGACAAATGGCAAATACTAATATAGATGAATTTAATTTCGGCTACCCATTTGTAAGAAAAGAAAGAAAATATGCAAGGGTGCTTATTAGACATATCAAAACAAAAGTAAAGAAATTAAATGCTTAATGGACGTGTAAAGTGATACATCAAACTCTACGAGAAAAAGAATAAACCTAAAAACTAAGAACAATGAAAATAGAATTAAGACCTATCAAGCTGAAAGACCTTTTTCAAGGATATAAAGACGATGCCGAAGAGGGTGTAGTGGCATACGGAGGACTACTTGACGTGCGCCCCAAATATCAGCGAGAGTTTGTTTACAAGGACGAACAGCGCAATGCCGTAATAGATACGGTGAGGAAAGGATTTCCATTAAACGTGATGTATTGGGTGAAAAAAGACGATGGAGGTTTTGAAGTGTTAGACGGACAGCAACGAACACTCAGCATTTGTCAATACCTGATTGGCGATTTCTCCATAAAGGAACAATATTTTCACTCTCTAACAGACGACCAGCAAGCACAAATCCTGAACTACGAGCTGATGGTTTATTTCTGTGAGGGCAGCGATAGTGAAAAGTTGGAGTGGTTTAAAACCATTAATATTGCCGGCGAAAAGCTATTCGATCAGGAATTGCGCAATGCTGTCTATACAGGCGAATGGCTCACCGACGCCAAACGCCACTTCTCTAAAACGGGTTGCCCGGCAATGGGGTTGGGCGAGAAGTATGTAAAGGGTATCGCCATACGGCAAGAAATACTGGAACTGGCCCTATCGTGGATAAACAATGATGCCAAAGGAACAACCGATGAAAAGATACGTCAATACATGGCAGACCACCAACACGACAGCAACGCCAACGAATTGTGGCTCTATTTCACACAGGTCATCAACTGGGTGGAAACCATCTTTCCCACCTATCGCCGTGAGATGAAAGGATTGCCATGGGGATTGCTTTACAACGAGTTTGGAAAACAAGCGTTAGACACTAAAAAGCTGGAGGCAGAGGTGGCTCAACTCATGACAGACGATGAGGTGCAAAACAAAAAAGGCATTTACGAATATGTGCTGACGCGCAACGAAAAGTATTTGAATATTCGAGCCTTCGACAACCGCATCAGCCGAGAAGTATATGAAGAACAAGAAGGAATTTGTCCTATTTGTGGTAAACATTTCGATATAAAAGACATGGAAGCCGACCACATAATACCCTGGCATAAAGGCGGAAAGACCGAAAAGGAGAATTGTCAGATGCTTTGCATGAAATGCAATCGTACGAAGTCGGGCAAGTAAAACTAACGTGGGGCAGATAGCATCAACACAGGTTGAAGGCAAATCTGTCAATTAGATTCTACAGGAAACATTATTTTCCGATGAATATCGCATTGCCTTTATAAAGAAAGATACGGAAAAAGGCTGCAAATCTATATTATTTGCAGCCTTTTTATATTTGTTTTGATGCATTGTTTGCACGTCAGTTAGAACTCTGCGTTCTTCGGTGTGCGCGCAAATGGTATCACATCGCGAATGTTCTGCATACCCGTAACGAAGAGAATCAGACGCTCGAAGCCAAGACCGAAACCGCCATGAGGACACGTTCCATATTTGCGGGTATCGAGATACCAATCATAAACCTCCTCTTTCATGCCACGCGCATGAATCTCGTCGAGCAGTTTCTCATAGCTTTCCTCACGAACCGATCCGCCAATGATTTCACCAATGCGTGGGAAGAGCACGTCGGTTCCCTGCATTGTCTTGTCGTCGGCATTCTTCTTCATGTAGAATGACTTGATTTCCTTTGGATAGTCGGTCATGATGACTGGACGCTTGAAGTGTTGCTCAACAAGATAACGCTCGTGTTCGCTGCTGAGGTCCATACCCCATTCTGACACGGGGAATTCGAACTTGACACCATCTTCCTGCGCTTTCTTGAGAATCTCGAAACCTTCGGTGTATGTCAGACGAACGAACGTTTCCTTCAGCACACCCTCCAGACGTGAAATGAGTTCCTTGTCAATCATCTGATTGAGGAATTCAAGGTCGTCCTTGCAATTCTCCAAAGCCCAGCGGACACAATATTTGATAAAATCTTCTTCCAAGTCCATCAACTCTTGCTGGTCGATGAATGCCACCTCAGGTTCAATCATCCAAAACTCTGCCAAGTGGCGGGGAGTGTTGGAGTTCTCGGCACGGAAAGTAGGGCCAAATGTGTAAATCGCTCCAAGAGAAGTAGCACCCAACTCGCCCTCCAACTGACCAGAGACGGTGAGATGAGTCTTCTTACCGAAGAAGTCGCTGCTGTAGTCAACCTCGCCCGATTTGGCTACTCTATCCAAGTCAAGAGTGGTTACCTGGAACATGTTACCGGCACCTTCACAGTCGCTACCCGTAATCAACGGACTGTGGAAGTAGTAGAATCCGTGTTCGTGGAAATAGCGATGGATGGCTATTGCCATATTGTGGCGAATGCGGAACACAGCACCGAAAGTATTGGTGCGCAGACGCATGTGCCCGTACTTACGCATATACTCGAAGCTCTGGCCTTTCTTCTGCATAGGGTAGTCGCTCGGACACAGTCCGTAGATTTCTATTTCCTTGCACTGAACTTCAGACGTCTGACCCTTGCCCTGGCTCTCTACCAAAACTCCCGTCACGCTAATACAAGCACCCGTCGTTATGCTCTTCAGCTGCTCGGCATCCATTGATGATGGATTGACAACCACCTGAATATTTTTAATCGTAGAACCGTCGTTCAAAGCAATGAAATCGACAGCCTTACTACTACGGTGGGAACGTACCCAACCTTTTACATTGATATCTTTTCCATAGTCGGTGCAACTCAATGCATCGACGACTTTTGTTCTTTTCATTCTTAAATATTTAATGAACCCACCACACCCCTCGACGAGGGACTAAATCAGGTTGGGCTATAATTGTATGTCTAAAGAGTGTTCCCCCACTCGTTTAAGAGGCGGGGAAATCTAACTTACTCGAAAGCTCCCATACGAAGCATCTCAACTTCCTGCTCGGTGAGGAAACGCCAATCGCCACGGCGGAGATTTTTCTTTGTAAGACCAGCAAACTGTACTCGATCGAGTTTGACAACACGATAGCCTAAGCTCTCGAAAATACGGCGAACGATACGATTCTTACCGCTGTGGATTTCGATTCCCACCTGACTTTGGTCGCGCTCGTCAGCATATTCGATAGCATCGGCTTTCACTTCCCCATCCTCCAACTCGATACCATCTGAAATCTGCTGAAGGGTTTGAGGAGCAACAGGCTTGTCGAGGAAAACATGATAGACTTTCTTTTTCAAGAACTTGGGGTGAGTGAGCTTGCTGGCAAGGTCACCATCGTTGGTAAAGAGAAGTACACCCGTCGTATTGCGGTCAAGACGACCTACAGGATAGATGCGCTCAGGGCAAGCCCCCTTCACGAGGTCCATGACCGTCTTGCGCTGTTGTGGATCATCGCTTGTCGTCACGTAGTCCTTTGGTTTGTTCAAAAGAACATAGACTTTCTTCTCCAAAGACACGACTTCACCCTTGAACTTAACCTCATCGGCGCGCAAAACCTTGGATCCCAATTCTGTCACAACTTCGCCATTGACGGTTACTGCACCAGCCTGGATGAACTCATCGGCCTCGCGACGTGAACACACACCTGCATTTGCTAAATATTTGTTCAAGCGCAATGGCTCGTTAGGATCGATATTCTCTTCCTTGTATTCAATACGTTTCTTGAACGAATATTTTGCATTTGGATCGTAATCAGCACTGCGCTGACGATAGCCACCTGGCTGTCCGTAACCACCACGGTTATTATTGTAACCGCCACGATTGTTGTTATATCCGCCACGGTTATTGTTGTAGCCACCTCGATTGTTATTGTAGCCACCACGATTGTTGTTGTAACCGCCGCGATTATTGTTGTAACCGCCACGGCCCTGATAACCGCCACGGTTGTAGTTGTAGCCTCCTCGGTTTTCGTAGCAGCCACGATTCTGATAGCCTGTTGACTGGTATTCTTCGCCCTCACCCATTTGATTATAGCGTGGACGATAACCACCTTGCTGCGAACGGTTTTGGTAAGCATTGTTCTGATAACCACCTTGACGGGGCTGATAACCGCCTCCTTCTCCGTTATTGTTATAGCGTGGGCGGTAGCCACCTTGTTGTGGACGACTCTGATAGCCACCTTGACGAGGCTGATAGCCACCACTATTATAGTTTTTGTTGGTGCGTGGACGATATCCACCTTGGCGTTCGCCACCAGCGTTGCTTCCTAAGTTAACTCCAAAGCCCTCAGGACGGAAACCGCCTTCTTCATTGTTGTTTTGCTCGCTTCCATAAGCACGTTGTGTATGGATTCGAGGACGCGGAGAATGTCCTACACTCCGATACTCTCTCTCGAAACCTGTCTGTTCTTCAGATGAATAGCCTTCGCGGTTTGCTTCAGTTTGATTCGACTGGCTCTCATTGTTTTCTAATAAATCTGCCATAGTTGTTAATTCTTTAAATTTTACACTTAGCCTCACGGCTGTTCTTTAATATCTGTTTAATTGATCTTGTTTTTAAATGTTATCATTAGTGTCCCGTTAAAATCGGGACCAGTTAAATATTAATCAAATAACCCCGGAAAGAGGGGACAATCGAGTTCTTTGACATTATTGAAATCAGTC
>QWCE01000715.1_pt1 | contig 60137 bp, 65 predicted proteins | sample 1972531 | NCBI WGS metagenome assembly QWCE01 (sample SAMN09866716, study PRJNA288562) | Human gut metagenome isolate term4_stool, whole genome shotgun sequencing...
TTGCTCCATGCAATGGTCGTTTATAGGGTGTCGTTTGCGGGGTGGTTTGGAGGGGGCTTTGGAGGGACAATCGAAAGTCCCTTAAAGCCGCCCTCCAAGAACGAAGGCTATTATTAAAATTATGCAAAATTAAAAGACACCAAATTTTTCTATTTGGCTACAACACTTGTTTATAAACTAACACTTATACTCATCTGGCATCCTGAGCGGAAGTTTGCTTTTGCAAACTGGAGTCGAAGGATCTTGGGGGATTTTTTGTTTTTGTGATTTGTACTTTTTCCAAAGAGATGTTTCGACTCGCTTCGCTCGCTCAACATGCCAGGTGGGAGAAAAATGCTCAACATACCAGGGGGGGGTGGAAAAGACACTAAATTTTCCAAAGATAATAAGTTTTTTTGCATTTTAAAAGAGATATCTTTCAATATCTCTTTTTTCTAGTTATTTGCAAAGTGTATGGTTTCTTTTATTACTTGATCTAGGTCTTCTTCTTTTACTCTTAGGTCATTGTAGGCTGTTTGGCTGTCCATTTTTAGTTCTTTACAGTTTGCTCTTAGCATATTTATTTGGCGGATGCCATGTTCTACGCCCTCGCTGTCTGTTAGTTTTTCATCTTCTCTGTAGGCTTCTTCTAGGTCATCAAAGCTCATTACTTGAAGTTTGGTTATATCTTCTTGTCCTAATTCTTCTATGATTTTTTGGTAGAAGTCCTTGTGGGAAATGTACCCTGTTGCTAGTGGATAGGTTTTTTTGTCCTTTCCATTTTCTAGGGCAGATATTGCTGCTTGACCTACTTGCTTTGCTGTTACTATTGACATTCCACCATTTGTTACCGGCATAAATTCCATATCCTTGATCATTTCTACATACATTTTGCAAGCTGGAGTTTTGCCTTCCATGTAGCCAAATATATAAGGAAGTCTTAGTATTGATACCTTCATTGAGCCATCGCCCTCATAGATTGCTATTTCTTCTTGCATTAGTCTTGTTTGTACGTAGGCTTCTTTGTGGTAGTTGTATTTTCTTAGTTCGCAGTCGTTTTCTGCAAATTCTGATGTGTAAGAGCCAAATAATACAAAGTTCTTAACTCCTGCTAGTTTTGCAAGTCTTGCAAATCTTTGGGTCGGCAAGACGTTTTTCTCGTAGAAAAATTTGCCTGCTGGCTTTTGTGGGACAACTCTTTCGTCTACTCCACCAGCGTAGATAAAGCTATCGCAATCTTTTAGGATGTCAATTATTTCTTGATCTGATTTGCTAAATATGTTGTTTATTATAAATTCTACTTTGTCTTCTTCTTTGAATTTCAAATTTTCTGGCAAATCTACTATATCTACAGTTTTGACTTGGTAGCCTCTGTTTACTGCTTCTTTGATGGTGTGATAGCCTAGAAAACCTGCTCCACCTAGGATAAAAATTTTGTTGATTTTTTCCATTTTTTTCTCCTTTAGCTTATATAGTCATAGCTGATATTGTAATAGGAATCTATTGCCTCTTGTTGGGTGCCTTTGAAAATTTCTTTTAGTTTTTCTTTGCCTTTTAGAATTTCTATTAGTCTAAAGGCTAGGTAATTTGTAAGGGCTGCCCCTCTACTTGTTGTGATATTGCCATCTGTGACTAAGATTTGATCGTTTATATATTCGCCTATATTATCCAAATCATCTTTGATTGTTGGAAATGATGTAACTTTTTTATTTGCTAAAATTCCAGCCTTGTTTAGGACTATTGGGCCTGCACAAATTGCAGCTATTGTTTTATTTTCTCTATCAAATTCTTTGATTATTTCTATTACTTTTTGGCAATCTCTAAGATTTTCTGCTCCCTTTGTTCCACCTGGTATGTAAAGGCCTTGGTAGGAGGAAGTTTCTAAATCTTCTAGTTTTTTGTCAGCTTCTATAATAATATTTGACTTACTTGTTACTTTTAAACTATCTTTTATGCTTACTGTATCAACTTCTATGCCTGCTCTTTTTAGGTAGTCGATTACTGTTAGTGCTTCGACATCTTCAAATCCGTCAGCTAAAAATACCAAAAATTTCTTCATAAATCTTCCTTTCTATTTAGCTTCAATTCATTTTATATTTACCCAATAATTAGTGTTTTTTGTAGGAGATTGTGTTTCTTATCCTATTAATAAATCTAATTAGTATTAGGATAAATAAAATTATTGCTATTATTGCAAGTATTAGGGTTATAATTCTTGTTGTTGAAACTGTTTGATCTATTTTTTCATTTTCATTTTGACTAATTGGCAATTCTTTGGCTGGGAGTGTGAATTCTTCTGCAATTTCTTTTGTTTCTTCATCTCTGATGCAATTTACCAAAAGCCTATTTGGTCTAGGTGGCAAAAATGGACTACAGGTTAGTAGGGTTAGCATATCTTCATCTTCCCTAGGTTTTAACTTATTCCAATCGTAAGGACCTATGACTTCTTTGTCGAAAACTACATAGCGCATGGTTCTATCTGCTCTTTGTACATAAACATAGTCGCCTGCCTCTAGTTGGTCAAGGTATAAAAATATGGTATCGCCCCAATATCCTCTATGGCCTGCTATAACTGATCTGGTGTTTTTGCCACCAATTGGAATTGAAGTTCCATCAACTTGGGCAACGCCAATTGCCAAATGGTGGTTATTTGCATCTAGATAAATTGGCAAGTTTTTGTCAAGTTTTGGGATTAGCAGGTAGGCAAAAGGAGTATCGGTGTTTTTGAAATCTACGTAATTTGTTTGATATTCATCGGCTGTAAATGGATCTATTACCGACAAATCAGAATTTCTTACTACCTCGTTGTATTTTTCTGCATTTTCATTTTCTTCTTTTATTTGATCAGCTGGTCTTTGTCTTTCTTTTTCTAGAAATTCTTGATCAGCCTTAAAAGCCTTGTAATCATTTATAGATCTTCTTGTCAAAGGAATACTAACAAATAGTAGGCCTATAAGAATTAGCAAATATCCTATTGTGCTAGTTTTTGATAGAATTAATTTCTTCTTCAATGATTTCTACCTCCTTTGAAATTTTTCTGGTTTTCTTGCTTTCTCTAATTACTATGACTAGCAAAAATCCTATCAAAGGCAACATAATCAAAAATAATTGGAAAAAGTCTGGTTTAAGTCTTGGTGTATTTGCTATGCCATCATCTATGGCTTGTTGATAATCTATTCTATGACCTCTTACCAATAGCCTGTGGGAATTGATCATATAAGGTGTACAAGTAAGTAAAGTTGCATAATCGTGACCTTCTACTACCAAAACCGGATCGAAATTTGATGGTTCTACAACTTGAATTTTGTCGATTTTGTAGGCAAGAGTTTTTTCTATATTGTGAATATAAAAAATATCTCCCTCTCTAAGGTCATCAAGATTTCTAAATAATTTGGCATTTGGCAATCCTCTGTGGGCGGTGATTACAGCGTGAGTTGAAACTCCACCAATCGGTAAGCTTGTTCCCTCCAAGTGGCCTGCACCTTTTTCCAAAACTTCGTCAGTTGTTCCAGCATAAATTGGCAAATCTTGTCTGATTTTTGGAATTTCCACATGGCCTAGCATCTCATTTACTTCAAGCATTCTTGCATATTCAACTCTTCCTGCTTTTTCTTCTTCAGTAAAAGGATCTGCAAGTCTTGATGGGTCTAGGGTGTGGTTGTAGGCTCTTGCCAAGCCTATACGTCTTTTGATATCTTCTTTGTCAATTTCGTCAGTCTTCTTGACAAATTCTATAACCTCGTTATTTGCTTCTATCTCATAATATTTTTGACTTATCATTGGATAAGAGAATATTCCAAGCCCTAAAAGAAAGACTAGAATGAAGGGCAAGTTTCTCTTGAAATTATCTAGCCTTTTCATCGTCATTTCCTTTATCGTTTATAATCGGAAAATCATTATCATTAGTATTTCCCATTTGCTCAAAAATATCTGCTTTTCTTCTGTTTATCCTAAAAGAATTTCCCTTTAGCAAGTTTTTGATATTGTCTTGTTCTTTTCTAACTTCTTCAAGTCTTTTGTAATAGTCTTTATTTTCACGTCTTAGGGTTAAAAGTCTTACTATTAATAAAAGTATTAAGAGTAATGCCACGAAAAATAATATTCTAAATATCCAGTTGGTCTTGTTGGTCTTGATCAATTCTTCATCAACTGCCGCAACATAAGGAACTCTATGGCCTCTTACTATAAGCCTATGAGTGTTAATCATTATCGGCGTACAAGTAAGAAGTGTTACATAATCATGGCCTGGTGCAACCATCAAATCTTTGAAGTTACTTGGATCAATAACTTTTATCTGATCAACTTGATAGGCCAAAACTCCCTCGATATTATGTACATAAAATTTATCGCCCACTTCAAGCTCGTTTAGGTGGGTAAAAAGTGTCGCTTCAGGAAGTCCAGAATGGGCTGTCAAAACTGCGTGCGTTGAGTTTCCTCCAACTGGCAAACTTGTTCCCTCTAGGTGGCCAACGCCTTTTTGCAAAATATCTTCGCTTGTACCTGCATAGATTGGCAAATCTTGGTTGATTCTTGGAACTTCCACGTGGCCAATCATTTCCTCTACTTCAAGCATACGGGCGTATTCTTTCCTGCCCTCTTCTCTTTTTTTCTTGGTGTAAGGATCATCAGCTATGGCACCTGTTAGCGAATCGTTGTAAGCTCGAGCCAAATCAATTCTTCTTTTGATATCTTCAGAATCCAAATTATCCGTTCCAGTCTTAAAAGTTGTGACCTGTTCATTTGATTCGATTCGATAATACATACGGTTTATCAAAGGATAAAGCATTACTAGAAGTCCAAAGAGAAAGACAAATCGCCATAACCACTTGGATTTTTTGTTATTTTTATTAGATTTTCCTTTTTTATTTTTCTTAAAAGACATATTAATCTCATTTTCATTAAAAAAAGGTGCTTGCCTAAGTTCTTGCCAAGATATTGGTAATGAACTTTTGGCTCACACTTTTAATAGTTATAAATATATTATTTTGCTAATAAGATGGGAGAATAGGTGAAAATCCCTACTCTCCTTTTCTTGATATTTAAAATTTTATCTATAGCTAAAGTAATTTTTTTGTACAAAATTTTTAATTTTATGCCATAATTCTTTGAGCTTTTTCAGATTTTCTTACTAGGAATGTTCCAGCAAAAATCATAATCATTCCGATGGCCATAAAGATTACTATTCTGATATCTCCAGTTTTTACAAGTGGTCCTCTAGGGATTGATGGAGTGTCAGTTGGCACGTAATATGTTTTATTAGGTACATTTGGTTTTGTTGTTTTGACAACTGGTGGAACTATTTGTCTAGTTGATTTTTTATTTTCAATCATGATGGCTGCTTTTTGATAGCTTGTTGATGTAACCTCAAAGTCAATCGGCTTTGTATCTAAGATATAACCTTCTGGAGCAGCTGTTTCACGAAGTCTATACTTACCAAATGGCAAATCTCTAACTTCAAACTCACCATTTTCTCCACTTTTTAATGTTACTCTTTCTTTTTTTTCATCCTTTGTTATTTCATAAGGACTTTCTTTGCCATCTTTGTCTAATACATAAAGAGCAAATATTGCATTTTTCAATCTATTTTTATCTTTGCTGTTATCAACTTTTACAAATCTATAGCCACCTGTATTTTCTTTTGGTGGATTTTTAGGATTTTCTGGAGTATTTTCTACTATTACTTCTGTTGTTTCCCTATTTAATCTATCTGAAGTTTTTCCATTATTTTCAGCTAAATTATAGCCTTTTTGTACTATATTTTCTTTAAAATAATATTGGCCTTCAGGAAGATTATTTACATAAATCTTGCCTTCTTTGTTGGTGTATAATTGGGATTCTTTGGCGTCTTTTTTAGATTTGTAAGTACCGTTTTCCCCATTTACTAAAACCAATTCGTCTTTTTTGCCATCAGCAGCTTTTCTAAATAGTTGGAAACCAACCTTATCTATTGGTTTTTTGCTTATGCTATCGATTTTTCTTAAAAGAATATTTAATTTGTCTTTGGAGTTTTTAACTGTTACTGTGTCATTTAGTTTAACTAAAAAATCTTCATCGGTTCTAGGCAAATATCCATCTAGGCTCTTTACTTCCTTAAAGACATAGCTAGCATCTTTTGGCAATTCTGGCAAGTTTTTGATTATGATTTTGCCATTTTCGTCAGTTTTGTAATCATAGCTAACATTAGCATCAGCATTTGTAACTTTGCCATCTTTTAATTCGCTTAAAATTATTTTGCCATCTTTGATTCCAACTTTTTGGCTAAGTTTGTCGCCTACTTTTGTATATAGGTTAAATATTACACCAGCAAGACTCTTATTACTATCATCGACTTTGTGAAGACCAATGAAATTTTCTTCCTTAGAGTTTATTACAGTTTGCAAATAAGCTTCTCTGTAATTGTAAGTAAATTCTTCTTTGTCTTTATCTTTTTCAGAAAGTTTGTAAGGATCTATAGTTTGAGTTTCTCTAAAGTGATATTTGCCCAAAGGAAGATTAATTATTTCAATTAAACCAGCTTTGTCTGTGACAAGCTCAATATTACCTTTTTCTGGATCGTATTGGTATTTGTCTGAGCTATCTTTGGTGAATTTAAGAGCTTCGCCTTTTTCATCTATCAAATTAAATTTAACGCCTTCAAGACTTATTTCTTTGCCATCTTTGTCTTTTTTATCTGCAATTTTATGAAGTTTTAGAGAATTTGGCTCCTCTAATTTATCTTCTATTGTTGCTATCTCGCTTACATCTTGGTCAGCATACCAAGCTATGGTTATTGCCCTATATTGATGAGCATTAGAAGATTCTTCTGTTTCTTTGATTATGTAAGTTCCAGTTGGAATGCCTCTTAATTTTATAAGATCATAATCTTTGTCATCTTTTTTTGCTAGCTCAGATTTTGGAGAAAGTTTTCCCTCTCCTAAATTTTCCTTTTCTTTGATATCCTTAAAAGATAATTTGTCAAACTTCTTGTAAGCTTCGATAAGTTCTTGGTCAGATAATCTCTTGTCAGATATTTTTATATATCTAAACTGACGAGACTGACGAGGTTTTGAGCTTTCTTTGTTATCTTCACCTTTTCTAGGGATCCATATATCGAGGTTACCAAAAGTATTGCTAGCTGCTTTTTCTTCTGCAAAGGATTTTGGCAAGTTAACAAAACCTAAGATCATAAATAGACTTAGAAAAAGAGTAAAGATTTTTAATTTACTTCTCTTTAGCATAATAACTCCTAACACAAAAATATTTTATGAATAAAGTATAGATAAATAGTTATACGTTTTCACTTATATTATATCTTAAAATCATAAATGATACAATGAAAACATGGCATTTTTTTAGCTTTCTTAGCATAAAATGACTAAATATAAAAGATTTGTGAAATTTAGCTTAAATGTTTGTAATTTTATTAACTATTCCTACTATTCCAATACTTAGACAAACTCCAAGACCCAATCTCTTGTAAGGAAATTTGCCTTCGTTTTTCTTGTTTTTGTAGTAAGTTTTTATAGTAACAGCCTGTAAAATTTCTCCACATCTAGGATTTGTCTTTATATTGTATTTGCCAACTATCATAGGAGTTTTTGAATAGTTAATGCTAGTAAGTTCATAGTCAGGATTTGTCTTTTTTTGGTATTTTTTTAGTTTTTCATCTTGGTAAGATTGCTTAGGCTTTTGTTCTTTTTCTATAATTTCTTCAAAATCTTTTCCATCGGATAATTTTTCTTTAGAAATTTCCTTATCTTTGGCTTTGATGGATTTTTCTTTTGTAAAAATTTCTTTAAGTCTTTCTTTTATTTGCGAGATGTCGCTTGTATTATAATTTTTATTGCCAAAACCAAAAGATTTGAATAATTCTTCTCCTCTTTTTATTTTTATGGTTGAGTTTTTTTTATTATCAGTCAAAACATCCTCCTTGATTTTATTATTTTATTTATACCCAAAGAAGGGATTTTTGATAAAAAAAGACCACTTTGGATGGTCTGTTTAGTTATTTTCAAAAAATTCATACATTTTTTCAAATATTATCTGCCTATGATCATAGTTGGTAAAGGAATGGTCGGCTCCTTCTATTTGCTCATAATTAGCATTTGGATAGGCTTCTTTTAGTTTGATATTTGCATCGTTAAATACCAGTTCATCTTTTGTTCCTCTAAGGATTAGAACATTGCCTTCGTATTTACTTGCTTTGGCATAGATATTTATAGGCAAAAATTCCAACCAAAACTTTACAGAAAGTTTTTCTCCACCTATGTCCATCTCTTTATGTTCTTTAATTAATTTGATAATTGATGCATTACTTGTGTCTTTGTCTATATCAAATACACTTGCTTTCATCACTTCTAAGAAATCAAGGTTGTTCATATCGCTTGCTGGGGCAAGAAGAGCCACAGCTTTGGGATTTACTTCAGAAGCTATAAGAGTTGCTATTACTCCACCAAGTGAATGTCCGATTAGATAAATTCTCTCATTATCGACATAAGCTCGCGTTTTAGTAAAATTATAGATCATAATCGCTTCTTCTTTTTCGCGATTTACCGTCATATCGTAAAATTCTCCGTCTGATTCGTTGGTACCAGAAAAATCAAATCTTACAACTACATAGCCTTTGGAAGTTAATTGTTTGGCATTTTGGATTCTCATCCAGGTTCTGCCATCTCTATTTCCCCCAAAACCATGATACATAATAACTGTGGGATATTTTTTGTCGGTATCAAAATCATCTGGAGTATTTACAACTCCTCTTAGGATAATTCCATCTTTTTTGCTAATTTGCTTATAAAAATACTTCATTTTTACCTATCCGTTAAAATTCTTGCCATCTCGACACCTGAAGCAGATGCTTGAGAAAGTGAATGTGTCACTCCCGAACCATCTCCTAGGCAAAATAGTCCTGGCATAGTCGTTTCAAATTTGCTATCTACATCTACAAGAGAATTGTAAAATTTAACTTCTATTCCGTATAAAAGCGTATCTTCATTTGCTGTTCCTGGAGCAATTTTATCTAGTTGATAAATCATTTCAATAATATCATCTAGCTGTCTTTTTGGCATTACCAAAGATAAATCTCCAGCAGTAGCATTTAGAGTTGGTTTGGTGAAAGATTTTGCCATACGTCTTTTTGACGATCTGCGTCCTTTTACCAAATCGCCAAATCTTTGCATCAAAACTCCTCCACCAAGCATATTGGAAAGCCTTGCTATAGATTCTCCATATTCGTTGGAATCTTCAAATGGTTCAGTAAATCTATTGGTTACCAGCAAAGCAAAGTTGGTGTTTTGACTTTTTAGAGAATCATCTGTATAAGAATGACCATTTACTGTTAATATTCCATTGGTATTTTCTGTTACGACTTGGCCATAAGGATTCATACAAAATGTTCTAACAATATCATTGTATTGTTTGGTCCTATACATTATTTTTGCTTCGTAAACGTCATCTGTAATATGTTTGAAAATTTCAGCTGGAAGCTCTATTCTTAAGCCGATATCCACACGATTTTTCTTGGTGTTTACTCCAAATTTTTCGCAAATTTCAGAAATCCACTTAGAACCTGAACGTCCTGATGCAAGAACCAAATTCTTGCAAGTATAAGTTTTGTCGTCATCAGTTATAAGCTTATAGATGCCATTATCGTATGAAACATCCACAACTTTTGTCATGAATTTAAAATCAATGTCGTCTTTGATATAATCATAAATTCTTTGCAAAATCACCTTATTTCTTTCGGTTCCAAAGTGGCGAACTTTGGCATCCAAAAGATGTAGATCGTGTCTTAGACATTTGGTTTTTAGATCGTTTTTATCTGTTGAATATAGGGTAAGATCATCTCCACCATCAAATTTCATCAAGACAGAATCCACATATTCCATAAGCTCCATAGCCTTATCTTCGCCAATATATTGGTGTAAGTCTCCACCAAAATTTGTGGTGATATTGTATTTGCCATCAGATAAAGTTCCTGCTCCGCCAAATCCATACATAATGTTGCAAGGCTTACAGCCTATGCAGTGGTCGACTTTGCCTTCTGTTATTGGACAAGTCCTATTTGAAACAGCTCTTCCTTCATCTATAACTAGTATTTTCTTGTCAGTATTTAATTTTTTAAATTCATAAGCCATAAAAGCTCCGGCAGCGCCAGCTCCAATGGCTATTACATCATAATCAAACATAATTCCTCTCTTTGTTTTATTTAAGCCACAAAAAATGGTAAGCTTTTCTACTTACCAATTTTCTCTTCTCTCCCATAATAAAATAAATATTGTTGGGCATAGCCAGCATTTTTGCCAAAAAATTTCCTTCCATAATCATCTACCAGTTTTTTATCAACTTCATAGCCTATAAATAATGTTTCCATAACTCTTTTTATCCAAACATCTACAGGAAAAGTTTCTCTTCTGTGGTAGGCAAAAAGCAAAATGCAATCAGCAACCTTTGGCCCTATGCCTGGCATTGCCATCAATTTTTTCTTTAATTCTTCTGTTGATAAGACCATGTCAGATTCAAAATCTAGATAGCCATCAGCTATCATTTGACTAGCCTTTACTATTCTCTCATCCCTAAAGCCAACTCTTGCAAATTCTCTAAGTTCTTTGGGATCTACTTTTGCTAGAGTCCTAGGATCTGGAAAAGAATAGTAGGATTTTTCTTTGTAATTTCCCAAAAACGACCCATAACGCTCGCTAATTATTCTCACCGAATTTTTGATTCTTGGAATTTGGTTGTTGGCTGAAATTATAAAAGAGATCACCGTTTCAAAAAGCTCTTGGTTAAGTATTCTTATTCCATAGCCATAATCTTTGGCAAGATTTAGGGTTTGGTTTTCTGATAATTGCTCTTTTATTTGCCTATAATCAACTCCTAGGTCAAAGTAATCGTAGAAAACATCGTAAAAATCATCTAAGCTTACATTTTTTATCAAAATTCCATCAGTCGTATTTTTTAGATTTATAATCTTATCTAGGAAAACTGCAGTATATGAGCCATCTTCTTCTTTGGTGAAATTAAAGCATTGACCACATTCAAAGATATGCTCTGGGTTAAAGCTATCGTGATTTAATAAGAGATTTCCCTTTTCTTCTTTTATATCGAGTTTTTCTTTTACTTTGTTTTGATATCTCATCTATTTTACTCTTACAGCATGAATTGCTAATCTTTGATCCTTGTAATCGTATTGGCAAGTTGAAAGAGTAATTATCTTATCATCTGCTTTAAATGTTGGACTATCAAGTAAAACTTCGGAGTTGCTTCTTAATTTGTTAAAAAATGGAACTACATCATCTCTATCAGTAAAATAAAGTGTCCTATATTGATAGTCGGCTGGTATACCATAGGCAGAGAAAATCTTATATTCTCTAAGCTCTGTAAGTGTTGCCAAATAAATTGTTTGGTGTTTTTCTGCAAATTCTTGTTTTCTATATTGGTCTAGTGGAGTAAACATTGATTTTATTTCAAGATGATGACCGTAAATAACAGTATTATCATCGTTAAAATCAGGCTTGTTGTTCATATCAATAAAAATTGAACCAGCTATATCATATTCTCCATTTAGACCGCGATTTAGATAGTAGTCATTGTCAATTCCTTGGACAATTGGATAAGAAACTCCAACATCTGGAATATCGATAAAAGCAACAATATCATCATTGTTGTATTTTTCTTTAAGAACTGAAATGATTTTTTGATAATGCTCCTTCTTTTTTTGGAACTCTTCTTCAGGACTTAGTGGCTTAGAATCTGGTTTTTTGTCAGCATCATTTGTGGTATTGTTTGTACTATCTTTTTCTACTTCTTTTACAACCTCTTCTATGGCCTTGTTATTTTGTAAATTTGTTCTATAATCAAGTAATCTTTTGCCTAATATTGCAAGGCAAGCTAATATTATAATGATTAGTATAAACCTAATCACGCTCATTATTTTTGATTTCATTTTACCGCCTTTAAAAAATTAGTTACTATTAGTATAATATACCATAATGAGTTAATTATGAAAATAACAAATTAGTTTATTTGTAAAAAAAGAAAAGTTAGGAGAGAAATATGAAAGATTATATACTATATGTAGGTACGATTTGTCCTTTTTGCAAAAAAGTTGAAAATTTCTTAGATGAAGAAAATATTGAATTAAAAATAGTAAATATAGAAAAAGATCGCGATGCGATGATGAAATTAATAGAAGAAGGTGGCAAAAGACAAGTTCCATGCCTATATCACGATGGAGAATATTTATACGAATCAGACGATATTATAGAATTTTTAAAAGCAAATAAAGAAATTTAAAACTATTAGCAAAGGTCATTTTATGATTAAAATTATTACATCTGACATAGATGAAACCTTAGTTGATAATAATAAAAAAGTTCCCCAAAGAAATATTGAAAATATCAAAAAAGCCAAAGAAATGGGTCTTATAGTGATGCTTGCAACCGGTCGTGGTCCTTACGAACTACACGATATCCCAAAAGAAGCTGGCGTTATAGATAAAGATAGATTTATAATTTGCTGCAATGGTGCAGTAATTGTAAGAGCAGATGATAGAAAAATTGTCGATTCTCAAACTTTAGACTTTAAATATGTAAAAAAGATATTTGATTTTTGCAATGAGAAAAAATTAGAATTTTTTATATACACAATGGATAAGAAATATGGGATAAATCTTGATTTTAAAGAAAAGATCAAATCCTATACCAATGATTCATCTGTCGTTGAAATCAAAGATTCTAATATCGATTTTCTAAAAGATGAATTAATACTTAAAGCCCTAATCAAAAATACCGATATGGCTTATCTAAACAGTCTAGAGATAGATATAGCAGAAATTACCGATTATTCTCTTGAAATAGCATATTCTTCTGATATGTTCATGGAAATAAATGCCAAGGGAGTTGATAAGGGCATTGCCCTAAAAAAAGTTTGTGATTATTACGGAATTGACATAAGCGAAGCACTTGCAATTGGCGATAATTACAACGATGTTGCCATGCTAGAAACTGCAGGAATTGGAGTAGCTGTTAGAAATGCCCACCTTCAAGTAAAAGAAAGGGCAGATTATGTGACAGAAGCCACCAATGAAGAGGGCGCAGTTGGGGAAGCTATAGAAAAATTTGTATTAAATAAATAAAAAATAAATCTTGCAAATCCACTAATAATTTAGTAATTTGCAAGATTTTTTAATTGTACCAAAATTTTTCTTTGCCTGTAAGCTTGTTATAGATAAAATATCCCGCTCCTCCAACTAATAAAAAAGGTAATAGTTGAACTATTAAGCCTATACCAAGACCTATAACTATTATTGGGATAAGTACGATAGCACCAATTATCAAAATAGGTAAAAAGATCGCTCCGCCAATTAATTTAAAGATTATGCTAAATAGACCTACTAGTAATTTTATTAAAAAAACAAAAAATACTATTGCCATTGCAGCTGTTAATAATGATATAAGCATAAACTCCTCCTAAAATTGATATCTCTTTCAAATATCTTGATATTATTATACCATAAATTTAAGATTTGCAAACAAATTTAAAATATTTTATATTTTTGCTTTAATATTCTTTTAAATTTATAAGACCACCATTTAAAAAAATGGTGGCCTTATGATGAGAAAGAGTTGACTATAATTATTGAATTTGTGGCTCTACTGCTGGTCCTCTTTGACCTAATTCTTGATCTAGCATATAGATATGATGCCAATCATCACCTATTCTTTCAAGTCTAGTAATTATTTTTGAGAAGTTTTCTTCTTCTTCAACTTGTTCGTCAATATACCATTGAATAAAAGAGAAAACTCTTGGATCTTCATCTTTTGCTGCATTTGAAATATTGATAATTCTTTTTGTAACTTCTTTTTCGTGAGCTAGAGCAGTTTTCATAACTTCAAGAACGTCTTTATAATCTTCTTTTGGTGCTGCAATAGCTGTGTAGTGAGGTTTATATCCACAAGATTGTAGGAATTTTCTCATTCCTTCACCATGAAATACTTCTTCATCAACTTGTGTATCTAGCCAGCTAGTAAATCCATCTAAGTCAAGATCATCTGTAAAAGCACTCATAGCCTTGTAGATATATGCTGATTCGAATTCAAAATTCATTTGTTCATTTAGTAAATCTAATACTTTTTCACTCATTTTCTTCTCCTTGTTCCATTTGTAAAAAATTATCGTAAAGTACATAAACACCAAAAAATGGTAGTTTATTAGCAAGCAAAATACTTGTAATCTTTGGAATATTGTCCAAAAGAATTTGGATAGTAAAAGAATCATTTTTTAAAATGAATAAATCTTTACATAGTAAATCCTCATCTTTAATCAAAGTATAGGCTTTTTTTATCCCTTCTCTTGAAAAATCACTGCCCAAATTAAAAGTTACTGGGTAGGATTCTAAAGAATTGGGATGGTATTTAATTTTTTTAATTAAAGATACATCTTCCATACTATCACCTTCATCTTTTGCTATTATACAGATACCCATTATTAAAGAAAAAACACACAAATTATTTTTTTGTGTGCAAATTTTCTTTATTTGTATTTAATTCCTTCATTTCTTTATAGGAAAATATACAGCCACAGTAAGATTGCCTATAAAGCTTGTATTTTTTTGAAAGCTCTATTGACATTTTGTAGCCATTTTTCTTCTTAAAATCTGAATATAAATATTTGACCCCATAATTTTCTTCCAAATCTTTGCCAATTTCGTTTAGGTAAGTGGAATTTTTGTAGGGAGATATGGATAAGGTCGTTGAAAAATAGTCATAAGAATTTTCTTTGGCGTAAATGCAAGTTTTTTCAAGCCTAAGTTTATAGCACTGATAACAAGCAAGTCCTCCCTCTTTTAAATCTTTCCTTAACTTTGCAATCTCAGAAAAATCTCTAATATCATTATTAGGTACGATAATTTCACCTGAAAAATCCATAGAGTCCTTGAGAGTCCTTACTTGGTCAATTCTCTTATCAAGCTCGTTTGCTGGATAGATCATAGGATTATAATAGTATAAATCTATATCAAAATCATCCTTAATCCTAGCCAAAACTGCGCTAGAGCAAGGTCCGCAACAAACTTGTAGCAAAAGCTTTGGTCTTAAGCTCTTCTTTCTATTTTCGTTAATAATTTTTTCCATTTCAAGGTTGTAATTAATTTTGTTCATAAAATGACTATACCTTTAATAATTTCAAATAAAAAAAGCACATACAAATGTATGCGCTCGTTGTTTTTCTTATCTCTTTGAGAATTGTGAAGATTTTCTTGCCTTTTTTTGACCTGCTTTGTATCTTTCTTTTTTACGTGGGTCACGGGTAAGAAATCCTGCTCTTTTTAGAGCTTGTCTATAATCAGGATTTACATCAAGTAATGCTCTTGCTATTGCATGTCTGATTGCTCCTGCTTGTCCGGTAAATCCTCCACCATTTACATTAACTTTGATGTCAAAGCTATGTTCATTTTCTGTAAGTGTTAGTGGTGATTTTACAAGGATTTTAAGTGTTTCATAATCAAAGTAGTTTTCTAAATCTCTACCATTTACAACAATATTTCCGCTGCCTGGTTTCATTGTAACTCTAGCAACAGAAGATTTTCTACGTCCGGTTGATTGAATAATTGTATCTGCCATTTAAATCTCCTTACTTTAATTCCAATTTTTCAGGCATTTGTGCTTCATGTTTGTGGTCAGGGCCTACTACAACTCTAAGTTTTTTAGCCATTTGGCGACCTAATCTGTTGTGTGGAAGCATACCTACTACAGCATGTTCTACTATTCTTTCTGGGTGTTTAGCCATCATATCTTTGAAAGTTGTGATTTTTAATCCACCTGTATAGCCTGAATATCTCTTGTATTCTTTTTGTTCGGTTTTGTTACCTGTAAGTTTAACTTTTTCAGCATTTACAATAATTACATAATCTCCAGTATCGATGTTTGGAGTAAATGTAGCTTTGTGTTTACCCCTTAATATTGCTGCAACTTGGCTTGCTAGACGACCTAGAACCATGCCTTCTGCATCAACAACATACCATTTTCTTTCGATAGCTGGTGCGCTTGGGGTGTAAGTTTTTTGATACTTCATCAATGTTCCTCCTATAAAATTTTTGCCTATCACATTTAGACACCGCTTCTGATAGGTGGCGGCTGTACTCGTCCTGACATTTGTTTTTAAAATCGCTTACAGGAAGCGCGATTTAATCAAAAAGTTTCATAAAAGAAACTTAATAATCGACTAATTTATATTACTATATATTACTCTTATTGTCAAGTTATTGTGGCATAAATGTATTTGTTTCGCCCTTGCCAAAGATTGCTTTTCTATTTGACAAGAACAAAAATACAAAGACTGCTACAAAAATTATTGTTGATAGAGCATTTATGGATGGATTTATCCCACGTCTTGCCATTGAGTAAATGGTCATTGAAAGATTGCTTACTCCGTTGCCACTTGTAAAATATGATATGGCAAAATCATCTATTGATAGGGTAAATGATATCAAAGCTCCCGAAAATATGGCGTTTTTTATGTTGGGTAAAACAACTTTTCTAATGGCATAAGATGGAGTTGCCCCAAGATCAAGAGCTGCTTCCACTATGTTTTTATCCATGGTTTCTACAGCTGGAAGCACTGATAAAACTACATAAGGTATGCAAAACATAATGTGGGATAAAATCATTGTCGTATAGCCTAATTCCATTTTCAAAAATCCGTATAGGCCCATTAGCGAAATGGCCGTTATGATATCTGGATTTAAGACTGGCAGATAGTTTATATTTAAAATTACCGATCTTTTTCTTCCTCTAAGCTCGGAAATTCCAATTGCTGAGACAGTTCCGATGGCTGTTGCTATTATTGTTGAAACAACTCCCACTATTAAAGTTGTCCTTACTGCTGCTATTATTTCTGGATTTTGAAATAATTCTACATACCAATTTGTCGTAAAACCAACCCATTTTCCTCTTAATTTGCTATCGTTAAAGGAAAAAACCATCATTACGACAATCGGCGCGTAAAGAAAGATAAATATTAAAGCTGTATAGATTTTTGATAAAGCTTTTCTCATATTATATCTCCTTGTAATTCTCTACCGAATTTTCTTTGAATGCCAAGGGCAATAAATAGTATCAAAATCAAAATTATGGCTGTTGCAGATCCAAAACCCCAATTGCCTGTAAAGGTAAATTGTTGGTCAATTAAGTTTCCTATCATGTAAACTTTTTGTCCACCCAAAAGATTTGAAATTACAAATGTTGAGATGGCAGGGATAAATACCATAATTATTCCCGTATAAACTCCCGGCAAAGACAAAGGAAAGATTACTTTTTTAAAGATTTCTTTTTTGTTTGCTCCAAGATCAAGAGCTGCTTCTATTAGATTTGGATCGACTTTTTTTAGAGCATTATAAATTTGAATTACCATAAAAGGCAAAAATTCGTAAACCATGCCGACAATTACAGCTGTTAGGGTGTACATCATATTTAAAGGTCCTAGGTTAAAAATCGCCAAAAATCTATTAAGCATACCATTTCTACCAAGAAGGCTTATCCAGCCGTAGGTTCTTAGCAAAAGATTTATCCACATTGGCATTATAAAAATAAAGAGGAAAATCTGCGCAGTTTTTTCATCTTTTTTAGAAATTATATAGGCTATTGGATAAGCCAAGAAAAGGCAGATTACCGTAGTTAGCATTGCAATTAGAATACTTATGGCAAACATCTTTAGGTAAAGCGGGGTGAAAAATCTCCTATAATTATTTAAAGAAAAGCTAAAGTTTTCAAAAGCTATGGATCCTGAACCGTTAAAAGAATAAAGAAAAATCAATATCAAGGGTAGGATTATAAATACAAAAGCCCAAGCTAGATACATTTTAGTGTATTTCTTCATTTGCTTCTCCTAAAGTTTTTCTAGTTTTATTTTCCATAACGTGAATGGCATCAGGCTCTATATCAACGCCAACATTACTTCCTATTTCTATAAATTCCGGATGGTAAACGTGAATAGAAAAATTATCTCCAGCAACTGTAATATCGTAATAATTTCCCTTAAACATGGTATTTGTTACCTTGCCTTTAAGTTTGGCATCATCTGTTATATAAAGATATTCTGGTCTAAGCATTAGGTCGACTTCTTTACCTGGAAGAACCTTATCCACGCAGCTAAAATTTATGCCCAGGAAATTTACAAGTCTATTTGCTACCATTTTGCCCGGGAAAATATTAGAATCTCCCAAGAAATTTGCCACGAAAGCATTTACTGGTTCTTCGTAAATATGTTGAGGAGTTCCAAATTGTTCGATAACTCCCTTATTCATTACGGCGATTTTATCAGACATGGAAAGGGCTTCTTCTTGATCGTGAGTTACATAAATAAAGGTAATCCCAACTTCTTTTTGGATGTTTTTTAGCTCAAATTGCATTCTTTTTCTTAGTTTTAGATCCAAAGCTCCTAGAGGCTCGTCAAATAAGATGATTTCTGGTTCATTTACCAAAGCACGAGCAATGGCAACTCTTTGTTTTTGTCCACCAGAAAGACGAGAAATTGCTCTTTGGTCGTAATTTTCCAAGTCGACAAGAGCCAAAGACTCCTTAACTTTCTTTTTTATTATTTCTTCTTTTACCTTTTTTATCCTAAGGCCAAAAGCCACATTATCGTAAACATTTAGGTGAGGGAAAAGTGCGTAATTTTGAAAAACCGTGTTTATATTTCTTTCGTTTGGAGGAATTTGTGATATTTCCTTGCCATCAAAAATTAGCTCTCCCTCATCCGGGTTTTCAAAGCCCGCTATTATTCTAAGAGTTGTAGTTTTGCCACAGCCTGAAGGGCCGATTAGGGTTAAGAATTCGCCTTTTATTACATCTAGGTCAATGTTTTTTAGTATTTGCTTGCCTTCATAAAATTTGCTAACATTTCTTAAATTTAATACTTGATCCATAAAATCTCCTTAGTATGATGCTAATACCTTAACCCAGGCATTGTTGTAAACTTCCATATAATCCTCTAAATCCTTAAACATTTCTATTTTTGGAAGCGTTTTTTCATCTGGATAGGCTTCGTTGGAATTTTTGATATAATCTGGTAACATTTCCCTTACTCCCTTAAGTGGAGAGGTAAAGCCTTCCATCCACTCGGCGTTGGCTGCAGAAATTTTTGGATTTGTAAAATAATTTATAAATATTTCTGCGTTTTTTTTGTTTTGGGCTTTTTTGGGTATAGCAAGGCTATCTACCTGTCGATTGCCACCTTCTTTTGGTATGACATATTTAAGATTAGGATTTTCCTTGCTCATAAGCAAGGCATCACCAGAATACATTACTGTCATCGCCGCATCACCTTGAATTATTACATCGCGAGCCTCATCTGTAAGATAAGCATAAACTAGAGGTTTTTGCTTGATTAATTCTTCAGTTGCTTGGTTTATTTCTTTCATATCTGTGGTATTTATGGAATAGCCTAGTTTTTGCAAGGCAACTGACATTGAAAGGCGAGGAAGGTCATACATAATAATCTTGCCCTTATATTTTGGATCCCACAAGTCAGCCCATGAATCTATAGGCTTATCGACCATATCCTTGTTATAAACTATGCCAAAAGATGAAGTGAAATACGGCACTGTGTATTTGCCTTCTGGGTCAAAGGGTAGGTTTTTGTATTGGTCCATAATATATTTGGCATTTGGTACATTTGAAAAATCAATCGGCGCTAGCATATCATATTTTAAAAGCTTTTCTACCATATAATCCATCGGAACTACAACATCGTAATTGTTGGCAGATTGGGTTAATTTTACAAACATTTCTTCATCTGATTGAAAAGTTTGATATATCACTTCAATACCAGTGTCTTTTTCAAATTGTTTTATCAAATCCATATCCATGTACTCGCCAGCGTTGAAAACAACTACTTGCTCTCTATTTTTGCCAGTGCAGGATGTGAGAAATAAAAGCAAAAAAATCATATATATTTTTTTCATCATAAGCTCCCCCCCTTTTTAATTTAAAATCTAAAAAAAGACAAAAAAAGTCCTTGCACATTATTTTGAACAAGGATTTTATGGTCATATCTACTTACTCATTGTTTAAATCCTATAGATATGAATTTATTATTCGGATTTGGCAATTTGCCCCTTGTGGTTGTGAGTTTTAACCATATAAATGAGTAAAAACAATGGCTAAATGTGAGTATGTCCCACCAGTTCTTACCCCACAAGTGTTCTTAATGTTTTCTAGATTTTATTATATTGTAACTAAGCTAATTATAATATAAAAACTACAAAAGTCAATTATTTATTTCTAAGCTTTTTATATGATCTTGGGGAAAATAGCAAAATCATTGGATATAATTCAAGCCTACCAAAAAGCATGGCAAATGATAGGACAAATTTTGATAAATTGCCGATATTTTCAAAAGATGTAATCGGGCCAAATTGACCAAGACCTGGGCCTACGTTATTAAAGGTTGTTGCCACAGCAGTAAAGGCTGTTTCAAGATCATTGGTATCAAGTGTTACTGCAAACATGAAAATTATAAATAGCAAAATGTAAACTATCAAATATTTGTTTACGTAATGCTCTACATCCTTATCGACTTTTTTGCCATCAAGTTTATTCACTGTAATTCGCATAGGATTTATGGCTTGTTTTACTCTGTTAATTCCAGTTTTTACAAGCATAGTTATTCTTGAAACCTTAATTCCACCAGCTGTTGAACCAGCACATCCTCCTATAAACATCAGTAAAATTAGGATGTTTCTTGAAAATAGCGGCCACTTGCTATAATCTAGTGATACATAGCCTGTAGTTGTAATTGTCGATGTTACCGTAAAAAACGAACTTACTCCGCTATGAAAAACATCTTGGCTTTGTGGAAGAATATTAAAAAATATCAATAGCGTTGCTGCAAGAATGATTATCAAATACCATTTTAGTTCCTCAGATTTGAAGCTGTCTTTGGCAGATCTATAAATTGCATAATAATAAAGGTTAAAATTTACTCCAAATAAAAGCATGGCAATACTTAAAATAATTTCTATGGCTCTTGAATCGTAAAAGCCAATTGAAAGTCCGCGGTTGCCAAAACCACCAGTTCCTGCTGTCCCCATGGCATAAATTATGGAATCAAAGACGTTCATACCGGCAATTTTTAAAGCGATTGCTGTTATTGCGGTAAGAGATAGATAAAGAATATAAAGAGCTCTTGCGGTATGCACAAGCTTTGGAGTAACCTTGCCAAAAGTTGGTCCTGGAACTTCTGCCTGCATGAGATTGGCAGATTCTTTGTGTTGTTTAGGTAAAATCGCCAAAGTGAAAACCAAAATTCCCATACCTCCTATAAGGTGGGAAAAAGATCTCCAAAAAATTATTGAATTTGGCAAATTTTCAACATTATTTGCAACAGATGCCCCACAAGTTGTAAAACCACTTGCCATTTCAAAAAAAGCATCCAAAAAAGTCGGATAGTTGCTTGGAGTTAAGAATAAAGGAATTGCTCCAATAGCTGAATATAAAACCCAGCAAAAAGCTGTTGTAAACATACCTTCTCTATTGTATATATGACCGTTATCATTGGAAATCTTTACTAGTAAAGTTCCAACTATAAGGCAAATTGCTATGGGAATTATAAAGTACATCTTGTCAGCTAAAGTTTCTTTGTAAATAAAAGAAACCAAAAGTGGGACAGACATAAGTATTGCAAGCACTTGCAAAAGCTTACCTATTGAATTGTTAATTACCTTTAAATTCATTTCTACTCCAAAATATCATCTATTTTGCTAATATTTCTACTTTTTGTAATTACCAAAACCCTATCGCCCATATCTATTATCGAATTACCTGTTGCTACTTCTATTTGTCCATTTAGCTCGCTATGTTCTATAATCGCAACAAGCGTGTCGGGCTTTAAGTTTACATCTCTTAGGGCTTTATCAAATATCAAAGAATTTTCACTTACTTCAAATTCTAAAACTTCAACCTCATCGCTTTCAAGCCTGTATAATTTGTTCAAAGTTGATATATCGCTTGCCTCGAATTTTGACCTTATAAGTCTATTTATATAATTAGATGCGGCTGATTTCGGGGTGAAAGTTGCATCAATATCCAAAATACCAGTTAGTTTTAGTAAGTTTGTTCTATTTACCTTGGCTATGATTTTCTCTATTCCATATCTTTGGGCAATTAGGGAGATTAAAATATTTTCTTCATCGATTCCTGTTAGTGAAATTACAGAATCATATGTATCAATTCTTGCTTCTTCTAGAATATCAGGATCTGAACCGTCAGCATTTATTACAACTGCATCTGTGAAATTTTCTTGTATATCGATGGCCTTTTCTCTGTTAATTTCAATAATTGTTACATTGAAATTTCTTTCTAAGAGTAATCTTGTCAAATGGTGGCTAACAGGGCCTGCACCTATAATTAGGATATCTTGCATTCTTATATTTTCAGGAATTTCGGCCTTATAAAATAAGTCTACGTCTTCTTTGGTTCCCAAAATATATATTTTTTGTCCTGCTTCTAAGAGGAAATTACCATTTGGTATTGTAATTTTTCCATTGTCATTTACAATGCCAATTAAAATATCCAAATTATCCAAATATGAAGTGGTCTCGCTAAGTCTTTTTCCTGCCAATCTAGAATTTTCGCCTATGACAATTTCCATCATAAGTACCCTATCTTCCATAAAAGTTTGCACATTTCTTGCGTGAGAATATTTTATGGAACGTTGGATTTCTTTGGCAGCCAAATATTCTGGATTTATCACCAGATTTGATCCAGTTAATTTCTTTATCCTATCGACATTGTTGACATATTTAGAATCGCGAAGCCTTATAATAATTTCTCCTGCTCCCAAAGAATTGGCAAGAGCTGCAGAAATTATATTTGTATCGTCATTTCTTGTAAGGGCAATGAAAATATCACAACTACTAACATCTGCTTCTTTTAGAATCTCAATATCGCATCCATCGCCTTCTAAGGCCATAACATCATTTTGTTCTAGCAATCTATTTAAAACATCCTTATCTTTGTCAATAACTAATATGTCGTGATCCTGTAAGGACAATTCATTTGTAAGATAAGAGCCAACTTTACCTGCTCCTAAAATTATAATATTCATCTTAGCCCCCTAAGTCTATTTAGTATAGCACTTATATAATTAAATACAAGTATTAATCATAAATATTATTTTGAAATCTTATTTCTAAGTAAATCCTCTATCAAACTATTATATGTCTTATTTTATTTTCTAAATTTTTCCACAAAAAAGAGCTTGCGATTATTTTCGCAAACTCTAATGATTTTTTTTCCTAATTTTCTTCAATGCTTGCTTCAATTTCTGGTATATCATTTATATAATCAAGATAAAAATTTGATAGTTTTGCTTGTAAAATTGCTGTAGCTACAAATATATATATTGAAAAAGCCAAAGATAAGACTAATATAAAGGCAATAGCTCCCATAGGAGCATCCATAGCCGGATTAAGGACATAATGAGTCATTTGTGATCTTACTGTTGCTACAAGTATTACAATGTAAATTATTGAAGGGAGAAGCATTATTTTTAAATAAGTTGGAAGAGTTTTTTTGAAAAGATCTTTTCCTACTACGAAAACTTCCTTAAACAATGCTCCAAAGCTTAGTTGGTCTTTATCAGCTGCTACAAAAAATTTATAGGATGTAAAAATATCGTAAACCATCCCAAAGATAACAAGCAATGCGATAGGAATAATAAAGTTTTTTGGAAGATACTCGCCTTTTTCTAAAGCATTTACAGTTGAGTTTTTGATTGGAGTTAAGATAAAGCTCACTAAGCCAGCTGATGAGATCAAACTTATTAGAAACTCCAAGGCGAAAACTTTAAAATTTAAAAAGTTCACATTATCCAAATATTCACCAAGGCTTCCCATTCTATTTTTCAAAAGCCCTCTAGCTATAGCAAAACCTGCAATGGTTGTTATAACAAGCGAAAGCAAACTTGCAATAACATAAGTGATTGTAATTTCGCTATTATCATCTCCAAGAATTTTTGATATTATAGCACTGATAAAAGCTGCTATTAGATTAATTATAATAATTGATGATAATTTATAATCTCTTTTCATAATTTCTCCTTTCTACAAACAATTTACCCCCAATTTTTTCCTAAACAAGGTGTTTTTTCTTTAAAAACAAGGAGTCTAATTGCTGGAAATCCATCAACTAAACTCCTCTTACAAATTTTATAAAAATTTCATCCTATTTGGGTCAATATCTCTTTCAATTTCGTGAAAGCCTTTGATTTCTATATTGTTTTCTTTGATAATTTCTTCAATCTTTGGCTTATCCTCAATATTGTCATAAAGAATTGATATACCACAACAAATATCCAAAACTCTTGGAGTTGGAGCTATTGTTGCTTTGATAGAATTATTTTTTATCAAATCGTAAAGCTTTTTGCCATTTTCTACATCTTTAAATAAGATGTAGTTCATTTTATTTTTCATTTTCAATCATTTCAACGAAAGCTTCAATTCTTGTTTTTAATTGTTCGCTATCTTCGTCTGTGTAGTCAGTTTCAATTCCTAATACTGGAATACCTTGTTTTTTAAGTTCTGCTTCTACTAGATGACCTTCTGTATCATAGATGTTGCAGAATTTTAAGTTTACATCTATTACACCATCTACATTATATTCTTTTGCAAGTCTAATGATATCGTCAGTTCTTTCAGTATTTGGTGTGTAGCATGCACAGTTGATACCTTTCATGTATCTATCTGTTAGTTTATCAACCATTTCATCCATTGTTTTTCCTGATTCATCAACTGTTAGTTCAAAATATCTAGATCCAGTACACATTTCTTCACAAACAATTGCTGCTCCTGAAGATTCGATTATGTGGTGAAGTTTCCAGTTTGGAATTGATAGTGGAGTTCCTGTAAGCATAAGTCTTGTTGCACCTTTTTTGTAGACGCTTACATTTTCTTCTTTTCTCTTGTCTAATTCGTCGCACAATTCATTAACTTTTTGGGCAAATCTTGCTGGATCATCATAAAAAGCAATTTGAGAAATTAATAGACAATCTTTTCCGCTTATTGGAACATTGTCTAATTTACGGAATTCCCAAAGTCTTTGCATAGCACGTCTTTTATTGTTGATTAGAACTATTGCATCGTGTAGAGATTCTTCTGTAAGTTTGTTTCCTGTTAATTCTTCTATTCTTTCTATGTATCTGTAAACTTCGTCTTTAAAGAATTCTACATCCTTATCTCTTTTCATTTGTGGAAGGTCAAATATGTACATTGGTGCATCTTTTGCCATGATTTCCCAAGCTTTTTTCTTGCCATCGCAAGTTGTTTCGCCGACAAATAAATCTGCTAATCTAAAGAATGGACATGTTCTTTCAAATCTTGCTCCAAGTGATGCTTTGATTAGTGGGCAAGTTGCTGTTGGTAGATGTTCTTCTCCACCTGGTACCCAAAATTGTGAGCCTGAGCATAAACCTGTATTGATAGCTCCGCAGCCAAATACTACTTCATCAGGAACGTGGATACAGAATGTTCCAACTACTTTGCCACCTTTTTTTTGAAAATCGATTAGCTCAGCTGGTCTAATTCCGTGAATTTCTGCAACGACCATGTTAAAATAGTCCATTTTTTCTGGTCTGTTTTCTTGTGATAAGTAAACATCTCCAAATGCTTGTGGCAACACTTCGCAAAGAACGTCGTGTTTTTCAACATCCATGTCAAGATCTTCCCACATTTTTCTGTAATCTGCCATACTAAACCTCCTAATAGGCAATTTCTTTATTTTCAATATCAATTTGGCTGCAATTGTGAATGATATAATCAGCTTCTAGATTAAATATCCCGTATTTTTCTTTTATAAAATCAAAAGACTCTGTTGTATAAATTTTATGATATTCTCCCTCACAAAAATAGCCTTCATTGATTAATTGACTAATTTTTTTATATATTCCTGCTCCAGCTTGAACTTTTGCTATAGACTTTTCTTCTTTTGAATCATCTATGTGTTTTTTTATAAATTCTATTTTCTTATCCAAATCAAATATGAATTTTGAAAAATATTCAACTTCATAAATCCTTTGATTAGGAATTTTACAAGATCTTAAAGCTACTATTAGCTTTGAAATCTCCTTGGATTTATTAACTAGCTCCCCAAATTTTTCTTTATTGAATTTTGTTTTTGACTTTTCTTCTAAATAATTTATCAAAGATTTGTAGTCGTTATTTTTGTAAATATAAACTTCTTTGTCGGTTTTTTTTCTTAAATTTTCATATCGGCTTTTACAATAACCATCTACTATAAAAAACGATGAAGCATACATAAATGGGCATTTTTTAAGCTCTAAATAGGCAAATGAAGAATTTAGCATATCGCAATAATTGTTATCTTCATAACCTTTGGTAACTTCTTTATCGATCCCATAAGAATATACGCTTTGGTAGGAAAAGCTTTCCACGATCTCCCAAGGAACTCTTCCCCAAAGTGAAACTACTGTTTTTTTGCTAGAAATTTCTAAAATATCTATATAAGCTTTTTTTCTAATTTCTAAATAGTCCATTATTTTGCCAAAACTGCAGCGCCAATAGCTCCTGCGTATCTGCCATCGTGATTTGTTCCTACTTCTGCTCCAAGTATTTCTGATAAATGAGCTACCATATAGTCATTGCCAGAAAAGCCACCTGTTAAGAAATAATAATCTGATTTTGGAAGTCTGTTAACCAAGGTTTTAACCTTGTTTATGATAGAATGAATTACTCCACAAGCTATATCTTCTTTTGGAGTTCCTTTGCCGATTAATGAAATAATTTCACTTTCTGCAAAAACCGTACACATGGATGAAATTTTCACATCTTTGCCAACTTTTGCAAGTTCAAACATCTGATTTAAGTCTACACCAAGTCTATTTGCCATAACTTCCAAAAATTTACCGGTTCCAGCTGAACATTTATCATTCATCAAAAAATCATCGACCATACTATTTACAAGTCTAATGGCCTTGGTATCTTGACCACCTATATCTATGATAGTCATATCCTTATTTTCAAAAAAATGTGCACCTTTGGCATGGCAGGTAATTTCTGTTACGACCTTATCAGAAAAAGGAACAGCAACTCTTCCATAGCCTGTTGCTACTACTTTGCTATTATCTTCGTTAATATCGTTTTCTTCAAGCCATTGTTTGATAATTCCGCTTGTTTCAACTGAAGACCAGCCTGTTGGCATAACTTTTTTTAGTAATATATTTTCTTTTAAATCATCAAGAACAACTACTTTAGAAGCAGTCGATCCTATATCGATTCCTACATTATACATTTTTATCACCCCTCTCATTATATCATAAATCTTCAAATAGGATAAATTTATCACAATAAAGGCTTGCAATTTTGGGGTAAATATAAAAAGAGGTGAGAATATGCAAATAAAATTTGAAAAAGATAAAAATAAGGCGCTAGCCTATGATAATGATAAGGAAATTGCTTATTGTCAGTATGAAGTAAAAGATGAAAATGTATGGGAAATTACCCACACAGTGGTTGATAAAAATTATGGCGGCAAAGGTCTGGCAGGAAAATTGCTCGATGAAGTCTGCGAAAACGCTCGTAAAGAAAAAGTAAAAATAATCCCTACTTGCTCTTATGCAGCAAAAAAATTTGATGAAAATAAGGAAAAATATCAAGATCTTGACGCAAGATGATTTTTTAGGCTTTAATATGGAGATTTTTCCTCCATATAAGAGCCTATTTTTTTATTACATTAATGTGCTATTATTTACCTTTTTTCTCTGATTTGTTATTATAAGTCTAGGAAAAGAGGAAATATGGTGAAAAATAATTTGAAAATGAAAATTGCTATACTTGCCCTATCTATTTATGTTGCAAGTAATAGTGTAATTTCTGGAACTTTGGTCTTTATGCAAAAAGATCTGGGCTTATCAATTACAAATGCGGAGATGATGATAACTTTATCATCAATTACTTCAATAATAGCAATTTTATTAAATGAAAAGATTACTCAAAAAATAGGTATGAAAAAATGCGTAATAATAGGCCTTGTACTTGTAGGCCTAAGCTCAATTTTGCCAGTAATGTCAAAAACTTACCCCGCCATTTTTATAAGTAGACTTATGATGGGTGCAGGAGTTGGGCTTTTTAATGGTCACAGTGCAAATTACATAAATGTATTTTTTTCAGGCGATGAGGCAAATAGCCTACATGGAATTAGAATTTCTTGGGAATTTATAGGACAAATCCTCCTATTGTTCTTGGCAGGACTTTTTATAAAAATTCATTGGACCTATGCATTTTTGGTTTATTCCTTTGCCTTTGTAATACTTATTAATTTTATAAAAAATATACCAGAAGTTGATATTGGCAAAGAAGAAGACGAAGATGGTGAAAAATTCAGATTAAACAAACAAATATTTTTTTATGTGATTTTTGCAGCTGTCATAATTATGAATAATACAGCAATTAGTGTAAGATTTCCAAATATCGCAACACTTGCTAAGGGAATGGATGCAGAAATTTCAATGTATATGCTAATTCTTCCAATTTCTGGAATGATTTTTGGCTTTATGTTTGGGATGATAAATAGAGCTTTAAGAGAAAGAACAATTTTTTTGGGACTTATAATTTATATAATTTTTAATACGATTTTAGCGATTTTTGGTTATAATATGTACATTTACCTAATTTCTATGGTATTTATAGCCTTTTCCCAATCCTTGTGTACCCCATATCTTTTTGCAGAAGTTGCAAGATTTATAAGAGGATCAAAGGCAAGAATTGCCAACAACTTGATTTTTATTGGTTGTAATTTGGGTGGATTTGTAGCTCCATTTTTCTTAAAATCAGTAAACAGCCTTTTTTCCACTGATTCCTTGATATTTGCTTTTTCAGCCTTTAGTTTGATTTATGCAATAATGCTTGTAATAAACTTTTATGAATACAAAAAAGTAGCTAGCCAAGTTGCTTACGAGAATTAAATTTTTTTATAAGAGTAAATTGTAGAATTTACTCTTTTTTTAATCCATAAAATTTCCAAAGAAAAACCCTAGCCTAAGCTAGGGAAGGTTTTGATGTTATTTTCTTAAAAATTATTTGATTTAATAAATGGTGATATTCTCTTATAGATAAGCTCTGTAACCACAGCTTCCACAGCTCCTTTTATAATATTAAATGGCGCTATTGAAAATATCATAAGTGTAAAGTAGTTATTTACAAGACCATTTCCTGGAATCATTTTTGCAAATGCTTCAAGATCTGTATGCATTACTTTGCCATAGATTGGAAATACTACAAAAGCATTTGACAATGTTGCTACTGCGCTCATTGCAAGAACGCCAAGGATAAGTGCTATGATTGAGTTTTTCTTAGTTTTATTATTTCTATAAATGCTTGTTGCTACTAAAACAAAAGTTGAACCAACTATGAAATTTGATAATTCTCCAACTCCACCTGTCATTGTTTTAGATAAATTTAAAATATTTTTTATAAGTTGAATTAAAACTCCATACCAAGGTCCAAGAGCAAAGCCACCAATAAGAGCTGGCACATCAGCAAAATCCACTTTCATAAAAGGTGGTGCAATAGGAATTGGCATTTGGATAAACATTAAGATATAAGCAAGAGCTGCCAAAATACCTACTTTAACGAGACGATTTAAACTAAATGATTTACTTCTACTTTGATTCATAATTACCTCCTAATCTGGGCAATAAAAAATGCCCGAAAATTCAGGGCATCTAAACTAATCAATTACTTACTAAGAATTTTCTTACTATATTTAAAATAAAATAGCATAAGAAAATTTCTTATTAATCGATGACTAGAAGAATATATTTCTACCATCCAGACTATACTGTCGGTATTGGAATTGCACCAATTCAACCCAAAGGCTCGCAGACTATCACTGCCGGTTTAGGAATTGCACCTTACCCCGAAAACAAGTCCTTACGGATAAAATATCCGCAAGACTATAAATTATTTAGTTTCTGATATTATTATAACACTAGGAAAATGTTTTATCAAGCTTATTTTAATTTAAATTTTACCAAAGATGTCAAAGACTTTCCAGCTTCCCAACTAGCAAAAACTTTTTCTCCTTTACTTTTTTTATCAGAAATTCCAATTCCATAATCCTTACCAATTACATACACTGTATATTCGAAATCAGTATCTGATGTAAAACTTGCTTTTACATTATCTCCTTTTTTTTCAATAGTCCAATTTGATATATCAGGTAAATCTATTTTTTCCCTTTGTCCGCTTGTTTTATTATCTAAAATCAACTTATCATCTTCTTTAGATTTTATTTTTATTATATCATTTTCTGAAATTTTCAAACTTTCGCTAATATATACTTTTCCATTCTCATCTACTGCAATAATATTATACAACTCTCCATTTTTAAAAACGGAATTTGGTATCAGGTATTTATCTTCTTCATCCTTGCATAATAATATTTCGCTTTTACTAGCAATTCCAACTGCACTAAATTTATTTTTCCCTAAATCTTCGATAATAAGTGCCTCTATTTTCTTTGAATTTGTCTTTGTTAGATAGATTAATGATGCTAAAGCTATCAAAGCTATCAATAAAAACAAAGGCTTATTACTTCTCTTTATCTTCATTTTATAAGCTCCAATCTTTTATCTATAATTTTGTAAGCTCTTTTGCTGATTTTAATGAAATCCATATCATGGCTTACTACAACTATTGTTTTTCCTTTTTTATTTTCTTCAATTAGTATTTTTATCAAAATATCTTTATTTGATTTATCTAAAGATCCTGTTGGCTCATCTGCTAACAGAATTTGATAAGGCTTTAATAATACTCTAGCCATAGCAACTCTTTGTTGCTGACCACCTGAAAGTTCATAAATTTTATTATCAATTTTATCAATTACACCGAGCATATCTAATATTTGTCTTATTTTTTCTTTGTCATTTTTGTATTTACTATATTTTAATGCAATATCTAGATTTTCTTTTACAGTCATATTTTCTATTAAAGCGAAATTTTGAAATAAATAGGCGATCTTTTCTCTTCTTAGAATCATTGAATTTTTATAATCTTTAATGGGATCTTTATAGCCAAAACTTTCTACTTCGCCACTATCGTAATCTTCCAAAGTTCCTAAGATATTTAATAAGGTTGATTTTCCAGATCCACTTGCACCAATTATAGTTATAAAATCCTCTGGAAATATGCTAATATTAAGATTATCTAAAATTTTGTGTTTGCCATAAGATTTATTTATATTTTCAAGTCTTATTTGAGTTTGCATTAATTTCCTTCTTTCAGTTTTATTGTCAATTTATCATTATCTTTTAGTATTTTTAACTCTATCAGATATAAGCCTAATAAGAGTATAAAACTTAAAGCCAATCCAATTAATATATCTGCATTTGACCGATCATTTCTAGGAGTAAAAAATCCAAAATAGTTATATCGATTGGTAAAATTTATTAGTATATAAAAAATTATCAATGAAAATAAGTAAGATATAGCAGTATCTTTTATCTTTTTTTTGTGAATATCTTTAAATTCATAGCCAAATAGACTTTTCACTGCTAGCTCTTCTCCATGGTTTAGGTAATAATTATTCTTATCTAAAATTATTATTAAGCTATAAATAACAAAAAATAAGATGGTCCCAAAAATATATATTAACATTTCAATTTTATATTTATTTACTTGATAATTTACATAATTAAATGTACTTTCTATCCACAAAACATATTTACTAGCTGGGTTTTTATTAATAAATTTCTTTAATTCTTTTAAGCTAACATCTTTATTTTCAAGATAAGGATGTAGGTAGCCATTGACTAGAAAATAAGAAAGAAGATCATCAGTTTTTCTTAGTGAGTCTTCATTTATTAAAATTAAAATATAATCATATTCAAAAGGTTCATCGATTTTTGCCTGAGAATCAAGCTTTGCTAGCTTTTGATTTGCTTTGATTTTTATAAAAGTTGTTATCAAGTTTTCTTCATTTAAGTCCGTTTGTTCTAACTGTTTTCTTTTTATATAATCAAGGTCATTATTATTAAGCTTAATATTTTCAGGAACAAGGATTTTCCATTCATTTTTCGCGATATCATCTGATATCTTTCTTCCATTTGCATCCAAAATATCAAATTTTTTTATATAATTAGAATTTATATAAGCAAATTTACCATTGTTTAATCTGTACTCCTTGAGAGTATTGTCTGTAAAGTTCAAAGCTTCTCTTTTCTCATAAGGATTTGAAAATATAACTGCTCCCTTATCGATTAATTCATATGCTAAGTTTGTTGTTGGTTTTGTAAATAGTTTTTCATACTTACTCTGATCCTTGTCAATGACATATTGCCAAGGTAATCCTACGCTAATATTTGCATAATATTTAGAAAATCGCCAATCATTTAAGTAGTCTTTTACATATAAATAGTCTTTTGCAGAAAATATCGATATGAAAAACATATAGCATATACAAGCAGCAAATATCATTTTAAATGGGAAGAGTAATTTGGCAGATGTTTTTCTCTGACCTTTAATTATTAGTATTGGTTCTTCTTTGCTTGTTTTAAAAAATAGCAAGAAAAATTCAAGTATAAATATAACTAAAGTGAAAGCTGCAACAAATTTATAAATAGGATTCATGGATAATAAAAATCCACCAATACTATCTGGGTTAGTAAGCTTGAAAAAAATAATCCAATCTATAACAATTGCTAAAATAAAGGATGGCATTAAAATATTTATAGTTTTACCAAGTGCTAATTTAATATCAGAATATCCAAATAAAAGCGAAACAGAAATTTCCTTAGTTAAGCTTCTATTATATATAACAATTGCAAATAATGTAGCAAATATTATTATAAAATTTACAACTAGGCCTAAGAAAAATTCTTTCATAGTTATGTTAGATACACTCATATAATCAGGAGTTTTTTTGATATCGGCAAAATTAGATAAATCTTCAATAAATTTATCCAAGTCTTCATTATTCCCACTTACTGCATAATCTCCAGAAATATTTTCTATATCCAGATCTTCAAATTTTATTATGTCGATATTATTTCTTGACAAAAAATTATTCTCTTTTACACATTCAAATTTATTGACACCTTTCGGATTTTCCTTAATAATTAAATCCCTGTGATTTTCTGTAAACCTTGAATAATCAGCTAAAAATAAGTAAGCATTAACATCCATTTTATCTTTAATATCATATCTAATTTTATTATCAAATTTAACAAGGTTAATATTATTTTTTAGTGCATATTTTTCAATTTCTTTTCTAATATCTTTATCTTCATAATTTACAAGATTTATAAATTTGTCAAAATCCGGAAATTTTCCTATAGCTTGATTGCTATCCACATAAAAAAAATAAGTTAACGATGATAAAATTAATGTTATGGCAATTAGAAATTTTATTATTTTTTTCATAGCGTTTCCTTTATAAAGATTTTATAGTAGCAAGACAAATTAAAAGCCTTGCTACTATAAAACATTATGTCAGTTTATAACATTAGCATAAACTTCATTTCCTGATGGAGCTTTTTCCCAACTAGCATATGCAGTTTCTCTTGGATTTGTTATTCCAGAATATCCAAATTTTCCTCCAGCTCCTTTTACAGAAGTCGTATGGAATCTCTTTGAATGATAAAACCATGACCAAACATGTGTATCATTTACACCATGTCTCCATTTCCCACCTAAAAAATCTTTAATACCACTGTCATAATTGCTTACAGTTACTGGTGGATCATTAGATCCTTGATTACTAAGAACTTCTGGTTGACTTGCAAAAGATATAGGTGCCACAAATAGTATTGCTATTGATATGATAATAGCCTTCTTATTATTGTTCATATTTTCCTCCTATAATCAATTTAGAAAAATAAAGTACGCACTAATATTTTCTATTAACTTTATTATAGATTGTTAAAATTAAAAATTGAATAGCTTGTGTGCTATGCTCTATGGTACATCCAAACCTTATGATTTCATAATTCTTATATCTCGAAGAACTATATACATAATATTTATTAAAAAATAAGTAAAAAAAATAATGCTCTTAAGCATTATTTAAAATTATAATTCAAATATTTTTTTAGATTTTCTTCAAGTTTTTTTCTGCCTGATAATCTACAAAGCTCAAAAGACATATTTAAATAATCCATGGCTTTCCCATCTTTTTGTTTAATCAGTAGATCCCCTTTTTGATAATAGCTATATATTAATCCTAAGATATCATTGTTATTGATTGATGTTCTTATAGCTTTGCCATTCCGAAAAGATGCTTTTTCAAAATTATTATCTAGATCATAATATCTGCTTATAGTATATGATACTAAAGGATAATCTTTAGAAGTTTCATTTATTTGAGATTCAATAAACAATAGAATATCGTAACCTAAATCAATCTTACCAATATTTCTTAACCTACTTCCTATGGCTCTTAAAATTCTAAGCTCAAATTTAGTAAACGAATGTAAGGCAAATTTTTCAATCTTAAAATATTCATGATTAATTTTAATAACATCTATCAAATTGTTTATGTATTGCTCATTAGTTATATTTTCATTTAATACAACTTTGTAATATCCTAAATTCTGTTCATATCTTTTTTTATATGTTATTGATAATTGAGATGTATCTAATTTTTCAAAGTCTATCAATAACTCTCTTGCTTTGTCAAGATCTAAAGAGTTAAGTGAAAAATCTATTTCCAACAAGTATTTTTCTACAGTTGACCATTTTGACTTTTCAATAGTATCAAATATATTATAAAATTCAATTCCCAGAGTATCCAACACTTTCAAAAGCGAGCTAATTTTTATATCAACTTTCCCACTTTCTAGTCTTCTTATTGTGTCAATTGAAAGATTAGTGGCAAAAGAAATATCCTCTTGAGTTAATTTTTTGTATTTTCTAATATTTCTTATCTCTTTACCAATATAAGTAATATCACATTCATTATTCATAGTAAAATTTCCCTATGGAGCGCAGGAATCAAGTACCCGCCTATAACCCATACGGTTAACTGTTTCTATTGGATAAAGATCTGCTTTTTTAAATTCTAATCTTATTTTTCTTATATGTTCTCTTACAGATCTTTCTGTTGTTTCTAGGCCTTTTTTTGCCATTTCTTCAACTATTTGATCTTTTGATAAGGTTTTGCCTAGATTATTTATTAATACTGCACAAATTGAGATTTCAAATTTTGTCAAATCTAATATATCATTACCTATTCTAAATATTCCGTTATCTTCTTCCATTGTGCAAAATCCAAGATTAACTATCTTTGTATCGTTAAGTTCTTCGACTTTTTCAAATACGTGATTTACAAATTCTTCTCTGGTGTTTGAGTGGATTATAAATTCCTCATCTTCGATTTCTTGTTCATAGGGACTTTTGTTATATCTTTCTGTTAAGTATATTACAGGTGTATTTGTAGTTTGTTTTATGTATTGGATTACTTGTAGGCATTTGTTGTGGGTCATATCTACAAGTATTAGATCATATTCTTTTAGATTTATTCCTATGAGGTCTTCCAAATTATCAAATTTGTTTACCATTACATCATTTTTATCAAAGCGTGAATTTAATAATTGTGATACACCATTTTCGTATTCTACTGATGCAATTTTCATTTCATCACCTCTATCTTATATTATAATTACTTATTAATAAATGTAAAGATATTTTTATAAAAATTTCCAAGCTCTGTAAAATTTGTTCAAATTTTCTTGTATGATATAAAATATATTGGATATTTTACTGATTATTAACTTATTAAAAAAATTGATGGCAAATAGAATTTCTATTTACCATCAGTACTTTTTATTTACAAATAGTATTTTTTGATCATATTAAGATCATTATCTAGTTCATAAACCAAAGGTTGACCTGTTGGAATTTCAAGACCCATTATATCATCATCTGATATTTTTTCTATATGTTTTGCCAAAGCTCTTAGGCTGTTGCCGTGAGCTGCTACTAAAACTACTTCATCTCTTAGTAGTTGTGGAGCTATGTGGTCAAAATAATATGGAAGAGCTCTTTCTAGGGTTATTTTTAAATTTTCTGCAGCAGGAACTACATCCTTTGGAAGTTTTGCGTATCTTTTTAAGTGATATTGTTTTTCCATTTCTTCTTCTGATAGCAATGGAGGAAGTGTATCATAGGATCTTCTCCAAATATGAACTTGTTCATCGCCATATTTTTCTGCTGTTTCTGCCTTGTTTAATCCTTGCAAAGCACCATAATGACGTTCATTTAGTCTCCATGATTTTTCTACTGGAACAAACATTTGATCAGAATATTCCAAAACATAGTTACAAGTTTTTATAGCTCTTTTTAATATAGATGTGTGAGCATGGTCAAAAACAATGCCCGCTTCTTTGATTTTTTTGCCAGCTTCGATTGCTTCTTCTACGCCTTTTTCAGATAAGTCTACATCTACCCAACCTGTAAATTTGTTTGCCAAGTTCCACTGGCTTTGTCCATGCCTTACCATTACTAATGTCTTTGTCATTATCTTCTCCTTAATTTTTCGCTATCTTCTAGCTCTTTTTGTTTTAGTTTCTTAGAATCGTTGTAACCTTTGTCAATTTCATCAAGCCAGCCTAAGGCTCTACCTGTGCCATTTATTACACATTTACTAGCATCTTCTGCAATTTTGACTTTTATTTGAAGTTTTTCTTCTAGTCTATCTTTAAGTGTTGGTGTATAAGCTCCACCGCCAGTAAGTATTATTTCCTTGTCATAGATATCGCTTGAAAGTTCTGGTGGAGTTACTTCTAATACTTTTTTTACCCCATCTACTATCAAATCCACAGAAGCTCTAATACAATCTTTAATTTCTCCTAGAGGAATGTAAACTTTGTTTGGTAGTCCATCTGTAATTTGTCTACCACTAACTTCTAGAGATTCATTATCTTTAATGGAATTGGCTTTTATTTTTACTTCTTCTGCCTTGTTATCCCCAATTAGTAAACCGTATCTTCTTCTGATGTTATCTTTGATGTCCTTATCAAAATTTAAACCTGCTACTGCCAATGATTTGCTAATGATAATTTGACCTGCTGATATAACTGCTATATCTGTTGTGCCTCCACCAATATCTATTATCAAATCTCCACTTGCTTTGGTTATATCAACTCCTGCTCCAATTGCAGCAGCAAGTGGTTCTTCTATTAGATATGTTCTATGAGCTCCAGCATTTTCGCTAGCTTGAAGGACTGCTCTTCTTTCAACTTGAGTTGCTCTTGATGGTATGCAAATTAACAAATCTGGTTTAATAATTGCTTTTTTGATAGATTTTTCCAAAAAGTATTTTAGCATTTTTCCTGTTGACGGAAAATCTGCTATGACTCCATCTTTCATAGGCTTAATAGCTTTGATGTTTCCTGGAGTTCTGCCTACAAGTTTTTTGGCTTCGCTTCCTACTGCAAGAATTTCATTAGTTAAAACATCCACAGCTATCACTGAAGGTTCATCCAAAACTATGCCCTTGTTATTAACATATACCAAAACTTCTGCTGTTCCAAGATCTATAGCTACACTTCTTCTAAGTCTTGCCATTTTTTCTCCTAATATTTTTTAAGTTTTTCGACTTTATCTAATTTCTCCCATGTAAAATCTTCATCATTTCTACCAAAGTGTCCATAGCTTGAAGTTTTCTTATAGATTGGTCTTAGTAAATCAAGATAATCTATAATTGCTTGTGGTCTAAAATCAAAATTTTCTTTTACAATTTCTAATAATTTTTCATCGTCATAAATTCCTGTGCCAAAACTATCAACATAAATTGAAAGTGGGTGAGCTACTCCTATGGCATAGGAAATTCCAATTTCTAGCTTATGGCAAAGTCCTGCTGCAACCATATTTTTAGCTGCATATCTTGCCATATAAGCTGCAGATCTGTCTACTTTTGTTGGATCTTTACCAGAAAATGCTCCGCCACCTGATTTGGAATATCCACCGTAAGCATCTACAATGATTTTTCTTCCTGTAAGTCCACTATCGCCTTTAGGGCCTCCAACTACAAATTTGCCTGTTGGATTTACATAAATTTTTGTATTTTCATCCATCAAAGAAGGATCTATTACTTTATCTATGACTTCTCTTATTATATCTTCTCTTATAGTTTCAAGGCTTACTTCTTCGGTATGTTGACTTGATATTACTATACTATCAATTCTTATTAATTTGTCGTCTTCATATTCGACTGTTACTTGAGTTTTGCCATCTGGTCTTAGGTAGGATAATGTTTTGTTTTTCCTTACCTCTGCAAGTTTCATGGCAAGTTTGTTGGCATAGCTTACTGATGCTGGCAAATATGAATCTGTTTCATCATCAGCATATCCAAATATTATTCCCTGATCTCCTGCTCCAATTTTATCATATTTTTCATTTGATAATTTGTATTCTTGGGAATTATTTACTCCAAGGGCAATATCTGGTGATTGTTCTATTAGTGATGTTAGAACTGCAACATTTGAATAATCAAAGCCGACTTTTGGATCATCATAGCCAATTTCTTTTATGGTATCTCTAACTATTTTCTCAATTGGCGCATAAGCTTCAGTGGAAATTTCTCCAACTACCAATACTAAACCTGTTGATGTTACTGTTTCGCAAGCAACTCTACTATTTTTATCTTGTCTTAGGCACTCATCTAGGATGGAATCAGAAATCCTATCACAAATTTTATCTGGGTGTCCTTCTGTTACTGATTCACTTGTTATTAATTTACGCATTTTTCTCCTCTAATATTACTACACTTCGAGCCTCTATTCCTAATCCTTTGCCAGTAAAGGATAAACCCTCACTAGTAGAAGCTTTGACTGATACATTAGAAATGTCAGTTTGTAAGTGATTTGCAAGTATTTTTCTTATTTCTTCTCTTTTGGGATTAATCTTTGGCTCTTCGCAAATTACTACACTATCTACGTTACCGATTCTATAGCCATTTTCATTCATCAATTTAACTACTTTGTCTAATAGCTCTAGTGAATTTATGTCCTTATATTTTGGATCAGTATCAGGAAATAATTTTCCAATATCTCCCAAAGACAAGGCTCCCAAAATCGCATCCATGATAGCGTGAGTTAGCACATCTGCATCTGAATGACCCAAAAGTCCCAACTTGTAATCAAATTTTACTCCACCAATTATTAATTTTCTATTTTCTACTAGTCTATGGACATCATAGCCTATTCCTATTCTCATAAAATTCCTCATCTTCCAAACTTTTTATATAGGCTTTGGCAAATAAAATATCTTCCTTTGTGGTGATTTTTATATTTGAATATTCTCCATCCACAACTTTTACTGGAATATCTCTTTTAAAAAACTCAAAAAGTTGACTATCATCGGTTATTTTAAACTCACTTTCTACATATTTTTCATACATAGAAAATAATAATTTCTTGTCAAAAGCTTGGGGAGTTTGGATATTATAAACATAGTCCCTATTTGGTGTAAAATCAACTAACATATTTTCATCGACGATTTTTATGGTGTCTTTGCTCTTTGTCGCTGAAATTACAGCCTTGTAAAGCTTTAGCTCTTCTAAAACTTTCTTAAATAGATCTAAACTAGCAAAAGGCCTTACCCCATCGTGGGTTAAGACCAGTTGGCATTTTTTATTTAGGGCTTTTAGTCCCTCAAATGTGGATAGTTCACGAGTTGTGCTACCAAAGACGTATGATATTTTTTTTGGATATTTTTCTAAAATTTTTTCTACTATTTCTCTATCTTCTTTTCTAATTACAAGGATTATCTCGTCAAAATTTTCTATCTTGCTAACCTTATCAAGGGTTAGTTCTATGATTTTTTTATTTTCTATAGTTAAATAAGGCTTGTTTATCTGACTATTCATGCGATTGCCAGAACCTGCTGCTGTTATTATGGCCGATAAGTATTTACCATTTAGCATTTAATCCTCTTTGCTTTTTACAAAAATCATTCTTCCAGCAGATGTTTGTAGAACACTTGTTACTGTAGCAATTATAGTTTTATCCAAGTATTTATCCCCATCTTCAACTACAACCATAGTTCCATCTTCAAGATATCCAACACCTTGATTTCTGCCTTTGCCAAGTTTTATAACCTCAATTTCCATGCTTTCTCCAGGTAAAACCACTGGTTTTAAGGCATTTGCAAGATCGTTGATATTTAATACAGGAATACCTTGGACATCACAGACCTTGTTTAGATTATAGTCATTAGTGAAAATTTTTCCATTTAAATCTATTGCTAATTTTAAAAGCTTGCTGTCAACTTCTTTGATTTCTGGATAATCTGTGTCAACTATGACAAGATTTGTTTTTTCGTTATTTTTTATCTCGTTAACAATATCAAGACCTCTTCTGCCACGTTCTCTTTTTAGATCATCTGGGCTATCTGCAATGTGTTGCAATTCTTCTAAGACAAATTCAGAAATTATCAAATCTCCTTCGATAAATTCAGTGTTTAGTATATCTACAATTCTTCCGTCTATGATTACAGATGTATCAAGGATCTTGGCTGTTGCAAGATTTTTGTTTTTGTCATGCTTTAATATTGACTTTTGCTCTTTTACATCTTTGACATTTTTAAAAAGGCTTAGAAAATCTTCGCTATTTCTAACTGAAACTCTCCATCCAAGATAACCAAAACCAATATATAATAAAATAGATAATAGCACAAAAATTGAATTGCCCACATAAGGTACTTGTAGGCTGGTTAATGGTCTTGAGATTAAGGTTGCAATTACAATTCCTATTATAGTTCCGATTGTTCCAACTATGAGCTTCGATGCTGGAATCTCACTCATTTGCCCTTCTAAATTTGAAAATTTGTTGATAAATTTGCCTGCAAATTTACCAGATATAAAATAAAATATTATTCCACCAACTAGTCCTGCTAGGACATTTGCAATTATAAATATAATGCCGCGTTGTTCTATGAAGGAACTTGCGGCATTAACTATATTAAAAATTACAATGCCTAGTACAATTCCAATTAGTGTAATAACCAATTGAAAAATACGTTTCATTTATACTCCTTTTAATAATTTAAAGACCAATGGACTCATCTATCATTTCTTCGCCCTTGCCTTTTTCTAGAGAACCTGCCATTACTAATTCACTTGCCAATATACGTCTTGCTCTATTAAGTAGTTTTTTCTCAGTTGTTGATAATCCTTTTTCCTTATCCAAAATTGCAAGATTTCTTACCATCTCGGCGATTTTGTATATGTCTCCTGTTTTTATTATTTCTTGATTTTCTCTATATCTAACATTCCAATTATCGGCCATTGGACTAGGATCATCGTCCAAAATTTTTAGGATTTCATCCCCTTCTTCTTTGCTAATAACATCTCTTATATTCATTTTATCGATATTTGAAATCGGTATGGAAATCTTCATGGAACCGATAGGCATTTTTAAGATGAAGTATTCTTTTTCTTCTCCCAAAAATTCCTTTTTTTCAATAGCGTCAATCACTCCTGCTCCGTGATTAGGGTATACGATTTTATCGCCTATTTTAAACATTATAACCTCCTAGGTTCTCACTTATATTATATCAAATTGCGAGAAACTAGTAAAACTTACTTGTTTATTTTATTAATTTTAATATCTTTTAGGCTTTTTTGTTTGAACCTGTCCTAATTCGTATCTTTTTTTGTAAGATTTTTATCTGAGAATTTTTACTTCTTCCTCCAAATTCTCCATCCAAAGACCAGGAAACTTCTTTATCAGTAGATATTTTAAAATCACTTCCTTTTCTCATAATAAGCATTTCATTTTCTTCACCATTAGTAAGCCCTGAAATTATTTTGTTTAGATCTGCCAATGATTTTGGTGCTTTTACCATGGTTAGCTCAAAAATTCCATCTGATAAACCCACATCATCTCCTGTTATTCCTGTAAAGCCACCGACAGAGACAGAATTTGTTACCATGAAATGGACAAATTCTCCAGAAATTTCTTTTCCATCTACTGATACTTTCATTTTATATGATGGCATGTTAGATAGAGGTAAAGTTTGCTTTAATCCTTCAAAAATATATGCAGATCTACCAAAAATATTTTTTACATCTTGATCTGTAGAAAAAGATATATCGGAAAGAGCTCCAAAGGCTGCAACATAGACGAAATATTTATCATCAATTGCTCCTACATCTATCTTTTTTTCTTTACCTCTAATGATAAGTTTTGTTGCTTTTTCTACATCTAGGGGAATATTCAGAGATTTTGAAAAGTCGTTGGTTGAGCCTGTTGGTATATAAGAGATTAATGGATCTAAATTTTCCTTGCAAACTGCAGCAACTATTTCATCTAAGGTTCCATCTCCACCAGCTACAATAATTTCCTCAAATTTTTGTCCACAATTTTCTATTAATAAAGCACCGTCGCCAGATTTTTGTGTGGCATAGATGGTCGTTAGATACTCATTTTGACTTAAATAATTGATAATCTCTGAAAGATTATCGTTTATTGTTTGTTGACCACTATTGGGATTATAAATAAATAGAGTATTTTTCATAAGTTCTCCTTGAAATTTCAAAAAATAAATTCTCTATTATATTTTACTCCTATTTATATTTATAATAAATAAAAAAATTGCTCTCCTAAGATAAAAAGCACTTAGAAGAGCAATTATTAATTAATTTACTGATAATTTCTTATCGTGTAAAAAATAGCTTATCCCATACATTATTGACGATACTACTAGGTTAAATAAAATAGGTATCAAAAATGTAGTATTTGAAATATTAGTAACTATTTTCATTCCCATGGCATTTACTTCTTTAACTTCATTAAGATTGTTTAAAAGAACATTTGTTTGTAGGTAAGAAAATGAAAAACCTATTAGAGCAAGCAGTATTATAAATACAAAAAGTGCTGCTGATTTAGAATATTTTGCCAAATATCTGCTGCCAGTTGCTGTTGATGCTAGTAAAAGCATACTAATAAGAGTTATTAAGACGCTAAAGGCTACGAGTAGTATTAGAGCAAACCTTCCTAGGCCTATATTTGCAATAATAGTCTTTATACCATCAAAAATATCACTTAATGTATAGGTCTGTTCTTTTTGAGCCAATCCTAATATTATAAAATTTACTATAAAAGACGTAAAAGATAAGATTCCTATTAGTATATAGTTTATAAATCTTGCCCCTATTATCTGTGAGCTTTTGTAAGGAAGAGTTGAATAAAAACTTGCTTGTTTGTCATAAAATCTTTTCATATCGTTATCTGTACCTATGCTTAAAGCAATAATAGGACCTACCATCAATAAAGTAAAGGAAATCACTATTGCAATTCCTATTAAGGCAGAAGTTTGAAAGACTTCATATAGTTTCATCAATATAAAAGATGAAATCAAAGGAAGAATCAACCACAAAATTATGCTTTTAAAATCCTCTTTGAATGTTTGTCCAATAAGTTTACCCATTACATTACCTCCACGAAATATTCTTCAATAGTCATGCCCTTATCTTCTCTAATCTCATCGGCACTTTGGTTTATGATAATTTTGCCCTTATCAAGGAAAATCGCCCTGTCGAGGATATTTTCAACTGCTGATATAAGATGAGTTGAAATTAACAAAATTCCCTGATAATCAAAATTGTCTATTATAGTATCTATGACTATTTTTCTAGATTTTGGATCAACTCCACTTATCGGTTCATCCAAAAGATATATCTTAGCCTTTCTCGATAAAGTTAGGGCAATTTGAACCTTATCTCTCATACCCTTAGAACATTCTTTCATTTTAAGATCTTTTGAAATATCAAATTTTTCTAGCAAATCGTAAAATTTATTGCTTTGAAAATCTTCATAGAATTTCCTATACAAGTCGACTATTTCTACAATTTTCAAATTATCATCAATTGCTAAATGGTCTGGTTGGTAGGAAATTAAACTATTTGTAAGCCCTCCTGGATTTTCGCCCTTAATTTTGACATCGCCCTTGTAATTTCTCTCAAGGCCAGCTAGTATTCTAAGCAAAGTAGTTTTGCCTGAACCATTTTCTCCCAAAAGCCCAATAATTTGACCTTCTTCTAATTTTAGATCTAGATTATCTAAAACAGCTCTGCCTCCATAAACCATGGTTAAATTTTTAATATCAATCATTTTTCACTCCCAATATTCCCTTAATTGCTCAAGCGCCTCATCTTTTTCTAAATTCAAATTTTTTGCCCCTTCAATAAAATCATCTGCAATTTTTTCAAATGTTTTGTTTTCCAGCTTTGAAATAAGTTTAGTATCTTCTGTTACAAATCTTCCAGCAGTCCTTTTGCTTTCGCTAAGTCCATCTCTTTCAAGCTCCGCCAAAGCTTTTTGAACTGTATTAGGATTTACCTCATAAATTTTGGCAAGATTTCTAACAGAATCAATTTTTTCTCCAGCTTTCCATTCTCCAGTTGAGATTTTTATCTTAAAATCTTCTAAAAGTTGCAGATATATAGGTCTTTGTGAATCAAATTTCATCAAAACCTCCTAGCTTTGTATTATTGTATTACTGTCTTGGTACAACAATATTATATCACCATGATTTTCCCTGTCAAGACATTTTTGAAAATTTTTTATATTTTTTAAATAAAAAAACAAGCCCTAGGGCTTGCAAAAAAATATTTTTTAAATTTTGTTGATTTTTGTCATATCTCTTGTCAAGAAATTTCTTAATAGGTAGATAATTACTAAAGTTATTGCAAATTCTACTAGTAAAAATGAACCGTTATAGATTATTGAATACATCAAGGCTCCTTGGCCTTCAGGTGCATATGAAGCAAAGAATATTACTCCAGTTAATACATGGCAAATAAATCTTCCCAATACAGCTATTGCAGTTCCTACTAGAATTGGACCTATATTTTTTGTTTCTAAAAATTTGTCAGAAAATATTCCAGCTAGTCCCAAAAGTCCAAAAGCTAATGGATAATCCAAGATGGCTTGAACTGGATGCATAATATAACCACCAAATATCATATCCAAAACTCCATAAACTGCGCCAACTAGTAGACCCTTTACGCATCCATGTCTTAGGGCAAAGATTATTAAAGGAATCATTTGACCTGCTGTAATTGAACCACCTTGTGGCATTTCAAATAATTTTATTCGTCCAAGTACAAAGGATAAGGCTATGCAAATAGCTCCTTCTGTTAACATTCTAGTTGTCCAAGTATTGTTTGTTTTTTCCATAAAAAAATACCTCCTTTGCACATACTCAAAGAGGCTTAGACACTTTCCTCCGCAAGCATTACCTTGAGTCAGGTTAAGGGTATAATCTCAGCTAAAAAGCACCCCTAGTGCGTATATATTATATACCAATAAAATTTTTTTGTAAAATAAAAGGGGCGAAGCCCCTAAATTTCCGATAAATTACAAGTTTCTATATAAAAATTATCTCCATTATATTCCACAAATACAAATCCATTTTCTTCTTCTTGCAAAATTTTAACAAGAGATTCCTTTTCCAAAGTGTCAAAACTTGCGTTTTTTTCTGGAGAGGAGAAAATTTCAGAATCTTTGTCGACCATATAAAATCCGTTGATTTGAAGAGATTTATCTTCTCTTATTTCTTTTTTATTTTGGAAAATTTCGATATTTTTTTGCTGGTAAGTTTCTTTTTGTCCGCAGGAACTTAAAAATAATAAGGAAATTATAAGTAGTAGTTTATTAATGATAAATCACCCCTAAAAGTTTAATTTCAAGTCTTTCTAGCTCTTTGATGTTGTAGGTTAGTTCATTTTTATGGCTATTTTTCTTAACTAAAATAATTTTATAATCTTCAAAATCAGAAAAATCTATGGTTAATGGATTATCCAAGGCTTCTTCATCAATTAATATATAAGGAGATTTTTCTTTTGCATCTTCTATTTTGTCTATATCCTCGGAATTTATTACATAAGCATCTAAGATTTCTCCTAAGTCTTTTCCTATTGATAAATCTTTACTTTTTTTATTTAATGGACTTAATCCTACTATCATCTTCGGGGATAAAAATCTTATTTTACGGCTTACTTTGCTAAGCTCGCCCTTGGTTTCTTTAGATAAATCAGCCAAAACTTCTATATTCATTTCTCTTATATCAGCTGCTGAATTTATCTTATCTGATAAAATTTCTCTTACGATGAGTATAAAAATTCCAATTAATCCTCCAAGGAAAAATCCTAAAAGTGTAAAGATTATTCCACGTTTTTTTGGAGAATTATTTACATTTACTTTTTGCAAATATTCAATATTTTCCATATTTAGATAATTTTTGGCAAAAGATCTAAATTCTTCAGCAATTAGGGTCAAAGTGTCTTTGGCACGATTTTTATCTGAATCCTTGTAAGTTAGGGTAATCACTCCTCCTTGGGGATTTACTTCATAGGAAAATTTATTGGAAATATTATTTCCACCGTCAGCTTTTACTTCTTTTTCAACGTCTTGAAATAAATCGTCTGACTCCAAAAATTGCCCATAAATATTAGCAAGTTTTTCATTTAGTATTAATTTGTTGTAAGTAATTGGCTTATCGTCGTTGCTTGTAACTATCAAAACAGTTTCTGCTTGATATTTGCCTTCAAGCAAAATTTCTTTGGCAAAAACCAAAAGCCCAAGAATGAGCGCGGGAATTATTATAAATTTTTTATTTCTTTTGATTGCATCAATAATTTGATTTGTAGTAAGTTTTTCCATAAAATCTCCTATTTTAGTGAATAAATTGCATTTAAATTTGTAAAGAAAAAGTCATAACTTGGAGCTTTGACCATCAAAAATACTGCGTAGGGCAGTATAAAAACCACAAGAGATAAAATAATTAAAAATCTGCCAAGTTTATCTATCTCTTTTATTTCATCAAGTACTAAAGGTATATAAATTATTTGTAAAATAGATATAAAGGTTGAAAATCTAAAGGCTATGGCTATTGATGACCTAAAAACCAATAAGACAATCAGATAAAACCACATGGCTTTAAGAGAAGCTTCCTCAATAGAAAACTTTTCAAAAGATTTCTTGTTAAAATACATTATACTTGTTACAAATAGGGCCAGAGCAAAGATAATTCTTGGATCATAAATTGCCATAGCTCCGGCAAATTTCCCAGTAAAGGTATAAGTATTTATTTTTGTAGCCATTCTCGATAAGCCAATAGCTGACATTAAACTTGCCATCAAGCTAAAAAATCTTGCTGAGAAAATACTAACAAGAAAAGCAGCTCCCAGACTCAAAACTTTAAGTAGATTTTCAATTCTAAAAAGCATCAAAAATAAAAATGCCAATAAAATTATGGCAGCCCTATGAAAGCTAAAAGCAAGGAGAAAAAACATAAAGCTTTTAAAGAATTTTTTCTCTGCCAAGGCGTCAATGCTAATAAGTCCAAGGCCAATAGCTGATGCAGTTCTTGCAGTTTGCATATCAAATTGCATGAAAACCGGCAAAAATATAAGGGCAGATAAAAAAGGATTCCTGCTTTTTTTAATAGAAATATAAGCAACCGGGATAATTGATAGTGCATTCATCAAAACTATGACCCATTGGCGAGAAATTCCAAAATAATTAATCAAATAGGAAAATAATCTAAAAGAAAATTCTACTGGATAAGAAAAATTTAAAACTTTTGAAAAATCTAGACCAATATCTTTGACAAACCACAAATAATTGTAATAATCAGCATCACCTGATCCGCGCAAGGCTGCAAAAATAAACATTATAAAAAACATTAGTCCTGCAAAAATTTGCTTGTTTTTTTTATTATTAAATTTTATCAAGCTATTTACCGCAAACAAAACTAGTTCGGTAAGTGTAAATAATGTAAAACCCATAAAGACCTCTATTTTCTAAAAATATTATAACAGATTGGAGGAATTTTAGGAAAAAATTATAAATTTTACCTAAATTTTACAAATTATTTAAAAATTCAAAATAAGTTTTGCCTATTATATAAGTAAGTAAACAGGAAATATAGTTTCCGCTGATTTTTATAATAAAAATTACTTTCTTCCTTAAACGTTATGCAAAACTGTTTACTAGTGCAAAAGTAAGACCCTCAAACTTTTGTAAATCTCTCTAGAAATTAATAAGAGAGAATACTGTCAACTAGATGTTGACAGTTTTTATTTTAAGAAAATAAAACCCTAAGTTAAGTAAAATTTACCATAACTTAGGGTTTTATAATTTTTATCTTAGAGAAACTTTGCCAAAGCTAGAATCTATATTGATATTTAAATCTGTATTGTTGATATTAGTTGAAACTTCAAAGCCATCTTCGTTTTGAATCTTGTTTTTAAATCTATCTGAAATATCAAGATAATGTCCATCGACATTTGCTTTGATATCGCCATTGTAGCCTTCTGCATCGATTATAATATTTCCTGAAGTAGAATCTAGGCTTATATTTTTTGTATCTTTGATGCCAAAAATTCTAATATTTCCAGAAGTTGTATCAGCGTCAAATTCTTTGGAATTTAGTCCATCAACTCTTATATTTCCGCTTACTGCATCTACACTTGCCATTTCGCCACTGATATTTGATAGATAAACTGCTCCATTTACATTGTCAATTTCAAGTTCACCGTTGGTATTTTTGATATCTATTTTGCCGTTAACATTGTCTATGGATAGGTTGCCAGAAGAATTTATGATGGTGATTTTTGCGTTTACAGAATCTATGGTTTGATCTTTAAAATCTACATCTGAAATTTCTACAGTTCCATTTACTATGTCAATTTCTAAACTATCATAAAGATTTTTTGCCAAGGAAAGCTTGATTACTGCGCTTGCATCAACCTTGTTGTATTTGTCATTTACTGTAATATTTAGTGAATCTTCGTCAATATCGACATCTAAATAGTCGATTAGGTCATTCTTCTTTGACCAAATATCTTGAGATAAGGTTATTGCAGAGTCAACCGCTCTTTCAATTAAGATTTTTCCATTTGGAATATCTATAGAAATTTTATTGATTTCATCGTCAATTCTCATTTCTGCGTGAGTATTGCTCTCTCCTTTGATATTAAATTGATTTATATCAAAATTATCAAAATCAATATTATTTATGGTTTCTGTTGTCTTTTTTATTACGCTATCAATAGATTGGCTTAGTTTTGAAATAAAGTCATTTTCGCTTTTGATTTTTTTGCCACCTACTGCATCAAGTAAGCTATTTGCTTCTTCTACTGTAATTTTGCCTTCTTTAAGCATTTCTAAAATCATTTGTTTTTCATCGTTCATCTTTTAATTCCTCCAATAATTCACGAGCTTGCTCAGCTGTAATCTCGCCATTATCAAGCATATTAAGTATGTCGATACGACTAGCCTTCTTGTCAACTGTTCCACCTAATTTGGCAACCAACTTATCAATTCTATTTCTAACTGTAGGATATGAAATTCCAATTTCTTCACCTACATCCTTAATACTTCCTCTTTTTTGTAAAAAAAGTTCAATAAATTCTTTATCTTCCTTATCAAGTCTAGCAAAATTATCCATTTCAAATTCGCCAGAAACTTCAGTATAACAATTATTGCATTTATATGATGTGATCATCATTTCAGATCCACAATTTGGGCATTTATTAATCATACAAATCCTCCTTTTGATATGAATATACTATCAAATTAATATTTGTAAAGTCAAAATTAATTTTTTTAATTATTTTTTTTGTTTTTATAAATAATCGAAGTTGAACCTTGTGTATTTTGATAAGACTTAATTTTATTTTTCTTTAAAATATATATTATCTAAATGATTTTTGTAAAAATTCCAATAAAAAAACGAGTCTTTTTCAAAACTCGTATCTTTATAAAATTAAACAATTTCAACAAAATCCCTATCCCAATAGGAACGTAATGTTCTTGTTATCCATAATATGGTATTTAGCATCACTATTGCCAATAAAACCATGCCAATCCACATAAAGTATTCTAGGGCTATTTTATTTTTCATCAAAAGACTTGGGGCAAATCTATAAATAAGGGCACAAGCAAAGAAAAAAGTCATCCACTTTGCACTTGTTCTAAGATTTTCCTTAAAATCAGGAAAAATCATTGATTTTTTGCCATATTTGCCCAAGTATTTATCCCTTGCTTCTTTTATTTTTTCCCTGTCTTCTTTGGGCAAATTATCTATTAGAGCTGAGTAATAATGCTCCATATCTACTGGGGTTGAGGCGTATTTTCTCAAATTTAATAGCTCTTTTAGGGAATATTCTAGTGTTAAGATTTTTCCTGTAATTGTAGCTTTTGACCTATAGGTTCTTCTTTCTTCTCTTAGATTTTTTAATTTTTCTACATCTCTTAGAGGATCTAAAAGTTTTTGAGTTTCCACTTCATAATTTCTCTTATTTGCTAAAAATTTGCTAAAAATTATTACTGCTACAAACATTACAAATATTTGAGAAACTATTAAGGCGATATTACCTCCACCAAAAGATGATGTTATTATCAACATCATGCCAGGTATAAGCTGGGTCATAAATGCTATTAGTAAAAAATATAATATTGATCTCATAAATTCATTACCTTCTTGTAACAAGCAACTAGTTTTTTGCCTGTATTTTCTATGGATTTTTCTTCTGCTATTTTATAGGCAACTTCGCTTAGACTTTTTAGTTCCCCCTCCAAAATTTGACGGATTTTCTTTTCGAAGTCTAATATTCCATCTGCCTTGTAAATATTTATGCCATCTTCGTATTCATCTTCAAAAATTTCTATATCGCGAATCAAAATATCCGCCTTGCAAGCCAAAGCTTCAAGAAGGACTATGCCTTCTGTTTCTTCGTGTGTTAGAAATACATACAAATCGCTTCCGCAATAAGCTTCTCTTAAATCATCGCTATTTATATAGCCTGGAAAATGAAGATTTGCTGGGGCTGTATCTATATCCTTGTTTATTTCTGGTGGAATTATGGAGGGATTTAATTCGCCAAACCAAATAAATTCATATTCTGGCATCCTTTTGGCAAGGGCGATGAAATCATCTATGCCCTTTCTTTTGATTGGAAGACCCACTGAAATGATAGTTTTTTTATTTTTATCAAGTCCATATTTATTGTAAAAATTTTCCCTGTCATTTTCTTTTTGCTTCCAAAAATCTAGATCAATTCCATTAGAAACTACTTCTATGTCTTTTTTTAGCTTATAACTTTCTAAGATTCTTTTGGAATACTCACTTGGGGTAATAATTAAATCTCCCTTGTTGTAGCAATATGTAAGCCAAACCTTAAAGGCTGGTGCAATTTGATTGCTTAGGATAAAGGAATCCTTAAAATCTTCCTTAGTTGAATGAGCGTGGTAGATGACTTTTTTGCCATCTTTTTTGGCCTTATCTGCAAAAGTTACAGAATTTGGCAAAATCGTATTTATATGAACCACATCGTATGAATCATTCTCATCGAGGGTATAATCACAACCAACTGTTTCAAGAGCCTTGATCTGGTGATCGATGGCCTTGCCAACTCCTGATTGTTTTACTTTATCATAATCTTTTGTATATAGAAGGACTTTCATAATCGTACTCGTTTACCGCTTTCTCGTATAAATCTTCACATTTTCTTCCAAAACTTTCCACAGAAAAATTTTCTATGGCATAGGATCTGGCATTTTTCTTTAATTTTTCGTAAAGATCTGTATCATCTAATATTTCATCAACATAAGTTTTGTATTGGTCAAAATTTTCGTAAGCATAACCATTAAATCCATCGATTAGAACATTTTCTAGTGATGTATCTTTCCTACAAACTGCAATCGTCCCATTGGATAAGGCTTCATAGTAAGTAAGGCCTTGGGTTTCTGATGTAGATGCAGTTGTAAAGATATCGGCTATTTGATAGTATTTGTTGACATCTTTTGGATTGACCATGCCTACAAAATTAATATTTTTCTTAAAATTTTTGCTATATTCTTTTAATTTTTCAAGATATGGCCCACCACCGACAATAATAAATTCCGTATCAGCCCTATCAAGCTTTTGGTAAAAATCTATTAGCTCTTCGATGTTTTTTTCTTCGGCAAGTCTTCCTAAATAAAGCAAAACTTTTTTGTTTTTGCTAATACCAAGCTCACTTCTTAGATCTTCTTCATAAAGTTCTGGGATTTTTACTCCAGTTGCTATAATTTTTATTTTTTCTGGACTTATCTGATAAGATTTTAAAATTTCGCTTGTTTTTTCTGTAGGAACTATTATGTAATTACAAAGATCAGAGAAGGCCTTGCTTGCCTTAGCCACAAGCTTTACACCGATTTTTTTGTGAGAAGTAAAATAATGGGTGTAATCTTCATAAACTGTATGGTAGGTGTGGACTAGGGGAATATTTAATAATTTTGAAAGAGCCTTTGCCATAATGAAGGTTGAAAATTCGCACTGGCTATGGATTATATCTGGCTCCCACTTTCTAATTGCCATTAAGTGTGTTTTTGCCAAAATATTTGTAACTCTCGCCTCAGGATAAATTTTCTTAGCAGAAAGAGAGCCAATATAATAGACATCTTCGCTTGTAAAGCTTGTGATGCTATCAGAAAGTGTTAGAACTTTCACCTCGTGGCCTTGTTTTTCTAAATATTCTTTTAAATTTAAAACTGAACGCACTACCCCGTTTACAACAGGGTAATACCAATCGCTTGTAATTAATATTTTCATAGTATCCTCATCATTACTATATGTGCTTTTATTTTTTTTACAATTTTTCTAAAATATCTCACTTTAATTATTAAAAAACTTTAGTATAGTTTTAAAAAGTGAGGTAGATATGGGTCCTTTAATCGCATCAGATATTATACTATTAATTTTTACAATTTATGTAGGAATCTTTTTTAGAAATTTTTATAGCCCTTATCCTGAAATGAAAGTTGGTTTTCATATTTGGGAAGTTTGTTACAGCAAAGACTGCTGGGAATACGGCAACAAATTTGCCGGCAAAGTCGCCATTATTCTTGGTCTTTTGCTTTTTGGCATAATTTATCCAATTCTACTTTTTATAAAGTTAAAAAGATCCTACCTAACAATTTTACTAATCCTATTTGCTCTAATTTATTTCTTATTGCTTTATTTTATAGTAAAAATAAGAATGCACAAAAAATTTAAGCTAAAAGATAAATAAAGCCTAAAGGCTTTATTTTTTTATCCTAAAATTCTCATGAGAACTTGTTTTTATGGCAAAGGCAAATACTCCAATTAAAAGCGCCATTATAATTGCCATATATAATAAAATTGTATTCTTATCAACCGTTCCTTTCCAAATTCCAAGAGGGATAGCTATGCAATTAATATAATAAAAAATGCGCACTACAAAATTATAAGCTTTGCCAACACTCATGGCAGATACATCGTAAGGCTGAAAGCTATAATAATTAAAAAGGTCAAAAGATGGATAAAAAATATAGGCTATAATTGCAAAAATCCCACAAATCATTAAATTTTTTAAGGCAAAAAATGGAAACTCAAAGTAAATAAAGCCCAAAGCCAATAAAATCACAAGCAAGGCTGGAAAACTTATTTTCAGAATTGACCTAATTCTAAATTTGTACATATCAAAAATCGCCTTTTTATCCTTATAAAATCCGTAAACCATCAAAGATCTATCGCAATTTTCAAACATGATTCGACTTAGCTTTTCAATTTTAAAAAGTATATAAGTTATAATTATTAATCCTGTTGGAATTATTTTTTCCACCGAATCAGAAATATCTTTATAATAAATTTTGCCAAAAACTATTGCAAGGACTAAAAATCCAGCAAAAATAATGTATTTTTTTATTAAAGGCTTAATAATAATTCTCTTGTGCCTTTGGAAAAATAACTTATTTAAAAATTCGTAAGCAAAAACATTAGAAGATTTATCAAATGTTAGATCTTCTTTTTTAAGACTTATTGAAGCTTTATAAATTTCCTTAGGATCTGTGCTAATATTTGCCTGGTCAAATTTAGCTTTTTCTAAAATTTTCCCATAATTATCAAAGGAAAATAAGTATTTTAGAGTAAAAAAATAAAAAATCAAGCTTATGGCAAAGCTAATTAGTAAAATTTTCTCATCGATTACTCTAATTTTTTGGCAAAGGAAAAAAACTAGGACAAAATTTCCTAAAACCACAAGTGCTTTATTGGTAAAATCTTTTTCATATTTGTCAAAGATATGTAAATTTAGTCCGCTTATGCTAACTCCTAGAAAATTGATGATAAAAGTTAGTAAAATTGCTTCTTTTAGAGAAAAAATCATACAAAAAGGTAGAATTCTTCCAATAGTTTCTAATAAAGGTTCAAAAATTCCAAAAATTAAACTGCTTTCCTTAGCTTTTATCTTATATATTATCCCAAGCATCCTCATTTTGAACCTACTTCCATAAATTTCATTGGCTAATAAAGTAGGAGCCAAATAAAAGGTCAAAAAAGCATGGGAATTTTTACCGATATTAAAAAAAGTATCGTAAATTCCACCATTTAATTTACCAAAACTTGTAAAAATCCAAAGGATAAAGCCAGACATAAAAATAGCTAATAAAAAGGACAAGTAGGAAATTACAATTTGCTTGAGGATTGAAAAAATTGGCCCAAAAAAATAGACGAATTTTTTAAGTCTGTAAAATTTGTACTTATCTCCAGTAAATTTGCCAATTATAGGAAGATTGTGAAAAAATCTTATAATAGTATTTATAAGAGCGCAAAGCTCTGCATTTTCAATAATTCTATATTTTTTGTAATATTGCATATCAAGCCTTTAGTAGATCAATAACTTCCGCCTCAAAATCAGGATTATCTTTGATTTTCTTGTCAACTTTTTGAATTTTCCCTTGGTGAAGCAAAATTATTTCATCGGCCATATTTTTTGCCAAATCCAAAATATGAGTAGAAAAAATAATTATGTGTTCGCTTTTGATCGATTTAATCAGATCTTTCATTTCTTTTTGGACAACTACATCTAGGGAATTTAGAGGTTCGTCCATCAAAATTACCAAAGGCTTCAAAATTAAAAACATCATCATCTGCAATTTATTTCTCATTCCTGTAGAATAATCTTGAATAAGCCTATCCAAATCTTCATCAAGAAATTTGACCAAATCAAAATAATAAGACGGATCTTTTAAATCTTTGATTTTTTCCTCGTTAACTTCTATAAAAAATTTTATAAATTCTCTTCCAGTCAAAAATTTCGGCAAATCTGGTTCTGCTAGCATCAAAAATATGTCATCTAGCTTTAGTGGAAGCTTTTCATCGCCATCTACAAGGTAAAATTCTCCTTGGTCATTTTTAAGTTCTTTAGCTATTAGGTTAAACAAAGTAGTTTTCCCTGCACCATTTCTGCCCAAAAGTCCATAAATAATTCCTTGATCAAAAGTTACCGACAAATCATTTAAGACGAGCTTTTCCTTAAAACTTTTTGATAAATTTTCTATAACAACTTGCAAAGTATGCTCCTAAAGTCTCAAATTCTTCTAATACTTGTAATTTCTTCTGGAGAATCTATTATCAAATCTGGTTTTTCTTTTTCTAAAATATCTCTATCTCTAAAGCCCCAAGAACAAGCAACTGTAAAGACATTGGCATTTTTGCCACATTTTATATCAACTTCGCTATCGCCAAAATATAAAATATCTGAGAAGTTCACCCCAAAATGATCGGCAATTATCATAAGTCCCTCTGCTGAAGGTTTTCTCTTGTAATCATTTCTAAAACCTAGAATGTAATCAAAATAATTTTCTCCAAAAATTCCATTTAAGATTTTTTTGCAAGTTTGGTCAGGTTTATTGGAAAAAGCTACAATTATCTCATTTCTTTCTTTCAAAATATCCAAAGCTTCCTTAATCCCAGAAAAAGGCTCGGTTAGATAAAGTGGATTATCGTCGTAGGATTTGTTATAAACATTGTAAATTTCTTCTTTTAAGCTTTCATCTCCAACAAAATTTTGATAGTCAAAGGCTCTATTAAGCAAAACTTTTGGGCCATTTCCAACAAATTCTCTAACCTTTTTTATTGGAATTTCAACAAGTCCATAAGCTTTTAAAGTTTTATTTAGGTGATAACTAATAACCTTTAGAGTATCAAGCAAAGTACCATCTATATCAAAAATATACATCTTAACTCCTTTTAAATTTATACTAACACTTTACCATAAAAAATTCTTTTTGGATAATATGATTTTTTTTATTAATAATATTAGTTACTTTTCCTAATACTGTATGATAATTTGCTAATGAATCTTAAGTTTCATTATTTTTATAATTCTTAGCCTTCGTCCTTGAAGGACGGCTTTAAGGAACTGTCGATTGTCCCTCCAAACTACTCCGCAACCTCACCCATAAACGACCATTGCATGGAGCAACAAGGGTAGGAATTGCTTCGCAATGTCCTTTTTGAATATATAGTTAGAAAATTGAAACAATAAACTTACTGATATTCTAAAGTGTTTATAACTCAATTATTTCAAAAAAAAAGAATTCGCGGAGCGAACTTCTACTACTCATTGCTCCCTGCAAGGGCGGCGGGAGATAAAAGCCCATTGATTTTAGGCTTTTATCCCGAAAACAGAGTGCGATAGCACGGAGGAGCTTCGAAGAAGCGAGTTTTCGTAGAATAAGGTTGGGGGTTTGGGGGAGGATAAAGGGGTCTCCGTTACCCCTATATCCTATCCCCCAAAAACGAAGGCAATTATTAAAAAAACGAAAACATAAAGATATCAAAATATTAAAAGCACAATAATTAAAAAAATAATTTTTCTAGGTCTTTTCCATGTAATTGTGTATACAAAGGGTAAAGTATAAAATAATAAAAAAACTTGAAAAGAGGCTTTAATGAATAATAAAAGAAATTTATCCCTGCTTAGTGATTTTTATGAATTTACTATGGCAAATGGATATTTTAATAATGGTATGAAAGATACTGTGGCAATTTTTGATGCATTTTATAGAAATAATCCTGATGGAGGTGGATATTCAATCTTTGCGGGCTTAAATGACATAATCGATTATGTGAAAAATTTATCTTTTTCTGCTAGCGATATAGAATATCTTAGAAAAGAAGGTAATTTCTCAGAAGATTTTTTGGAATATCTTAAAGATTTCAAATTTACAGGAGATATTTGGGCATATCCAGAAGGATCTGTAATTTTTCCAAATGAGCCAATTGTAACTGTCAAAGCTCCAATAATTGAATGTTCAATTTTAGAAACATATTTACTTTTGTCTATGAATTTTAATTCATTGATAGCTACAAAAACTAGCCGAATTGTAAAGGCAGCAGGCAACAGACTTGTTATGGAATTTGGCGCAAGACGTGCCCAAGGAGCAGATGCTTCACTAACTGGAGCAAGAGCAGCTTACATAGCTGGAGCTCCTGTTACAAGCAACACTCTTTCAGCCAAAACTTACGGTTTTAAACCTGCAGGAACTATGGCGCATTCTTGGATTCAAGCCTTTGATAGCGAATATGAAGCTTTCAAAACTTACGCTCTTTCCTATCCGGAAAATTGTATTTTGCTAATTGATACCTACGATACTATCAACAGTGGTCTACCAAATGCTATGAGAATTTTCAAAGAAATTTTAGAGCCTAGAGGTTTATCTGGTGGAGTAAGAATTGATTCTGGCGACCTTGCATATTTATCCAAAGAAATTAGAAAAATCTTAGATGAAAATGGTTTTAAGGATGCAAAAATTGTAGCAAGCAATTCCCTTGACGAATTTAAAATTATTTCACTACTAAACCAAGGAGCGGAAATAGATTCCTTTGGCATTGGCGAAAGACTCATAACTAGCAAATCCGACCCAGTTTTTGGAGGAGTTTACAAGCTTGTGGGAATTTATGATGACGATCAACTCATTTCAAAAATCAAAGTTTCAGAAAATGTAGAAAAAATCACCACTCCAGGCTTTAAAAATGTTTACAGACTTTACGATATGAAAACTGGCAAAGCCGAAGCTGATTATATTACCCTTAGAGATGAAGAAATGGACGATAGCAATCCTCTTGTAATATTTGATCCTTTATTTACTTGGAAAATGAAAAAAATGGATAATTATAAGGCAAGACTAATGCAAGAGAAGATTTTTGAAAATGGTAAGTTGATTTATGAAGAGCCATCTCTTGATGAAATTGCAAAATATTGCAAAAGCGAGCTAGATAGTATGTGGGAAGAAGTGAAAAGATTTGATACTCCGCACAATTATTACGTCGACTTATCACAAAAATTGTGGAATCTCAAACAAAATCTAATTCTTGAAGCTAAAAAAGGCATATGATTTCAATAATAACAGGAGCAAGCTCTGGAATAGGCCTTGAATTTGCCAAACAAATTGACAAGATCGGCTTTGATAAAATAATTCTTCTAGCAAGAAGAAAAGAAAGGCTTATAGCTTTAAGCGAAATTTTGCAAAGTAATGTCCAAATTCTAGACTTAGACCTAAGAAAAGATGAAAGTTTTAAGATCCTAGAAGAAAATATAAAAAATGAAAAAATAGGACTAGTAGTAAATTCGGCCGGCCTTGGGATAAATGATTATTTTGGTGAGATTTCAATAGAAAAAGATGAAAATGTTATAGATGTAAACATAAGTGCTCTTACGAAAATAATAAAAATTGTAAGACCATTTATGGCAGAAAATTCTTCCATAATAAATGTCGCATCAGTAGCAGGCTTTATCCCTCAGCCCAAATTTGCAGTTTATGCTGCTAGCAAATCCTATGTAATAAGCCTATCAAGAGCATTAAATATGGAATTTAAAGATGAAAAAATACACGTCCAAGCTCTCTGCCCAAATCCAGTAGCAACAGAATTTTTCCAAGGGAATGACCCGAAATTTAAAAAATTTGCCTACGAAGATATAGAAAAATTAGTAGCAAAATCACTAAAAAAATCCAAAAGCAAAGACCTAGTGACAACAAATCCACTTGCAAAAGGCGTGCAAATACTAGGAAAAATTTTTCCCCACAAATGGATAATGATAATTGAAAAATTAATAGGATTATATTAAGAGCAAGATATTTGAGCTGCACCCATAAACACGGAATAACTTAATAATATTTTAAGCGGAATGTAATCTGTAATCAACAGGGGACATTCCGTTTAATTTTGCCTTTATCCCTTAATTGTTCATAATTCTTAAATTCTACACCGTAGTACATTTCTTGTTTGAGTAGACCAAAGAAGTTTTCCATTGGTGAATTGTCTAGACAATTCCCTTTTCTTGACATACTTTGTCGTATGTTTAGTTTTCTTAGCTTGCTAGACCATGAGCTATGTTGGTAATGGAATCCCTGGTCTGAGTGTATTACTAAGTTGTCTTTAGTACTAATACCTTTTATTGCTTTGTCTAACATTGAGTTGGTCAGTTTAATAGTTGGGTGATGGCTTAGTGTATAGCTAATTATCTCACTGTTGTAAACATCTAGTATTGGTGATAGGTATAGTCTTTCTTCACGTCCCTTGATTCTAAATTCTGTTACATCTGTTAGCCATAGTTGATTTGGTCTGCTGGCTTTAAAATTACGATTAACAACATTAGGAGCTACTTTGCCTACCTGTCCCTTGTAGGATGAGTATTTTCTTGATCTAGTTTTAAATTTAGTGCATAGGAGTCCTTCTTGTTTCATGATTCTTAGAACTCTTTTATGGTTTACTATTAGACCCTTGTTTCTTAGGGCGGTATTTACTCTCCTGTATCCATATCTTCCTTTGCTGGATTTAACTATTAACTTGATTTCTTCTTTGATTTCTTTGTCTTTGTCTATTGGATTTTCTAATTTGCTCTTCCGCTCATAGTATGATGATTTAGGAAGTTTTGCTACTGTTATCCATTCACTTATCTTTGTACCAGAGTGTTCTTCTAGAAGACTTAGTATTATCTTTGTTTTTTCCTTGCTTCTGCTTCTTCTTCCAGTAGCAAGGCTTGAAACTTTTTTTCGAATAGTATTTGCATTTTTAGAAGTCTATTTTCTTCTCTAAGTCTGATTAGTTCTTCTCTTTCAGTCTCTACTATTGGTTTTTGATTCTTAGATTTCTTATCTGCTTTAGACATATCTTTATTAGGCCTTCCTCTATTATCTTCTAGCCCAGATAAACCACGTTGTTGATATGCTTTCTCCCAGTTAAATATTACTGATCCATTGCTGATATCAAAATGTTCTGCGGTTTCTCTGTATGATAGATTATTGATTTGCCTATATTGTATTACAGATAGTTTAAATTCACTAGTGTATTTATTATTGTTTAGCTTTTT
>QWCE01001068.1_pt1 | contig 60030 bp, 48 predicted proteins | sample 1972531 | NCBI WGS metagenome assembly QWCE01 (sample SAMN09866716, study PRJNA288562) | Human gut metagenome isolate term4_stool, whole genome shotgun sequencing...
CAAGCGGCTGCGCATTGCTACCATTTACAGCTATGGAGCCAATGAAGCGGAAACGGATGGCATTCTGGACGAGGAAAACCCGGAAGATACCTCCAACCTTGACCAGAGCAGCCGGGATTTTCTGGACGCCGCCATTCAGGATTACAACGAGATGTTCCACACGAACTACTCCACCGATGGCGAACGTTTTCAGAATTACTATAAAGATGTATCGCTTCGCATGAAGAACAAGGAACTTGACCTGCTGATCGTGGTCAATATGTTCCTGACGGGCTTCGATGCCACAACCCTGAATACCCTTTGGGTGGACAAGAACCTGAAGATGCACGGTCTGATTCAGGCGTTCAGCCGGACGAACCGTATCTTGAACAGCATCAAGACCTTTGGCAATATCGTCTGCTTCCGCAATCTGCAGAAGCGGGTGGATGCGGCAATTTCGCTGTTTGGAGATAAAAATGCGGGTGGCATCGTTCTGCTGCGCAAATATGCGGACTATTACTACGGTTATATGGACGAGCAGGGAAAATACCATCAGGGTTATACAGACATGATCGATGACCTGACGCAGAAGTTCCCGCTGACAGAGCCGCAGATCGTCGGAGAGCAGAACCAGAAGGACTTTATCGTGCTGTTTGGCGCACTGCTGCGGATGCGGAACCTGCTGTCCTCCTTTGATGATTTCAAAGGCAACGAGATGATCTCGGAACGGGATTTACAGGACTATTTGGGCCGCTATCAGGATTTGCGGGACGAATGGCGTAACAAGAAGCACGATGAAACTAAAGAGGATATCACGGATGATGTGGTGTTCGAGGTGGAACTGATTCGGCAGGTCGAAATTAACATTGACTACATCCTGATGCTGGTCAAAAAGTACCATGACACCCATTGCGATGACAAAGAGGTGCTCATCACGATTCGCAAGGCGATTGATGCCAGCCCGGAACTGCGCAGCAAAAAGCAACTGATTGAAACCTTTATTGCAGGGGTCAACGATGTGGATGATGTGATGGCAGAGTGGAACACTTATGTGTCCGAACAGCGGGAGAAAGAGCTTGCAAAGATCATCCAAGAGGAAAAGCTGAAGGAGCCGGAGACACGCAAGTATCTGGCCAATGCGTTCCGTGATGGTGAAATCAAAACTGTGGGCACCGATATTGACAAGCTGATGCCGCCTGTTTCCCGCTTTGGCGGCGGTGGCCGTGCACAGAAAAAACAGGGTGTGATTGATAAGCTGAAGAGCTTCTTTGATAAGTTCTTTGGGATTGGTGGAAGTTCATTTGAGGAGGGAAAACATGACTAAATGGTATAGAGGATAGTACTATAACGGTAACATCGATAATGGTGAGTAGGTGCGATTTTGATAGCTGTAGGAATGGCTATAGTTACCAATAAAAAGATAAGGCAGGGGTTTATAGGAGTTCTGAAATGCTTCTTCAACAGGAAGCTAAGGAAATTATGGGAAATATATTTCTTGTACATCGGAATAATCACGCTGATGTTTTCAAGGTTTCCAATATGGAAAAATATATATTTAAAAGATATTATTCTTTGGACGCTTTTTTCTGGATTGACTATTTGTATGAATGCAGTCGCTGGCGAAGCTGACGAAAAGTATATATCTAAAGTCCTTAAAGACAATATCAGATTTACTGTAGTCACGGAATTTCTATTGAGCACTTTTACATTTAGTCTTTGGGTTGAACTGATAATAATTCCGATAATGACAGCTATTACTTTGCTTGATGTAGTTGCAGCACAAAAAAGTGAGACGGTGGCCGTACATAAACTGCTTCAAAGCGTGATAGCCTTTATTGGGCTATGTTTGGTATTTCAAACAGTAAAAGTGGGAATTCGGGAATATCGAGAACTCAATATGGTAGATACATTGGTGAGTTTTTTCATTCCGATGGTCTATTTGCTTTTTGTCACACCACTGGAATATGTTTTTGAACTATATTCAAAGTATGAAATGTTATTTATACGGATGTGTTTTAAAGAGCCGCGGGATAAAAAAGTGAAACGAAAAAGACACTTGAAGGTGATAAAAGCGTGCGGATTATCCGTTAGGAAAATTATACTGTTTCAAAAACAGTGCATACCACGAATGTATGTTTCAATGTCTGATTCGGAATTTGAGGCGTTGATAAGTCAGTTGGAAGAGATTTGTCAATAAAGTTAAAAGCTTGAAAATGTGTGAGCAATCGATTATAATATTGATAGAGGGTTCATTGGTTGTGTGATACTATCCTGATACTAAAAAATCGGCAAGCCACATCTAGCACAGCAATCTCATGGAAAAGTGAACATTCAAGAATAGCCTTACTAAACAAATTTGTTTAGTAAGAATCCGAACTTACCGAGCTCGAATAATAAAAGGTCATTACAGTCAAACCTCAGAAAATAATTCGCAAATCCAACTCATCACGCCGCAGGAGACGGGACTTCCCATTCGGAAGGCTCCGTCTCCTTTTTGTTTACCCACGGCCTACCCAGCCCATCCTATGTTTCAAAGGGGGCGGTTCGATGTCCGGGCGGCGGGTGGTGGCACTGTATGCACTGTTGGTGGGGTGCTTTGCGGCGGTGGTCTGCCGGTTGTACTGGCTCTGCTCGAATCCGGCTTATGCGGCCCGTGCGGCGGCGCAGAGCGTGGTCACGCTCCGTCTCTCGGCGCGGCGGGGGAATTTCTACGACTGCGACGGCCATCTGTTGACAGGTCTTGGCACAAAATGGGAAGCACTCTGCGTTCCCGGCGAGGGAAACTATACGAGGCTGTTTTCCTGTACCGATGTGGCCGGACAGGCCCTGCTCTACCAGAAACGAAACGCGCTTGCTCCGTTTTTTCTTGAGGTGGAGCAGGATGTTTCAGCGCTTGGAATTTTTTGCTGGCCGGTGTCCGTTCGTTCCCCGGCGGCACCGCTGGCGGAGCATCTGATCGGGTATGTGGATGGAGACGGCAAAGGAGCGGCGGGGCTGGAAGCGGCTTTCGATGCGGCCCTTTCCGGCACCGGGGAGGGCGACACGCTGACCTGTCTTGTCAACGCGCAGGGGAAGCTGCGGAAAACGCCGGAGCAGACCCACGCCGACAGCGGGGCTGTGGGGGTGCAGTTGACCCTTTCGCGGGATGTCCAGCGGGCGGCGGAAGCCGTCGCGGCCCGGATGATGACGACGGGGAGCATTGTGGTGCTGGAAACGGCCGGCGCCGAAGTACGGGCGTGCGTCAGCGTGCCGGGGTATGACCCGGCAGACCCGGCGGCCAGCCTGAACGCGCCGGACAGCCCCATGTTGAACCGGGCATTTCAGAGCTACGCGGTGGGGTCGGTGTTCAAGCCGGTGCTGGCCGCTGCTGCGCTGGAAGCGGGGGAGACGGGCCTTGTGTATCACTGCCCCGGCTGGTGCGAGGTGGATGGCCAGATCTTCCGCTGCGCGGGTGGGACCGCCCACGGCGAGGTGGATCTGGCGGCTGCGCTGGAAAAAAGCTGCAATGGATATTTCATCCGCTTGGGGCAGACACTAGGGGCAGAGCGGGTGCGCACGCTGGCGGAGCAGCTTGGCTTTGGGCAGGCTGTGGAGCTGACCGACAGCTTCCGCACCGCGGCTGGAAAGCTGCCGGAACTGGCTACCCTGATGTCCAGCGGGGCCTACGCAAACTTCTGCTTCGGGCAGGGGGAGCTGCTGGCGACGCCGGTACAGATCGCCGGGATGCTGAATGCCCTTGTGACCGGGATGTATCGGGAACCTCTCTTTCTAAGGAACACGCTGGACGAAACGACCGGCGAACCGTTGACGCCGTTGGCCCACAGGAGGGCGGAGCGGGTGGTCTCGGAGGGAACCGCGTCGGCCCTGCGGATGCTGCTGGCGGGGGTGGTGGAGAACGGCACAGGGCACGAGGCGGCGTTGCCGGAAACGACGGCTGCGGGCAAGACAGGCACCGCCCAGACCGGGCAGTTTCGGGACGGCGTGGAGCTGAAAAACAACTGGTTTGCCGGGGTGTTCCCGGCAGAAAAACCGCAGTATACCATCGTTGTATTGCAGGACGCGCAGACCGTCCCGGCCCATTCCAGCGCTGCCATTTTTGCCGCATTGGCAGAGATGCTGGAAAATTTCGGCGCATGAAGCGCAGTTGTTCTTGCTTTTTGCGCCGTTGTATGCTATTATATCCTTGTATTTGTATGTAGTCTCAATGAAACTAATGATAAAAGGAGCGTTCCATCCATGTCTGCTATTGAAATCGTCGGCGGTGTCGTCCTGCTTGCCGTCTCGGTCGTTATCATCGTCCTCACCCTGATGCAGCACACCCACGGTCAGGGGCTGTCCGGTGCGATCAACGGCGGCGCATACGGCGCAAACAATGCACGCCTGACCCCTGCCGATCAGATGCTGGCCAAGGTGACCCGCGTTGCCGGCGTCGTGTTCTTTGTGGTGGCCATTCTGGCCTGTGTGTTTGCCAGCCGTCTGGCCTGAGCACTCATGCACAGCCCCGTGTAAGGCGGGGCTGTTTTTCTGCCTATTTTTTCTGATGAGAGGGAAGAGCCGCCGCCCGGTGGAGGTGGGTCGGCCGTGGAAGTTAAGGAGTAAAATTTATGTCATTACGCGATAAAGTGGAACATGCCATCCAAAATCAGCCCTGCACCGTCAAGGACCTGAAGGCCCGCTTCGGCGGCGACCGCGGGGCCGACCGCAAGGTGATGGAGGCACTGGATTCTCTGGTGCACGACGCCGTCATCTGCCAGCGTTCGGGCGTGTTCTTTACCGTGCGCTCCGGCCGTGCCGAAAAGGCACTGCTGTGTAAGGTGGTCAAGCTGGGCAAGAACTTTGCCTTCGTCATGCTGGAGGATGAGACCAGCGATATCTTCATCCCCGGCCGCTTCACCCGCGGCGCAATGCCCGGCGACGAAGTCCTTGTCGAGAAGTTTGAGCATCCCCGTGTGGAGGGCAGCGACGAGGGCGCGATCCTCGCCGTCCTCACCGAGAAGAACGACCTCGTGGGTACGGTCCGCCGGATCGAGGGCCGCCTGAAGTTCGTGCCGGACGACTGCCCGGCCATCTCCATGCAGCTCATGCGGGACTGCGAAGGCGGTGCCAAGGACGGCGACAAGGTAGCCGTCGAGATCCTGATGCGCGGCAACCGGCAGGAAGACCACCGCGTCGGCGTGGCCATGCGGTTCGGCAGCAGTGACGAGGCCAAGCGCTGCGCCAAGGCGCTGCTCTACGCCCGCGATATCCATACCCGCTTCCCGGACAAGGTCCGCGAAGAAGCAAAGAAGTTCGAAGATATGACGGTTTCCGAGAAGGACTGCGAGGGCCGCATGGACCTGCGTGCCCTGCCCATCTTCACCATCGACAGCGCCGAGACCAAGGACATCGACGATGCCATCAGCCTGACCCGCACCCCGGAGGGCGGCTTTGAGCTGGGCGTCCACATTGCGGACGTTTCCAATTACGTCAAGCCCGGTTCGGAGTTGAATGAGGAAGCCTTCAACCGCGCCACCTCTGTGTACTACGCGGATCAGGTGGTGCCCATGCTGCCCAAGAGCCTGTCCAACGGCATCTGCTCGCTGAACGAGAAGGAACTGCGCCTTGCATTCTCCTGCCTGATGCGTCTGGACAAGGACGGCAACCTGACCGATTACCGCTTCGTCAAGTCGGTCATCTGCAGCCGGGTCAAGGGTGTGTATTCTGAGATCAACGCCCTGCTGGCCGGGACGGCGGATGCCGAGATTCAGGCAAAGTACGCCGAAGTGCTGGATCAACTGCCCGCCATGAAGGAGCTGTACGGCCACCGTGCCCGTCTGCGCACCGAGCGCGGCTGCATCGACTTCGAGAGCGGGGAAGTAAAGCTGATCCTCGATGAGGACGGCCACTGCATCGACGTCAAGAAGCGCACCTCCGGCGAGAGCGAGGCCATGATCGAGGAGTTCATGCTGCTGGCCAACCAGTGCGCGGCCCACTTCGCCCGCGTCAAGCAGATCCCCTTCGTCTACCGTGTCCACGAGGAGCCCAACGGCGAGAAGCTGGAGCGTCTCCACGCTCTGCTTCAGGCATGCGGCATCAACGACCACTTCGCCAAGGATGTGCCCACCCCCAAGGAGCTGAGCGCAATTCTGGAAGGTGTGCGCGGCACCTCCTTTGAGGAGATCATCAACACCGGTATGCTCCGCTGCATGTCCAAGGCGTGTTATGAGGAGAAACCCAAGGGCCACTACGGTCTGGTGCTGAAAGACTATGCCCACTTCACCAGCCCCATCCGCCGTTACCCGGACCTTGCCATCCACCGCATCATGACCGACCTGCTCAGCGGCACCGACAAGGAGACCATGGCCATCCGCTACACCGACTTTGCGGCACAGGCAGCCAAGCAGTCCAGCGAGCGGGAAGTCATCGCCGTGCAGATCGAGCGCAAGGCCGAGGACTGCTATAAGGCGGAGTACGCCCGCCGCCATCTGGGCGAGTGCTACGAGGGCATCATCTCCGGCGTCACCCAGCGCGGCCTCTTCGTCGAGCTGGAAAACGGCGTGGAGGGCTTCGTGCCCGCTTCCAGCCTGACGGCTACCGGCACCACCCTCACCGAAGGCATCCGCCTGTCTGACCCCGTTTCCGGCAAGAACTGGAACCTCGGCGACAGCATGATGATCACCATCGTCCGCGCCGACGTCAACCTCGGCAAGGTCGATTTTGAGGTCGCCCCGGAGAATAAGCAGTAAAATGAAATGCAGAAGCGTCCGTTTTCCGTTTGTGGAAGCGGACGCTTTTTCATATCTTGTTCACTTTTCCAACAAAAGTTGCCTTTTGCATAAATTTTATACACTGTTCGGTTTTTGTATGTTGTTCTGTCATAAGTGGTGGGATATACTAAGCACAACGAAAGGGCGAGCGGGAACGCCGCCCGGAAACATCCAAAATTCAGGAGGTCTGCGTTATGTATTATTCCAGTGGCAACTACGAAGCCTTTGCACATCCCCGCAAGCCGGAGGGTGTCGATGATAAATCTGCCTATATCATTGGTTCGGGTCTGGCGGCGCTGACCGCAGCGTGCTATCTCGTCCGGGACGGTCAGATGAAGGGCGAACGCATCCATGTGTTTGAAAAGGACCCGCTGCCCGGCGGTGCTTGCGACGGTTACAAGTACGACATCGGCTATGTGATGCGCGGCGGCCGCGAGATGGACAACCACTTCGAGGTCATGTGGGATCTGCTGCGCTCCATCCCCTCGCTGGAAACGGAAGGGGCCAGCGTCCTCGATGAGTATTACTGGCTGAACAAGGAAGACCCCAACAAGTCCCTCTGCCGCGCCACCGAAAAGCGCGGGCAGGACGCCCACACCGATGGCAAATTCGCCATTTCCGATAAGGGTGCCATGGAGATCATGAAGCTCTTCTTCACCCCGGACGAGCAGCTGCAGGATAAGAAGATCACCGACATTTTTGACGATGAGGTGTTCTCTTCGAATTTCTGGCTCTACTGGCGCACCATGTTCGCCTTTGAGAACTGGCACAGCGCACTGGAGATGAAGCTCTATCTCAAGCGCTATATCCACCACATCGGCGGTCTGCCGGATTTCACCGCCCTGCGCTTTACCCGGTACAACCAGTACGAGTCCATCATCCTGCCCATGGTCACCTACCTGAAGGAACACGGCGTGGAGTTCCAGTACGAGACGAAGGTCACGGACGTCCGCTTCAAGATCGAGGACGGCAAGAAACAGGCCAGCTCCATCACCGTGAAGCACAAGGGTGAGGAAAAGGTGCTGGACCTGACGGAGAATGACCTGCTCTTCATCACCAACGGCGGCTGCGTCGAGAGCTGCACCATCGGCTCGCAGGACAAGGCGGCGGGGTTCGACCCCACCATCAAGCCGGGCAACGGCTGGGATCTGTGGAAGAAGATCGCCGCGCAGGACCCCTCCTTCGGCCATCCCGAAAAGTTCTGCTCGCAGCCGGAGCTGTCCAACTGGGAGAGCGCGACCATCACCACGCTGGACGACAAGATCCCCCAGTATATCAAGAAGATCTGCAAGCGCGACCCCTTCACCGGCCACACCGTCACCGGCGGCATCGTGACCGTCAAGGATTCCAACTGGCTGCTCAGCTGGACCTTGAACCGCCAGCAGCAGTTCCGTGACCAGCCCAAGAATCAGCTCTGCGTCTGGGTCTACGGCCTGTTCAGCGACAAGCCCGGCGACTATGTGAAGAAGCCCATGCGGGACTGCACCGGCCGCGAGATCTGCATGGAGTGGCTGTACCATCTGGGCGTGCCCACCGAGGACATCGCTGAGCTGGCCGAACACAGCGCCAACACCGTGCCGGTCATGATGCCCTATATCGACGCCTTCTTCATGCCGCGTGCTTTCGGCGACCGCCCCGATATCGTGCCGCAGGGTGCCGTCAACTTCGCCTTCCTCGGCCAGTTCGCCGAGACCGGCCGCGACACCATCTTCACCACCGAGTATTCGATGCGCACCGGCATGGAGGCCGTTTACACTCTGCTGAACATCGACCGCGGCGTGCCGGAGGTTTGGGGCAGCACCTATGACGTCCGCAGCCTGATCGATGCTACCGTGAAGCTCCGCGACGGCAAGAAGATCACCGAGATGGACCTGCCGTTTATCCAGCGAGTCGCGCTCAAGGAAGTGCTCAAGAAGATCGAGGGCACCGACCTTGAAAAGTTCCTCAAGGAGTATCACGCCATCTGACGTGCGTGCCGAAATGATTTCTCCGATCCGTTTTTGGATCTCCCCCTGAATGGGGCCGGGCCCTGCAAGCCTGAGACGGGATGCAGGGCTCGGCCTTTTTTCGTGGAAATTTACAGAAAACTCATAGAAAGGTATGACTTTCGTGAAATGATTTTGCGCAGAATCTACGGTTTCGCCTTGAGAAAAGTGTCAAAGTGTGTTATGCTTATACTACAAATATGGCGCAGGGGAGAGAGCCTGTGCCGCAAAACCGTGTTGTACGATCAAAAGGAGGTCATTTCCTGTGAAACAGTTCATTTCCCGCCGCAGCTTTATGAAGGCTGCTGGAGCTGCCACTGCACTGACCGCAGTCTCGTTTGCTGCGCCCGCGGCGTCGGCCGAAGAGACCAATTGCTTCCTTGGTGACAAATCGGCGGTCACCATCCTCTACACCAACGATGTGCACACCTACATTGACAAAAAGTCCCCCGAACTGACCTATGCCGCCATCGCTGCGCTGAAAAAGAGCTACGAGGATGCGGGCCAGAACGTCCTGCTCGTGGACGCCGGTGACCACATTCAGGGCACCGCCTATGGCTCCATGGACGATGGCGAGACCATCATCAAGCTGATGAACGAGGCGGGCTACGATCTGGCCACCCCCGGCAACCATGAATTCGACTACGGCATGGCCCGCGCCAAGGCGGTCATGAAGGAAGCCGACTTCCCCTACATCTCCTGCAACTGGGTCGATTTGCGCACCGGCCTGAAGGTGCTGCCCACCATCAAGATGTTCACCATCGGCGGTGCCCGCATCGCCTTTGTGGGCGTCACCACCCCGGAGACCTTCACAAAATCCACCCCGGCCTACTTTATGAACGCCAGCCAGACCAAGTACATCTATGATATCCTCGGCGGCGACGACGGCCAGAAGCTGTACAATGCGGTCCAGAAGGCCATCGACAAGGCAAAGTTCCTTGGCGCAACCTACATCATCGGCCTCGGCCATCTGGGCGTGGATCCCTCCTCTTCGCCGTGGACCAGTGAAGAGGTCATCGCCCATACCACCGGCTTCGACGCCTTCATCGACGGCCACTCCCACACCGTGATGGAGAACAAGCAGGTGGCCGATGCCTCCGGCAAGGCCGTCACCCTGACCCAGACCGGCTCCTACTTCAAGAATGTCGGCAAGATGACCATCGGTGCGGACGGTGCCATTACCACCGAACTGATCGATACTTACGAGGGCGCGGACGCAGCCGTGGCCGCCACTGCCGCCGAGTGGATCAGCGCTGTGGACGATATGCTGGGCGAGGAAATCGCTGTGGGCGACTCCAAGTTCTACATCAATGACCCCGCCACCGGCAAGCGCCGCATCCGCTCCGGCGAGACCAACCTCGGAGACTTCGTGGCTGACGGCATCTATACCTACTTCAACGAGATCGAAGAACTGCACTGCGATATCGCCATCATGAACGGCGGCGGCATCCGCACCGATGTGGACGTAGGCCCGTGGAGCTTCAAGACCTGCAAGACCGTCAGCCCCTTCGGCAATGTGGCTTGCCTGATGTCCGTCACCGGTCAGCAGATCCAAGACGCGCTGGAGTTCGGTGCCCGCTTTGTGGGTTCGGACGGCAAGGAGAACGGCGGCTTCCTGCATGTGGCCGGTGCCCGGTATGAGATCCACGCCATGATGCCCAACACCGTCCTCACCGACGACAAGAACGTCTGGCAGGGCAGCGCCACCACCCCCCGCGTGACCAACGTGGAAATCTACAACAAGACCACCGGCACCTATGAGCCGCTGAACCCCAGCGCCACCTATGCGCTGGCCGGTATGAACTATACCCTGCGCAACCTCGGCGACGGCTTTGCGATGTTCGACGGTGCGACCCTCATCAAGGACTATGTCTCCGAGGACTACCTCGTTATGTCCAGCTACGCGGCCATGTTCGGCGGTGTGGACGAGAACGGTCTGCCTCACCTGACCAGCGCCAACAGCCCGCTGGCCGATTACCCCGGCTACCTCCTCAACTATGAGGAACCTTACGGTGCGGGCCGCATCCAGATCATCTGGTAAGGCTGCTCCGGACGCTCTGAAATAGGAAATCAAAGGGAACAAAACGCCTCCCCGTGTAGAACGCATCCTACACGGGGAGGCGTTGTTCTGCCGTTAGCTGTTGACCACACCGGATCGCAGCATTCCGTTTTTTGTATCTTGTGAAATCTTGTTCTTTTCGACTGTATCAAAAGTGAATCTTTTTCTTCTCCAAAATTGCATAAAACCCGCCGAAAACGGGGGAAGTGTGATATAATAACCTTATTATGCTCTCCCAAACTGTGCGGGGAGGGCGGACAAAAGGATTACAGAGGAGAAAAAACCATCATGGAACGTGAAACCCTAAAATCGCGGCTGGGCTTCATCCTGCTCTCGGCGGGATGCGCTATCGGCATCGGCAACGTCTGGAAATTTCCGTATATGGCGGGTCAGGGCGGCGGCGGTGCCTTCGTGCTGTTCTATCTGCTCTTCCTCGTCATTCTGGGCTTACCCATCATGACCATGGAATTTGCAGTGGGCCGCGCCAGCCGCAAGAGCCCGGTGCGCGCCTATCAGGCGCTGGAAAAGCCGGGCCAGAAGTGGCACATCCACGGCTATTTTACCCTCATCGGGTGCTATCTGCTGATGATGTTTTACACCACCGTTGCGGGCTGGATGCTGCACTATTTTTACATGACGGCGGCCGGGAAGCTGTCCGGCCTGAGCACCGGGCAGGTGACGAATGCCTTCAGCGAGATGCTGGCAGACCCCGGCGTTATGGCGTTCTGGATGGTCTTCGTGGTCGCGTTCGGCATTCTGGTCTGCGCCAAGGGCCTGCAGAACGGCCTTGAGCGGGTGACCAAGGTCATGATGATCGCGCTGCTCGTCATCATGGTCGTCCTCGCGGTCAACAGTCTGTTCATGCCCGGCGCGAAGGAGGGCCTGAGCTTCTACCTCGTGCCCGATTTCGCCCGGATGAAAGAAGTCGGCGTGGTCAACACGCTGGTGGGCGCCATGAATCAGGCGTTCTTCACCCTGAGCCTCGGCATCGGTGCTATGGCCATTTTCGGCAGCTATATCGGCAAGGAGCACGCGCTGCTGGGCGAGTCCATCCGCATCGTGGCGCTGGATACCTTCGTAGCCATCACGGCGGGTCTGATCATCTTCCCGGCCTGTTTTACCTATGGCGTGGACCAGACCGCCGGTCCCAGCCTGATCTTCATCACCCTGCCCAACATCTTTGCCAACATGGCCATGGGCCGCCTGTGGGGCAGCCTGTTCTTCCTGTTCATGGCCTTCGCGGCACTGTCCACCGTGCTGGCGGTGTTTGAGAACATCATCTGCTGCGGCATGGAGCTGACCGGCTGCACCCGCAAGAAGTCCAGCATCGTGAACCTGTTCCTTATCATTGCGCTGTCCATGCCCTGCGTGCTGGGTTACAACATCTGGAGCTGGGACGGCTTTGCTGTGTTCGGCGGCGCAGTGCTGGACTTCGAGGATTTCCTCGTCAGCAACCTGTTCCTGCCGCTGGGTTCGCTGGTCTACCTGCTGTTCTGCGTCTCCCGCTATGGCTGGGGCTGGAACAACTACAAGAAGGAAGTCAACACCGGCGACGGCCCCAAGATGCAGGATTGGATGCGCGGCTATCTGTCCTACGGTCTGCCGCTGATCGTTCTGTTCATCTTTGCCTTCGGCATCTACGACAAATTCTTCGCCTAACAAATACCAGAGAGCGGGCTCTTCCTATGGGGAAGCCCGCTTTTTTCGAGAGGGAGGAGACTCCATTATGCACTTGTTGATCTGCGATGACGATGCACGGTTTGCCGCGCGGGTGGAGCAGAAAGTCCGGGACGAGCTGGCCCAGCGCGGGGTCCCGGCCCAGATCACCGTCTGCACCCGCGGCGAGGAGGCCCTTGCCACCCCGCATCTGGAGCTTTATCAAGTGGCGCTGCTGGACGTGGACCTTGACACCATGAACGGCATCTCACTGGGCCGCCAGCTGCGCCAGTCCAGCCCGGACATCGCCCTCATCTACATCTCTGCCTATCTGGAATTTGCGCCGGAGGGCTACACCGTCAATGCGTTCCGCTACATCCTCAAGCGGGACATGGAGCGGATGCTGCCCAACTGCTTGGAGGCCCTCTTCCACGAAAAGACGGCCAGCGGCCGCAAGGTGCTGACCATCCGGCAGAACCGCACCGAGATGGAGCTGCCCTATGACAGCATCTACTGCCTCGAAAGCGACCTGCGGAAGGTGAACGTCTACGGGGACGTGCCGCATCAGCCGCTCTGCTCCTATTACGGCAAGCTGACCGACCTGCCCGCCGAGCTGTTCGAGAACGGCTTCCTGCGGGTGGGGCGGAGCGATGTGGTGAATATGCGCTACATCTGCCAGATCAGCGGCTACAAGGTGACGCTGCGCAACGGGGTGGAACTGAGCGTCAGCCGGAACGGCTATGCGGCCATCCGGGCGACCTATCTGGAATGGAAGGGGCAGTTTAGCGATGGATCCTGAATCGTGGTTTCTGATCGGCCACATCGTCTGCATTTCGCAGTGGTGCGCCTTTATCATGGTGGACTACGCCTACCTTGGCAAAGGCCGGGTGCGGCCGCTCTGGCTCTGGACGACTGTACTGGTGGCGGGGGAGCTGTTCCTTGGCATCAAGCTCAACATCGGTTTCTTCACCCTGTTGAGCATCTGGGAAAATGTCGGCTTCGTGCTGGTCTCCACGCTGCTGTTCGGCGGCACGCTGGCCCAGAAGCTGACGGCGGCCCTCATCAACGGCACCATGTGTCTGCTGGCGGAAAATACCGTCCGGTATGTGGCTTCGTGGGCGACGCATACCTCGCTTCTGATGATCTGGAAACGGATGGACTGCCTTGTGGCAATGACCATCACGAATGTCATCGTGGGCGTTCTGGTGGCCTACTTTGCCCACAAATGGAAGACTGAGCGGGCGCTGGAATCCCCACAGGCGCTGGTGATGTCCTTCTTTCCCGGCATCACGGTGGTGCTGAACGTGGTGCTGATGATCTCCGCCGAGGACAAGCCCGCCGATTTCCTGATGCTTCTGCTGACGCTGGGTCTGACTGTGGCAGTGCTCATCCATATGGGCATCGTCCAGATGTTCAACGACCAGATGGCGCAGCAGCAAGCGCTCCACGTTCAGGCAGCGCTGGAGCGGGAACGCGCCGAGGCATTGATGGACTCTTATACCACCCAGCGCCGCCTGACCCATGAGTTCACCAACCACACCGATGCGCTGGCCCTGCTTTTGCAGCAGGGAGAGTACGAGGAGGCCAAGGCGTATCTTGCAACGGTGACCAAGACCATTGCGGCCAACACCACCATCATGGACACCCACAACCCGCTGCTGGATGCCCTATTGAGCAAAAAGTATGAGGAAGCCAGCCGCAAGGGAGTCATGCTCTACTTTGACCTGCCGGACCTGCGGGAGATCCCGCTGGACAACACCGACCTTGTGATGGTGGTGTCCAACCTGCTCAACAATGCCATTGATGCCGCTGCAAAAGCCGACCCGCCGGAGGTGTATTTTCGGATGCGCAAAACGGAGGCGGAGCTGCTGGTCTCGGTGCGGAATCGGGTGCAGAAGAACCTCGACCTCCCGGACGGCCAGCTCCCGCGCAGCACCAAAAAGGAGCCGGGGCACGGCATGGGCCTGTGGAACGTGACCGACGTGCTGCGCAAATATCAGGGCGAATACACCATCAGCTGCCGGGAAAAATGGTTCCGGTTCACCTGTTCGGTGCCCGTCCGCAAAATATGACATCCTCCCCCGCAGAATATGACATTTCGGGTGAAATGCCCGGCGGCATTTGGTATAATCTGGCTAAGAACAAGGCGGAACTCCAGAGCCAGTGCGTTGCGGCCGAAGCAATTCGGAGGTGCTGGCGGGGGAGAGGGCAGAGCCGCAGAGCGTGTGTGCTGTTTTGCAGCCTTGTCTGGTGAAAAGTCCTAACGAAGCTCTTGACGGTGATCGGGGGATTGCTGTTTATAGAGACTCTTTTAAGGGCCGTGTCGGTGCGTGTCGTTGTGTGGGAACGGGATGCGCTTTTCGATGCGGCAGCGGAGAGAGCTTCGGATAGGGCTTTTTTTAGTCGTAAACAAAGGCGGAACTCTTGCCAAACGGGTTCTGCCTTTTTATAATGGAAATAGAAAACGGCCCCGCTGCGGGGCCGAGAAAGAAGGAACGTTTATGAAACTGCCGGAAAAGAAACAGCGCTGGGTCCTGCATGAGGACACTCTGCCGCAGCCCGCAGGCGCGGGCGTCACCCGCCGGGTGCTGGCCTATACAGACGGCCTGATGTGTGTGGAGAACACCTTTGAAAAGGGCGCGGTCGGCGCACTGCACCACCACCCCCACACCCAGATCACCTATGTGGTCTCCGGTGCCTTCGAGTTCACCACCGAAGCGGGCATCCTGCTGGATATCTTCACCCCCATGCGGGAGGATTTTGTGTAACAAAAAGAGCGGACGAGTGCAACGGCTCGTCCGCTCTTTTGCTTGATAGGAATTTATTCCGGCTTGACCTGAAGCTCCTGCTCGCAGTAGATGCAGCGATACTTGCCGTTGGAACTCAGTTCGAAGATCTGGTCGCACTCTTCCTCAATGGAGGAGATGCAGCGGGGGTTCTTGCACCGCACGATGTTGACCAGACGCTTGGGGGGCTGGGGTTTTTCCTTTTTGACCGCCTTGCCGTCCTTGATGATGGTCACGCTGATGTTGGGGTCGAGGTAGGCCAGCACATCGAGGTTCAGCCACGAAGCATCGCCCTCCACCTTGATGATGTCCTTGCGGCCGCCCTCTGCCTTGTGGGAGCGGGCGTTCTGGATCAGCGCCACGCTGGCGGTGCGGTTGCCTTTGATGCCCAGCAGATCCATCAGGCCGACGGCAGTGCCCGCCTTGATGTGATCGATCACGATACCATTCTGGATTTCATCGATGTTCAGCATTTCAGTTGCCCTCCTTGGCCTTGGGGTCCTGCAGACCCAGCAGAGTCATGATCAGCGCCATACGGACGTAGACAGCGTTCTGCACTTGTTCAAAATAGGCGGCACGCGGGTCGTCGTCCACATCCAGCGCGATCTCGTTCACGCGGGGCAGGGGATGAAGCACGGCCATGTTCTCTTTGGCCAGCGCCATCTTCTCGCTGGTCAGGATGTAGCTGTTCTTCAGGCGGATGTAGTCTTCCTCGTTGAAGAAGCGCTCCTTCTGCACACGGGTCATGTACAGGATGTCCAGCTCCGGCATGGATTCCTCAAGGCTGCGGGTCTCACGGTACTCGATGCCCTTGGCTTCCAGCACATCTTTGATGATGTAATCGGGCACCCGCAGCTCCTCCGGGCTGATGAGCACGAAGCGGATGTTTTTGCAGCGGGCCATCGTCTTGATGAGAGAGTGGACGGTGCGGCCGAACTTCAGATCGCCGCACAGGCCGATGGTCAGGTTGTCCAGCCGGCCCATCCGGGAGCGGATGGTCATCAGGTCGGTCATGGTCTGGGTGGGGTGCTGATGGCCGCCGTCGCCCGCATTGATGACCGGGATGCGGGAGTAGCGGGAAGCGCGGAGCGGCGCACCCTCTTTGGAGTGGCGCATGGCCACAATGTCGGCGTAGCAGGAGATCACGCGGATGGTGTCGGCGACGCTTTCACCCTTGGAAGCGCTGGAAACGTTCTCGCTCGGAAAACCCAGCACGTGTCCGCCGAGGTTCAGCATGGCCGCCTCGAAGGAGAGGCGGGTGCGGGTGGACGGCTCGTAGAACAGGGTGGCGAGTTTTTTGTGGGCCGCAACGTCCTGATAAGCGGCAGGATCGGATCGGATGCGGTCAGCTAAGTTCAGCAGGGAGTCGATCTCTTCCGGGCTGAAATCCAAGGGGTCGATCAGATGACGCATGAATTTTTACCTCCATCAAAGTAATTTTCGCAGAATGGAAAAGTCAAAGAAATTTGTGTAATAACTCAGCGAACGCATGACTGGGTGACACAGCCGATTGAAACAGATCTCGTCGAGCAGCAGCATGGCCTCGCCCGGTGCCAGCCGCATGGCCGCGCGGATGGCCTCGTCGCCGCAGCTGGCCTTCAGGTGGGCGACATTGGACGAGATCTGCTGGCTGCACTCCTGCTCCAAGATATCGAACACGCCGCCGCTCAGGTCGATGCGGGTGTAGTCCCGGTTGCCGAACAGCGCACGGGGCAGATAATCGATGGAGTAGATGACCGGGGTGGTATCGGCGAGGATCCGCTTTTTGATGCAGATCACCTCATCCCCCGGCGCAATGGCCAGATCGCGGGCCAGCTCGGCCCCGGCGCGGATGGGATAGATCTGGATGCCATCGGCGTGGGGGTAGCTGCCAAAACTGCGGATCAGCGGGTAATATTCCAGCTTTTGATCCAACCGGCTGCGCAGGTTGAGCACAGTGCGGTTGACCACGGTTCCGATGCCGCGCACCCGCTCGATGTATCCGGCACGCTCCATCTCGCTCAGCGCATCGCGGATGACGGTGCGGCTGACGCCAAGTTGTGCGGCCAGATCGACCTCAGCGGGCAGACGGTCCGCGTCGGCGTAGCAGCCGGTACGCAGTTCTTCCAGCAGCGCGGCCACGATGCGGTCACTGATGACCGCACCGCCCAAGCGGATGGAAGACGAAGAGCTGGAATCTTTCATAGGTTGTATCCTCCGGTTCACGGGCGGGGCTGCCGCCCGGACATGCAGAAAACTGCCCTGTGACCCCAAAGTTTCACTGGACAATTTTTCTTGCATTCATTATAACATAAGATAAGATGATTTCAAACGGCAATTATACTGGAATCCGGAAGAAAGTATGATTTTATTTTGGAGGAGATTGAAAATGGAACTTTTGCTGCACAAGGTCTGCGGCCAGCCCGCCGCATTTCCTGTAACCATCCGCCGCTGCGGCCCGGCGGATGCCGATGCCTTTTACGCGCTGCAAAATGAGGTGCGTGCCGCCATGCCGCACCCGGAGCAGTTCGTGCCCGATACACTGGAGAATATCACGGCTTATCTGACCGGAGATCTCTGCCTCGGCGTGTATGACGGCGCTCGGCTGGGGGCCTATTTCATCCTGCGCTACTGCGGCCAGAGTGAGCACAATTACGCGGCGTTTCTGGGCGTTCCGAAGAGCGAGTGGGACCACTGGGCCAACGCCGACAGTGCCATCGTCCACCCGGACTGGCGGGGCAACGGCTTGCAACGCAAGCTCCTTGAAGCCGCGCTGCCCCTGCTCCGCCCCGGCATCGTGGGCATCGGGGCCACCGTCAGCCCCGAAAACCAGTACAGTTTGAACAATGCCCTCGCCAGCGGTTTCACCATCGCCGCCCGGCGGGAGATGTACGGCGGGTATGACCGGTATCTGCTGAAAAAAATGGTGTAAAATGAGGCGGCTGCGGAAAACAAAAAAGCCACCTGATGAAAATCAGGTGGCTTTTGGTTGGGGATGAGAGAATCGAACTCCCACAAGTAGAGTCAGAGTCTACCGCACTACCACTATGCAAATCCCCAAGATCTGTTTTGTTGTCTGGCTTTCGAGCCGCTCAACGTGTGCTATTATACGGGAAAAGGCGGGAGTTGTCAAGCACTTTTTCAAACTTTTTTGCAGAAATTTGAAAAACCGGCCTGAACTCTGCGCAGCGCAGGGTTCAGACCGGTTTGTATGGTTACGGAGTTTTCTTAGGCTGCAGCCCTTTCCGGCTGTTTTGCGGTCAGTTTATGCCGCACCACCAACAGGCAGATGAGGTGGACGGAAGCCGTCAGCACCCAACTGATCGGGTAGCTGATGTAAAGGGTCGTGGTGGAACGGAAGAGTTGGAAGATGGTGGCAATCCAGACCAGACGGAGCAGGCAGCTGCCGATGAGGCTGACCACCATGGGCAAGACCGAGTAGCCGCGGCCGCGCAGACAACTGGCCAGTGTGTCCATCACGCCGCAGAGGAAGTAGCTGGTGCAGATGACCCGCATCCGGGCCAGACCGGCGGCGATGACGGTCTCATCGGTGGAATAGAAGCGGAGCAGCCCTTCACCGGCAAAGTAAGCGCCGCCGCCCAGCACCACGCCGACGACCACGGCACAGAGCAGACAGTTCCGCATGACGCGGTCAAGGTTGTCGTACCGGCGGGCACCCATGTTCTGACTGGTAAAGGTCACGGCAGCCTGTGCAAAGGCGTTCATGCCGGTGTAGATGAAGCCCTCGATGTTGGAGGCTGCCGAGTTGCCAGCGACCACGATGGAGCCGAAGGAGTTGATGGACGACTGGATGACCACGTTGGAGAGGCTGAACACCGTGCTCTGCAAGCCGGCGGGCAGACCGATCTTCAGGATCTGCAGCAGAGCCCCTTTGTGAAAGCCCAGATGCCGCAGGTCGAGGTGGAGGGCACCTTCCTCCCGGATGAGCAGGATGGTGACCATGATAGCGGAAACGGTCTGGCTGATGATGGTCGCCAGCGCCACACCGGCCACGCTCATCTGGAAGAGGATGACGAACACGAGGTTCAGCACCACATTGATGATGCCGGACACGGCCAGACAGTAGAGCGGGCGGCGGGTGTCGCCCACAGCACGCAGCAGCGCCGCGCTGAAGTTGTACAGCATGGTCATGGGCATCCCGATGAAGTAGATCTTCAGGTAGAGGGTCGAAAGGCCAATGACATCTTCCGGGCAGGACATCAGTTCCAGCAGACCGCGCGCCGCAAAGAAGCCTACAAAGGCCAGCAGCACGCCGCTGACGAGACCCAGCGTCACCGACGTCTGGACCGTATTCTGGACGCCGCGTTCATCTTTGGCACCAAAGCAGCGGGCGGCCACGACATTGGCACCCAGCGAAAGGCCGACGAAAAGGTTGACCAGCAGGTTGATGAGCGCACCGTTGGAGCCGACAGCGGCCAGTGCCGTGCTGCCCGCAAACCGCCCGACCACAACGACGTCGGCCGCGTTAAAGAGGAGCTGCAGGATGCTGGACGCTGCCAGCGGCAGGGAAAACAGGATGATCTTTTTCAGCATCGGGCCGGTGGTCAGGTCGCCCGTGCGGGGAGATTGTGCCATGGAAAATGCCGCCTCCTTTGATTTTTACGATCCATTCGGATGAGCCGGATCTCACAAGCTGCGCCGCCGTTTTTTCGAAGCGGCGCAATTCCTTATTATAACGCGGCATCAGGTAAAATACAAGTAAAATCAAAACAAAAAAGGCTCCGCACGGCGGCAGGACCTGAAAAAACCGTTAAAGGGTGAGGGTGCGCCAGTGCTCCGGTTTCTCGTAATCGGTGGTCACGCCGTCGTCGGTATACATCCGGTAGGAAGCGTGAGCCCCATCGGGCAGATAGCTCCATAGGTTCAGCTTGGTGTCGTCCAACTGGGCGGTGTTGTCGGCAGGAGAAGCCACCGGCACGAGGTGGCCGGGCCGGACAAAGAGCAGCACTTCGTCCAGCCCACAGCGGACGTAGTGATGCCCGGCGGGGAGGATCTCCTCGTCGTGATCGTCTGCTGCCCGCAGACGGAGCAGTTTCATGGATTCAGGCAGGTAGACCATCCGGCCGTGGGCGTTCTGGGTGTAGACGGGCGCGGCCATCAGACCTTCACCGAGGAGAAGCTGGTCCTGCACCTCGCGGGCATCGGGGTCGCCGGGGTAATCAAAGGCCAGCGGCCGGAAGTAGGAGCCGTTTTCCAGCGCCGCCTTCATGAACTCGCTGTAGAGGTAGGGGAGCAGGGCATAGCGGAGCTGCAGCATCTTGCGGATGGCGGGCAGCTCGTCCTCGAACTGGTAATATTCCTGCGCGCGGGTGCCGGAACTGGAATGGTTGCGCATCAGCGGGGTCAGGATGCCGAACTCCAGCCAGCGCAGGGCAAGGTCGGGCGTGGTGTCGTAGCCGAAGCCGCACAGGTCCGCGCCGGTGTACAGGAAGCCGCACATCTGGACGTTGGGCATCATCTGGATGTTGGCCAGAAGCTGCCCCCACGAGGAATTGTTATCGCCCAGCCAGATGCCGCCGTACCGGTGTGAACCGATGAAGCTGGAACGGCTGTAGAGCAGGGTGCGCTTGTCCGGGCGTTCCTTTGCTAAGGCTTCCCCGGCGGCGCGGGTCATGCTGCCGCCGTAGAGGTTGTGGACCCGGTCGTGACGGATGCGCTGGCCGTTTATCTCGTGGTAGAAGCTGGCGTAGTCTTCGGGGCTGTTCATCAGGCCCATGACGCCGCCCACGATCTTCTCGAAGAAATCTTTCTGCTCGATGTTCGGCATCTTGCTCATCTCGGCCATGGAGTCGAAGAAGGCTTTCAGCCGGTCGGGGGAGTAGAAAAGGGCAGGCTCGTTCATATCGTTCCAGAAGCCCTCAATGCCGAGGTCCGTCAGCGCTTTGTACCGCCCGCCGAACCACTCCCGCACTTCCGGGCGGAGGAAATCGGCAAAATACGCCTTGCCGGGCCAGACCGCGGCCACAAAGGGGGTGCCGTCGGCCTTTTTGCAGAAGTAATCCTTGGCAAGACCCTCTTGGCAGGTCTCGTCCTTTTCGTCGATGCGCACGCCCGCGTCAATGATGGGCACCAGACGGATGCCCTCGGCCTTGAGGTCGTCGGCGAGCTGTTTCAGGTCGGGGAAGCGCTCTTTGTTCACGGTAAAATCGGCGTAGCCCTGCATGTAGTCGATGTCCATGCAGATCATGTCCAGCGGCAGGTCGTGGGTCTTGTACTGCTGTGCCACCGTGCGGATGTCGGCTTCGGTCTTGTAGCCGAAGCGGCTCTGGGCCAGACCAAAGGCCCATTTCGGCGGGATGTAGCTGCGGCCGATGAGGGTGCGGAACTCCCTGCACAGGGCGTTCTCGTCCCCGCCGGAAAGCAGATACAGCTCATAGTTCGGCTCTTCGGTGCGGATGGTCAGGGTGTCGTGCCGGGTGTAGCCGATGTCATAATGGACTTTTCCGGGGAAATCCACAAAGAGGCCAAAGCACTCCGCTCCATTGCGGATCAGCAGAAAATTGTGCGCACCATAGTAGGAAAGCTTGTCCTCAGTGTGGCGGGCCTCGTCGGTGTTGTTGGTGACGTAATGCCAGCCGCGCTTGTTCAACCCGCGGGGCATTTCGCCCAAGCCGTAAACGACGCAGTCCTCCAGCATCTTGTACTGCCAGCCGCCGGGCAGGGCGGTCAGAAACGGAACGGGATCCTCACAGAGCGGGAGCGTCTGCACGACGCTCTCGGTGGGGATGGGGTGCCCGAATGAAAAACGCTGGATCACGGTGGAACCCTCCTTCGAAACGCTGCAAAAACAAACATTTTAATAGGATGGCTTAATAGTACGGCAGAACCGACTCCGGAGCAAGGGACAAAACAGGCAGAAAAATAAAACAAAACCGGCGTTGCGCCCCGGTAAGCAAACCCATACTGAAACGAAAGGCGCACGGAAAACCTTGCCGGATGAATTGAAAAATGTCAAAGGGCTTGGTATAATGGATGCGTTCGGAATCGAAATCCATAAAGGGAGGGTTCTCCATGTATCGTAACGGCATCAAGCGGCTGCTGGCCATCCTGCTGTCCCTGTGCGGGATGCTCGTACTTTCGCCGCTGCTGCTCATTCTCTGCATCGCCATCAAGGTGGATTCGCCGGGGCCTATTCTCTTCAAGCAGAAGCGGGTGGGCATCCATAAAAAGCACTTCAACATCCTCAAATTCCGCACCATGCGGATCGATACCCCCCACGATATGCCCACTCATCTGCTCAAGGATCCGGATCAATATATCACGCGGGTGGGGCATTTCCTGCGCAAGACCAGCCTTGACGAGCTGCCCCAGCTCTGGAACATCTTTGTGGGGGACATGGCGGTCATCGGCCCGCGCCCGGCGCTGTGGAACCAGTATGACCTGCTGGCCCAGCGGGACAAATACGGTGCCAATGATGTCCGCCCCGGCCTGACCGGCTGGGCGCAGATCCACGGCCGCGACGAGCTGGAGATCGACGAAAAGGCGAAACTCGACGGCTACTATGTGGAGCATTTGAGCTTCGGGATGGACGTGAAGTGCTTTTTCGGCACCATTGTGGCCGTGCTGGACCACGACGGCGTGGTAGAAGGCGGCACCGGCACCCTCCACGAAGAAGAGAAAAAGAAGAAGTAACCCGTTGAAACCGGTTGATTTATCCCGGAAAACGGCTATAATAAAGAGAGTACACAAGAATACGAAGGAGGATTTCCATGAATCGCACCTACATCCAAGAGGTACAAAAGGAAATTGGCAACACGATCAAGGTCCAAGGTTTTATCGAGAACCTGCGCAACAGCAAGTATATGGCCTTTATCGTGCTGAAGGATATTACCGGCAAGCTGCAGATTACCGTTGAGAAGGAAGACCACCCCGAACTGGTGGATACCATCGACCGGCTGACCCCGGATTCCGTCATCACCGTGACCGGCAAGGTGATGGAGAACGATTACGTCAAGATGGGCGGCATCGAGATGATCCCGGAGTCCATCGAGATCGAGAGCATTGCCGACGCACTGCCCATCGTCCGCAAGGAGATCGCTGCCACCAAGAAGAAGAAGGCCGTCGAGCGCTCCAGCATCGACCAGCGCATCGACTACCGCTGGGTGGATCTGCGCACCGATGAAAATCAACTGATGTTCAAGGCCCAGAGCTGCATGGTCAACGCCATGCGCAAGTTCCTGCTGGACGAGAATTTCATCGAGATCCACACCCCCAAGTTGATTGCGGCCGCCAGCGAGAGCGGCTCTGAGGTGTTCAAGGTCGATTATTTTGACCGCAACGCTTATCTGGCCCAGAGTCCCCAGTTCTACAAGCAGATGGCGATGGCTGCCGGCTTTGAGCGCATCTTCGAGACCGGCCCCGTCTTCCGCGCCGAGAAGAGCTACACCAACAAGCACGCTACCGAGTTCTCCGGCTTCGATCTGGAGTTCAGCTACATCACCTCCTTCTATGACGTCATGAAGATGGAAGAGGAGCTGCTGAAGGCCGGTCTGGCCGCCGTGAAGGAAGCTTACGGCGAGCAGATCAAGGAAGCCTTCGGGCAGGAGGTCATCGTCCCGGAGACTCCGTTCCCCGTGGTCAAGCTGGCCGACCTGTACAAGGGTCTGGAAGAGGAGTTCGGCTACACCGTCGATGACTCCGAGAAGGGCGACCTGACCACCGAGGCCGAGCGCCTGAGCTACGAGTGGGTCAAGAAGCACTACAACCACGAGTTCCTGTTCATCACCGATTACTCCGCCGAGAAGCGCGCCTTCTACCACATGCGCGACGAAAACGGCGTGCCGCAGGGCTACGACCTGATCTGGCGCGGTGTTGAGATCACCACCGGCGCCCAGCGTGAGCACCGCTATGAGGTGCTGAAGAAGCAGGCGGAGGAAAAGGGTCTGGCCGAGGACGTCAAGTTCTATCTGGAGTTCTTCCAGTACGGCTGCCCCCCGCACGGCGGCTTCGGCCTTGGCATCGACCGCCTGACCATGCTGCTCTGCGGTCTGCCCATCAAGGAGGCCGAGTTCCTGTTCCGCGGCCCCAACCGTCTGACCCCGTAAGGAGGGAGGCGTTTTGCGATGAACGCCGCCGAACATTATAAGACCCGCTATCTGGAACCCAAGGATCTGGATCAGTACAACGCCCTGCTCCGCTACACCTTTCAGGTCACGGAGGAAGAGCTGACCGCGACCGGCTGGAAGGACGATGAGATCAAACAGTCGAAATTCCCGGTGCTGGAACGCGCCGATGTGCTGGGCTGCTTCGATGGGGACGCCCTCGTTTCCCAGTTCGCAGTCTACCCGCTGAAGATGAACATCTACGATACGGTGTACCATGTCGGCTTTGTCACCAGCGTCTGCACCTACCCGGAGTACACCGGGCAGGGTATCATGAAAAAGCTGATGATCCAAGGCCTGACCCAGATGCACGAGGAGGGCAAATCCTTCGCGCTGCTCTACCCGTATTCCATCCCGCTGTATCACCATCTGGGGTGGGAGATCGTCTCCAACAAGATCTCGTTCAACATCAAGGATCGGCAGATCCCCACCAAAGTCAAGGCGCCCGGCTACGTCCGCCGCGTTTCGTGGGACAACACCGAGTTCCATGAGCTGCACTCCCATTTCGCTTCCATTACCCACGGGTGCCTGTTCCGCAACAGTCTTGCGTGGGAGGAATACTGGCGCTGGGACGAGGATGACACCAACGTTGCCGTCTACTACAACGTCAAGGGTAAGCCCTGCGGCTACATGGTCTATCTCATCAAGAACGACATCATGCACATCAAGGAAATGGTCTACCTGAACCGCGAGGCGCAGAAAGGCCTGTGGGAGTACATCCACGCCCATGATTCCATGATCGACGAGGTGCACGGCAGCACCTACTTCAGCGAACCCATCGCCTTTGAGATGGACGACGGCGACATCAAGGAGAGCATCCGCCCTTATGCCATGGGCCGCATCATCGACGTGGAAGATTTCCTCGCCGATTACCCCTGTGACCCGGACGGCGGCACCCTGACCATCGCGCTGGAGATCGAGGATCAGCTCCTGCCGTGGAACGACCGCACCTTCACGGTGAAGTTTGAAAACGGCAGATGTGTCCAGACCAACGAACCGGCCGAGTACCGCCTGAAAATGGGCATCGGCACCTTTTCCACCCTGCTTCTGGGATACAAAACGGCAGAACGCCTGTTTGAACTGGAACGCATCGAGGGCAGGGAGGAGGCTGTGGAACGGCTGGACGATGTTCTCTTCCATAAGATCCCTTACATTTCGGATTACATCTGAGCCTTGAGAGACTGCTGCATCTGCGGCAGTCTCTTTCTGCATCATTTCAAAACCAAAAGATCCCGCTCCGGGCAGTGTCAAGGCTGCATCCGGGGCGGGATCTTTTCTGGGGGAGATATGCAGGAAAGAAAATGGTTAGAGAATCGTCGGCACCAGCTCGGCCAGTTTTTCGGCCAGCTGGGCGTGTCCCTTGCGGGTCAGGTGCATGAAGTCGATCTGGTTGAACTCGCACCCTTCGGCGTCGAAGAAGTGGACATTGTTGCGCTCCGCGATCATCTTAAACTGGGCCGCGACCCCGCGGGATCTCTCCACACAGCCGTCGCCCATGACCTCATCGTGGAAGCCCTCCTTGATGCGGGGAGGGGCCACGACCAGAATGTTGGGGGTCTTGCCGCCCCAGCAGTCTACGCTCTTGCATTTCTGGATCAGGCGCTCCATGCCTGCGCCGATACAGGCGGCATTGGCTCCGAAACGCTCCTTGACGTCGTTGGTGCCCAGCATGAGGATGAGCAGATCAATGACCTCGTGGCTCTTGAGCAGGGCGTAGCACACGCTCAGGGCATCCATGGACTCGTGGATGGGGTCCACAAAAACGGTGGTCCGGCCGGACAGACCTTCTTCGGTGACGAGGTACTTGTCGCCCAGTGCAGTCTGTAACCGGCAGGTCCAGCGCTCATTCTCATTGAAGCGGATGCCGCCGTCGGCGTTGTCTTTCGGGTCGGCGCAGTAGCCGTGGGTGTTGGAGTCGCCGAGGCAGAGGATATGAGTTTTCATCGCAAATACACTCCTTTTTCAATTACAGTTCCGGATGGCACTGGCGGAAATAATATACCGCGCCGACCATTCCGGCGTCGTTGTGCAGCTGGGCCGCACGAACTTCCAGCCCCTCGGCAAAGGCGGGCATGACCGAGGCCTTCACCTTTGCGGCAATGGGGTCGATGAGCAGCTTTTGCTGGGCGGACACACCGCCGCCGATGAGGATCAACTGCGGGTTGAAGATGTGTACCATGCCCGCAAGGCCCTGCGCGATCTCGTCTGTCCAATGGTCCAGCAGGGCGAGGACCGTTTCATCGCCCGCTTCTGCCGCCGCAAAGATCGCCCGGCCGTCCGTCCAATCGGGGTTCTTTTCCTTGGCGGCGCGGACCAGTGCGGTGGTGGCGGCGTACCGCTCCCAGCAGCCCACGGCCCCGCAGGTGCACGGCACGCCGTCAAGGGCGTGGAGCCGGTAGTGGCCGATCTCGCCGCCAAGGCCGCGGGCACCTTCCAGCAGACGGCCGCCGGTCAGGATGCCGCCGCCGACGCCGGTGCCGAGGGTCACGCCGATGACGTCGGTGTAACCCTTCGCTCCGCCGACCCAGACCTCGCCGAGGCACATGCAGTTGGCATCGTTGGCAACAGTGACGGGCAGACCGAAGAGGGCTTCCAGTTCGGCCTTGATGGGGGAGCCGATGTAATGAGGCACATTGCCGCAGGTCCCGACGACGGTGCCCGCGGGGCTGTCGATCTGGCCGGTGGCGGACACGCCCACGCCGACGAAGGAAGCGGGGGAAAGGCCCTGCGCGTTCCCAAAGGTTTTGGCCGCTTTGAGCACCGTGGTCAGGATGGGGGTCTCGTAGCCGTCGAAGCTGACGCTCTCCTCGGCTTTGGCCAGCACCGCGCCGGTCTCGTCCACGACGCCCAGCTTGACGGAAGTGCCGCCGATATCAATGGCAAGATATTGTTTCTGGTTCATAAAAAGCGTCTCCGCGTTATTTGTTCATGGCGTTGATGGCACCGGTGAAGCGGGCCGTGATCTCGGCCGGGCGGGTGATGGCACCGCCGACGACGAGGGCAAAAGCACCGGCTTCCAGCGCCTTGACGGCCTGTTCGGGATAGTGGATGTGGCCCTCGGCGATGATCTTAGCCGGGCACTCGGTGGCCAGCTTGTGCACGAAGTCAAAGTCGATGTCGTTGATGCCCTGCGTCTCCGGGGTGTAGCCGCGCATCGTAGTGCCCACAAAATCGGCCCCGGCCTCGGCACAGGCCATGGCGTTTTCGAAGTTGTCGCAGTCGGCCATCAGGAGCTGATTGGGATATTTTGCCTTGATGGCGCGGATGAACTCGGCGGAGGTGGAGCCGTCCGGGCGGAGAGCACCGGTGCCCTGCACGGCGAGGATATCCACACCGCACGCCACCAGCTCGTCCACTTCCTTCATGGTCACGGTGATGTACATGGGGGTGCCGGGGTAATCCTTCTTGATGATGCCGATGACGGGCAGATCGACGACCTCCTTGATCTGGGTGATGTCCCGCACGGTGTTGGCGCGGATGCCCACGGCCCCGCTCATGGCGGCAGCTTTTGCCATCAGGGGCATCACGCCGCCCTCCTTGGTGTACAGGGGTTCAGTCTCCAATGCCTGACAGGAAACGATCAGGCCGCCCTTGATCTGAGCAAACAGTTTTTCCTTATCCATGGTACTTGTCCTCCATTCTGATCTTGACGACAGCTTTGTGTACGTTCTTGCAATCGGGCTGCGCGATGCCGGGGCGGTGCAGCTCGCCGGGGAAGAAGATCACGAACCGCCCGCCGCCCAGCGTGCCAGTCACGGCATCGGGGCTGTCCTTGAAGCCGATATCGGGGGAGTAGGGCTTTACCTCGGTGCCCGGCTCGGTCTCGTAGCCCCAGCCTTCGCCGCCGGTCAGGTCGATCTGAAGATCAGCATAGAGGCGGTGGTATTCGGGGTGGGAACCCTCCATGGGCTGAAGGTCGGCGTCCATCACGTTGATGAACACATTCTCGCCGTCCACTTCGGTGCGGCCCAGCGGCAGGGCGTTCAGGTCACAGGCCGTCAGAAAGGTGATGGCCGTGTCGAGGTTTTTGTGGAAGCCCTGATATAAGCTCAGGTGCTCCAGAGTATCGCAGATCATAAGGTCCCTCCATCAAAAAAGAGCGCCGACCCTCTCCCCTCAGAAACGAGACGGAAGAGGGGGCGCTTTTTCAGTTACAGATTACAGCTTGGCGATGGCTGCTTCGATCATGGCCTGTGCCTCGGCGACGATGGGCTCATCTTCGGGGATGAGGCCGGGCATGGGCTCGCGGACGCCGCCCAGCTCCAGACCGTACATCCGGCGCAGAATCTCCTTCTGCACCGCGTACAGGTTGCCGTGGGCCTCGCACATCTTGTAGATGATGCGGTCGGCATCGTACTGGATGGCCTGAGCTTCCTTGATCTCGCCCTTGTTGATGTGGTCGTTCATGGCCAGATACAGCTCCGGCATCACGGCGTAGGTGCCGCCGATGCCGCCGTCTGCGCCGATGACGCGGCCGGAAACGAACTGCTCATCGGGGCCGTTGAAGACCACGAAGTTGCCCTCGCCGCGAGCCTTGATGCCGGCATCCTTGAACATCTGGATGTCCTGCGTGGGCATGGAGCTGTTCTTGACGGCGACGACGTTGGGGTTCTTGAGCATGGTGTTCAGCAAGCTCATGGTCAGGGCCGTACCGGCCAGCTGGGGAATGTTGTAGATGACGAAATCGGTGTGGGGGGCAGCGGCAGACATGGCGTTCCAATACTCTGCGATGGCGTACTCCGGCAGATGGAAGTAGATGGGGGGGATGGAAGCGATGGCGTCCACGCCCACACTCTCGGCGTGCTTGGCCAGCTCCACACTGTCGGCGGTGTTGTTGCAGCCGACATGGGCGATGACGGTGATCTTGCCCTTGGCCTCGCTCATCACGGCCTCCAGCAGCTTCTTGCGCTCATCGGGGTGCTGGTAGATGCACTCGCCGGAAGAGCCGCCGACGTATACGCCCTTGACGCCCTTGGCGATCAGGTGGCGGGTGAGGGCTTTGACGCCCTCCACGGAGATGTTGCCGTCCTTGTCATAGCAGGCATAGAACGCGGGGATAACGCCCTGATACTTGGTAAGGTCTTTCATGATACGTAACTCCTTCTCTATATGTCCTTTTGCGGTGCCCTGCAAGACCGCTGCGCCAAAACAGCAAGCTCGTACGCTCTCTGTTCGGGCAGCGGAAGCAGTGCCCTCTTGCGGTGCCCTGCATCCGCTTCGGCCCTTGAGCGGGCCTCGCGTCTTGCAGACCGCTGCGCCAAAACAGTAAGCTCGCACGCTCTCTGTTCGGGCAGCGGAAGCAGTGCCCTCTTGCGGTGCCCTGCATCCGCTTCGGCCCTTGAGCGGGCCTTGCGTCTTGCAGACCGCTGCGCCAAAAGTTGCTCCCTGTTTCGGCCGCAGGCCGCGGTCGCAACTTTAGCCCTTCACGGCACCCATTGCGATGCCCTTGGTGAAGTACTTCTGGAAAATCAGGAAGATGATGATGATGGGCACTGCGGCCAGCGCGGCACCGGCCATGATCAGGCCGAAGTCGGTGCTGTTCTCTGCCTGCAGCTTTGCAATGCCCAGCGAGATGGTCAGGTTACTGGTGCTGGACAGCATGATCAACTGCATGAAGTAGTCGTTCCAGCTGTTGATGAAGGTGAAGATCGCCAGCGCGCCGACGCCCGGTTTGACCATCGGCAGAACGATGCTGATGAAGGTCTTGGCTTCGCTTGCGCCGTCGATGCGGGCCGCTTCCAGCATTTCGGTGGGAATGCCCTCACTGAACTGCTTCATCAGGAAGACGCCGAAGGGCCAGCCGACGATGGGGAAGATGACCGCCCAGATGGTGTTGTACAGATTCAGGGAACTCATCTCACGCAGCAGGGGAATCAGGATGACCTGCTTGGGCAGGGCCATTGCACACACAATAAGGGTGAACAGCAGCTTGCGGCCCACAAAGCGCTTCTTGGCCAGCGCATAACCGGCCATGGCGGCGGTGATGCAGGTCAGGATCATGGAGGTGACGGCCATGAACACGGTGTTGATCATCCAGCGGATCGCTGCCGGGGCAGTGGGGCCGACGGAGAAGTAGATGGGCTCTCCATCTGCGCTGAATTGGGCGCTGAAGGGGACAGCCAGCTGCCACAGCGGAGCACTCTTGCCCGAAAACAGCTTCTGATAGTTGGTCAGGACCCATTCATGGGGCCACCATTCGGGGGTGGTGGAGTTGATGGCAGCGCCGGTCTTGAAGGAACCGGTGATGATCCAGTACAGCGGGAAGGCGAACAGCACAGCCACGATGCTGATCAGGATCAGCGTCAGGATGGTGTAAGCGCTGGCCTTCTTGAGCTTGCTGGGGTGCCGCTTCAACGGCTTTTGTTTTTTTGCGGTTGCACTCATTGTTTGGCACCTCCTTAATTATCCTGATTGCCCAGCTTGAACTGAACAGCCGACAGGATGGCGATGATGATCGCCAGCACAACACCCATTGCGTTGCCGTAGCCGTAGCGGTACAGCTTGAACGCCGTGTAGTAGATATAGTACATGATGGTGTCGGTGCTGTGGTTGGGGCCGCCGGAAGTCAACAGCTGGATCAGTGCGAAGCACTGGAAGGAGTTGATGGTGGTGATGACCAGAATGTACAGGGTGGTGGGCATGATGGCGGGCCACTTGATCTTCCAGAATGCTTGGAAATCGTTGGCGCCGTCCACTTCGGCGGCCTCCACGATGGACTGGTCTACGTTGCCCAGTGCGGAAACATACAGGACGATGGGCTGGCCGACGGAAGTGGTCAGCAGGATGAGGATGATGCAGCCCAGTGCGAACCGCTCATCGCCCAGCCAGTTGATGTTCTTATCGATCAGGCCGAGGCTCTTGCCCAGATAGTTGAAGATGCCGTAATAGTTGTTGTACATCCACTTCCAGACGACGGTAACGGCGACGGAACCGGTGACAACGGGGAGGTAGAACACGCAGCGGAACAGGCTTGTGGTCCACTCCGGCAGATCGACGATGGCCGAGCTGACCCACAGCGAGAACGCGCAGGTGACAGGCACAGACACAACGACGATGATGAAGGTGTTCTTCAATGCGCCGATGAAGATGGGATCGGCGAACAGTTCTTTATAGTTTGCAAGGCCGACGAAGATGTCGGCGCGGTTCATGGTGGAATCGAAGAAGCTGGTTACCACGCAGAGGACCATGGGGTAGATGACGAACCCCACGAAGAAGATCAGGCTGGGCAGAAGGAAGATGTAGGAGGCGATGGTCTCCTGCCGGACCAGTGCGCGGCTGCGCTTCGGCTCCTTGATTTTTGCAGTCTTTGCAGCCAAGAAAATCACCAAACCTTTCGTTTTGCTCGGCTCCCGACGGATCTAGTACAAAAAACTGCCCCTCCCTCGCCGGGATTTTCGAGGAAGGGGCAAGGTTTATAACGGGAGGACTATCAGGATATGTTCGGCAGCTTAGGCCTCAGCGGCTGCGTTTGCATTCTCGACGAAGGTCGCGACAGCGGTCTCAACGGGCTCGCCGGTGCCAACGCGCTGCAGCATGTTCCACCACTCGGTACGAGCCGTTGCCCAGCCCGGAGTGATCTGATAGTAATCGCCCAGATAGGACATGAACTTGGTGTACTCGCTCATGATGTCGTTGCCGGCGTAGATGTCGCCAACGCTCTCACGGACGGGGAAGTAGGTGGAAGCCAGAACGCTTGCGCCCACCTGATCGGGATCTGCAGCGATGAAGTCGATGAAGGTCTTGGCTGCTTCGATCTTGGCCTCGTCGCCGTTATCGAAGATGCCGAAGCCCCAGATGCCGCCGCACAGCTTCGGGTCGCCGCTTTCGGTGGGGAAGGCCATGGGGAAGATCTCGTCGCCGCTGTTGGTCAGGCCGGCGTCGTTGTTGTCGGTGTTCAGCTGCTGTGCGATGTTCCAGCAGAATGCCATCTGCAGGGTGCCGTTGCGGAACAGGGTAATCTCCTCGCCGCCGTTGATGGAAGCATCGAAGTTGATGCCCTTTGCATCGTACAGAGTCTGAATGGCCTTGATGTTTTCGGGAGAGTCGGCGGTGTACTTGGTGTGCGCTGCATCGGTGAAGGTGCCGCCGTACATATTATTGATGATCGCGCGGGTGCCCTGATCGCCGCCCTGACCGCTGCAGTAGATGGCTGCCACGTTCTCGTAACCGCCGTTGTACAGCGCGTCAACGGTCTTCAGGAAGCCGTCGGTGCTCCAAGTGTGCTTGTCGGTATCGATGTACTGATCTGCGCCGACTTCCTTGACCTTGGTCATGTTGACGGCCATGCAGTGTGCAGTCATGCACAGGGGATACTCGTAGTAGTTGCCAGCGTCATCCTTGCAGGCGGATTCGACGGACGCGTAGATGTCCTTCTTGGCATCGTCGGTCCACAGATCGTTCAAGGGAGCCATGACGCCCTTCTTGCCCCAGTTGGCGACCAGACGCTCAGGACCTTCCATGACCAAGTCGGGTGCGCTGCCGCCCTCGATGGCGGTGTTCACCTGATCGTCGCCGTTGGTGTAGTCCAGATACTCGACGGTGACCTTGATGTCGGGGTACTTTGCGTTGAAGCTGGAGATCAGCTCCTGCACGGTCTCATCCTTGCCCCAGCCGCCGATGGGGTATGTCCACAGCTTGATGCTCGCACCGGCAGAACCTGCGGCGGAAGCGGCTGCGGAGGAAGCGGCAGTGGAAGAAGCTGCCGTGCTGGTGGAAGCGGAGGAACCGCCGCAGGCGGCCAGAGCACCGGCTGCGCCGAGGATGCCGGCGGCCTTCAGGAAGGAGCGGCGAGAGATACGGTTTTTCATAACGAATTCTCCTTGCATATCATCAAATGTGTTGCGGCTTATCGTGCCAAGCCACAGTTGTTGGCCTTATTATAGAAAATTCTTTTCATTTTGTCTATCTGCACAATGCACAACTTTGAAAAAGTTTTCTTATTCATATCCACCAAATCGAGCGGATTATGCGATAATTTCCACAAAAACGGTGGCATTTTTGGCGATTGTATCTATTTTGTAACTATTGTGAAAATGAGACGTTTTTGAATGCTGAAAATTGTTTTCGCGTCAGAAAGGGCTGAAAAGGGACAATTTTGAAAAGAATTTTCTTAAATGAGTCATACTTTTCAAGGAAAATTGGATGCTCTGCACAGAAAACTGGAGGAATTTTGTGATAAAAGCGCCTCTTGTCAAGAGGGAAAGATTCTTTTATACTTTCCTATGAGAAAGAGCAAATCCCGACAATGGAGTCGGCGGGCTGCGGGCACCGGGTCGGGCAAGGAGTAGGAGAAGAACACATGTCTACGAATTTCTGGGAGCTGCTGCACCAACGGCAGGACGAACTGACCAAATCCGGGCGGATGGTGGCCGATTATCTGATCCACCACGCCGACGAAGCGCAGTACCTTTCGATCTCCTCGCTGGCGCGGGCCTGCAATGTGGCGGAAGCTACCGTGTTCCGCTTCTGCCGGGCGCTGGGGTTCGAGGGGTATCACGAGATGCGCATCGCGCTGGCACAGGCCAATGTGACCGCTTCGCTCATCAACCAGTCAGAGCCGGAGCCGGGCACGACCACGGCCAAGCTCTGCGAACACGCAAGCGCGCTGTTCATCACCGCCATCAACGGCACCCAGAACGCCCTTTCGCCGGATGCGGTGGATCAGGCGGTGGATCTGCTGCGTGCCGCTAAGCAGGTATTCTGCCTAGGGCAGGGCGGCAGTATGCTGCTGGCCAACGACATCTGCGCCCGTTTTTCCAGCCTGTCCAATAAGTTCCGCACCGCAGGGGACAGCCACCTGCAGCTGCTCTCCGCCAGCCTGATGACCGAGGAGGACGTGGTGCTCTTTGTCTCCTATTCGGGTGCGACCCGCGATATGATGGAGACCCTGCGCACCGCCAAGGCGTCGGGGGCCAAGATCATCCTGCTGACCCACTACGAGGACTCGCCCGGCGCAGCGCTGGCCGATGTGGTCCTGCTCTGCGGCGCACAGGAAAGCCCGCTGGACTCCGGCAGCATCCCCATCAAGGTGGCGGTGCTCTACGTGGCCGAAGTGTTGCTGCTCCGCTATATGCTCGACGACCCCCAGCAGACCACCAACGCACAGGACCGCACCAGCGAAGCCGTTGCCATCAAGCTGCTATAAATCATGCCGATCTTCACAGCCTCTCCCGGAGAAATGGGAGGGGCTGTACTATTCCGCCGTGCCGCCGAATACACTGCTTCTGAGAACGCAGACGCGGACAGGAGGAGACCATTTTGGAGAAACAGGAACGATTGGAAGCCACGGTCTGCCGCGAGATCGGTGCCCGCACCGGCGGCGAGATCTTGATCGGCGTGGTGGGCCCGGTGCGCACCGGCAAAAGCACCCTCATCAAGCAATTCATGGAGCAGCTGGTGCTGCCCGCCATTGAAAACGACGACGCCCGCCTCCGCGCACGGGACGAACTGCCCCAGTCGGCTGCGGGCCGCACCATTATGACCACCGAGCCGAAATTCATCCCGGAGAACGCGGTCCCGCTGCAATTGGAGGGCGGGGGAGAGTGCCGCATCCGTCTCATCGACTGCGTGGGCTATATGGTGGACGGAGCCATGGGCCACGAGGAAAACGAGAAGCCCCGGATGGTCAAAAGCCCGTGGTTCGACGAGGAGATCCCCTTCGACCTTGCCGCCGAGACCGGAACCCGCAAAGTCATCCGGGACCACTCCACCATCGGCATCGTCGTCACCACCGACGGAACCATCAGCGAGATCCCGCGGGAAAATTACCTTCCCGCCGAACAGCGGGTGGTGGAGGAGCTGGAAGCGCTGGGCAAGCCTTTCGTCATCCTGCTCAACAGCACTCACCCCGACGCCCCGGAGACACAGGCGCTGGCCGCTCAGTTGGAACAGAGCTACGGGCGCAGTGTCCTCCCCGTGAGCTGCATCGACCTTGACCGGGCCGCCCTGCACGAGATCCTGCGCCGGGTGCTCTACGAATTCCCGGTGCGGGAGCTGGATTTCGCCATCCCCCGCTGGGTAACGATGCTGGACAGCGGCCACTGGCTGCAAACGGAAATTTATACCGCTGCCATGGAGTTTTCAGAGCAGATCGTCCGGATGAAGGACATCCCGGCCCAAAACAGCGCCGGGGCCCTTGCCAGCGATTCGGTGGAGCGCTCTGCCCTCAGCGGGATGAACCTTTCCGAGGGCGTGGTGCGGGTAACGGTGCTGCTCAAACCGGATGTGTTCTACCGCGTCCTCAGTGAGCAGACCGGCCTTGCCATCGGCGACGAAGCGGGCCTGATGCCCTGCATCATCGAGCTGGCCAAGGCCAAGCGCGAATACGAGAAGATCCGCAGCGCCTTGGAGCAGGTGGAAGCCACCGGCTACGGCATCGTGATGCCCACCATCGACGAACTCTCGCTGGAAGAGCCGGAGATCATCCGGCAGGGCGGGCGGTACGGCGTCCGGCTGGAAGCCAGCGCTCCTTCCATCCATATGCTCAAAGCCGTCATCCACACCGAGATCAACCCCATCGTCGGCACCGAAAAGCAGAGCGAAGACCTTGTGCAGAGCCTTCTCGGCGACTTCGAGTCCGACCCGGAGCGGCTGTGGGAGTCGAACATCTTCGGCAAAAGCCTGCATGAGCTCGTCAACGAGGGGCTGCAGAACAAGCTCCTGCATATGCCGCAGGAGGCGCGGGGCCGCTTGCAGGATACGCTGGAAAAGGTCATCAACGACGGGTGCAGCGGGCTTATCTGCATCCTGCTGTAATAGAAAAAATCCTCTGGAATGGCGTCTGTCGTTCCAGAGGATTTTTTATGCGTGATCATATTTGAGGCACTCCGCAAAGCCGTCCAGCGTGGAACGGAAGCGGATGCCCTGCGCGGCGGCTTTGCTGCCGTCCATCAGCAGATCGCGGTGCCAGTCGGCGGGTTCGAGCTTCACCGTGATGCCCATCTGCTCGGCAAACTGCTTCGCCGTCTCGGCCATGTTGGCATCGTTCCCGCTGCCGAAGTTGTACACCCCGCCGGGCAGGGCGAGGGCGGAACGCAGGTTTTCGATGACCTCCCGCACAAAGCTCACCCCGCGCCAGTCGTTTCGGCTGAACTGCACAGGGGTGCCGTCCTGTGCAGCCCGCAGCAGGTTCAGCGGCAGATTGCCCCGGATGGGCAGGTCATTTCCCGGAAAATCGTACATCCACGGCACCCGCAGCAAAACGGCATCGGGCAGAAGTTCCAGTGCCCGCTGCTCGGCTTCCAGCTTGTGCTGCCCGTAGACGTTGGCCGGGGAGAGCGGAAGCGTTTCCGCCAGCGGTCCGTCCTGTGTGACTCCGGCATAGACCTGATCGGAGCTGAACGCCACGAGCTTTGCCCCGGCCGCCCTCGCGGCCTTTGCCATCCAGCAGGGCAGTTCCACGTTGGCCCGGCGGCTTTCCTCCGGGTGCTGCTGGCAGTAGCCGGTGTCAGAGAGGGCGGCAAGATGCAGGATGACATCCGGCTGCACCTGTGCGGCGAACCGGATCACCTCTTCCTCCGTGGCAGCGGCCAGAAAGCCGCGGGGGAAGATCGTCAGCTCCGCTTGCCCGCGCCAGAGGTGCATTACGCGGGCCCCGACAAAGCCGCCCGCACCGGAAACAAGAATTTTCTGCATCATCATCCCTCAGTGTACCAAAAACAGCTCAATAACGAAGACGACGGCGCAGCACGCCACCGAAACTTGGAACAGGCTGGCCCCGCACCATGCGGCTGCAATGCCGACCACCAATGCCACCGCACCGGCCACCGGGTTCTGGGTGGCGTTGACGATGGCCGGGAAGGTCATCACGGCCAAGGTCACATAGGGCACGTAGTACAAAAACGACTGGATGAACTGGTTCTTGATGGGTCTGCGGATCAAAGTCAGCGGCAGCACCCGGATGGCGTAAGAAACGGCGGCCATCACGGCAATGTAGATCCAATTGTTGTAGGTCATTGTGCGGCCTCCTCTGCATCATTTTTCACGGGGAACAGGAGCGCCGCCCCGCAGGAGATCAGCACCGTCAGCAGGATGGTGCGGGTGCCGTCGGAGAGAGACGCGATCCCCGGCAGGTAATTGCATGCGAAGCTGAGAGCAAAGCTCAGCGCTACCAGCGCCGCCACGACCTTATTCTTCCGGGCCGGGGGAATGATGATGGCGAGGAACATGCCATAGAGCGCCACGCTCAGCGCACTGACGGCCCGCAGGGGCAGCAGATTGCCCGCCACGATGCCCAGCGCCGTGCCCATGGCCCATGCCGGGGCAGCCAGCGTGATGGCACCATAGGTGTAGAAGGGGTTTAGGCAGCCCGGCCGGGCGATGGTGATGCCAAACAGCTCATCGGTGACATCGTAGCCGATGATGAGCCGATGGAAAAAGGGCGTGCCGGGGGCAAACCGCTGGGCCAGTGCGCAGCTCATCAGCAGATACCGCGCGTTGGCGATCAGTGTGATGATGGCCACTTCCACATAGGTGGCCCCGGCGGCAATCAGCGAAAATGCGGCGTACTCGCCGGCAGAAGCGTTGTTGAACAAGCTGGCAATAAAACCTTGGATGGGGGTCAGGCCAGCGCTGCGGGCCGCAATGCCCAGCGAAAATGAGACGGCGAAATAGCCCAGCGCGATGGGCACGCCGTCCCGCATCCCCTCGCAGAACACCTTCCGGCTGAATGCGTAGGGTCTGGTTGCAGTTTCCATTGAGTTTCAAACTCCTTTCCTACTTCAAGACACAAAAATAATTATAGCACATCCGCCACGGAATGACAAAAGAAAATCCCTCAGATTTCGTCTTGAAACCTGAGGGATTTTCACAGAGAAGGAAGCGCGGAATTAGTCTACCACATCTTCAAACTGGCTGTTGTAGAGGTCGGCGTAGAAGCCGCCGGTTTCCAGCAGCTGATCGTGGGTGCCCTGCTCCACGATGTCGCCGTCCCGCATCACGAGGATGAGGTCGGCGTCCTTGATGGTGGACAGGCGGTGGGCGATGACGAAGCTGGTGCGGCCGCGCATCAGGTTGTCCATGGCGGTCTGAATGCGCTGCTCGGTGCGGGTGTCCACGCTGCTGGTGGCTTCGTCGAGGATCAGGATGCGGTTGTCGGCCAGAATGGCGCGGGCGATGGTCAGCAGCTGCTTCTGGCCTTGGCTGACGTTGGAGGCGTCCTCATTCAGCTCCATCTGGTAGCCGCCGGGCAGGGTGCGGATGAAGTGGTCGGCGTTGGCGGCCTTGGCGGCGGCAATGACCTCTTCATCGGTGGCGTCGAGGCGGCCATACCGGATGTTCTCCATGATGGTGCCCTTGAACAGCCACGTATCCTGAAGCACCATGCCGAAGCCTTCGCGCAGGGCGCTGCGGTCAAAATCGCGGATGTCGTGGCCGTTCAGGGTGATAGAGCCGGAATCCACGTCGTAGAAGCGCATCAGCAGCTTGACCATGGTGGTCTTGCCTGCGCCGGTGGGGCCGACGATGGCGACCTTTTCGCCGGGGTTGACGGTGCAGCTGAAATTGTGGATGATGGTCTTTTCGGGCACATAGCCGAACTTGACGTGGTCGAAGGTGACCTGACCATCGATGCTGGCGGGGTCTGCCCGGCGGGCCGGGTCGGCGAGCTGGTCTTCTTCGGGCTCGTTCAGAAACTCGAAGACGCGCTCGGCGGCAGCGGCCATGCTCTGCAGCATGTTGGACACCTGCGCGAGCTGCTGGATGGGCTGGGTGAAGTTTTTGACATACTGGATGAAAGCCTGAATGTCGCCGATGGTGATGGTGCCGTTGGCGGCAAAAATACTGCCGACGATGGCCACGGCCACATAGCCGAGGTTGCCCACAAAGTTCATGATGGGCTGCATCAGGCCGGAGAGGAACTGGCTCTTCCAAGCGGATTCAAAGAGCTTATCGTTGGCGGCGTTGAAATCGGCCAGCACACGGGCTTCCCGGTTGAACGCCTTGATGACGTTGTGGCCGGAGTAGACCTCCTCCACCTGACCGTTCACGACGCCCAAGGTGGCCTGCTGGGCCTTGAAGTACTTCTGGCTGAACTTGACCACCAGCATCACCAGCGCCAGCGAAACAGGCAGGATGAGCAGCGCGATCAGGGTCATCTTGGGGCTGATGGACAGCATCATGATGAGCACGCCGATCATGGTCGTCACGCTGGTGATGAGCTGGGTGATGCTCTGGTTCAGGCTCTGGCCGAGGGTGTCCACATCGTTGGTGATGCGGGAGAGCACCTCGCCGACGGTCCGCTTTTCAAAGTAGGCGAGGGGAAGGCGGTTGATCTTTTCGCTGATCTGGCGGCGGAAGTCGTAGCAGACTTTCTGGGAAAGGCCGGTCATCAGCCAGCCCTGAATGAAGCTGAACGCTGCCGAGCAGAGGTACATCGCCAGCAGGATCAGCAAGATCTTGCCGATATAGCCGAAGTCGATGCTGCCAATGCCGCGCAGCTTCGCGATCCAGCCGGTCGCAAGGGCCGTGGTGGCCTTGGCGAGGATCTTCGGGCCGGCAATGTTGAAGACGGTGGAGAGGATGGCGAAGACGATGACGACGATGAGGGAGATCTTATAGGTGCTCATGGCCTTGACCAACTGGAGCAGCGTGCCCTTGAAGTCCTTGGCACGCTCGGTGGTCTGGCGTCCGGGTCTTGGCATATCAATCACCCTCCTTTCCGTTGTTCAGGTCTTTGAGGTCGAGCTCTTTCTGGCTCAGCTGGCTGCGGGCGATCTCCTGATATTCGGGGCAGGAGGCCATCAGCTGTGCATGGGTGCCCACGCCGACGAGACGGCCCTCGTCGAGAACGAGGATCTGGTTGGCGTGGAGCACGGTGGAGATGCGCTGTGCCACGATGATGACGGTGGCGTTGTCGGTCTGGGCTTTCAGCGCCCGGCGCAGGGTGACGTCGGTCTTGTAGTCCAGCGCCGAGAAGCTGTCGTCAAACAGATAGATGCGCGGATCCTTCGCGATGGCACGCGCAATGGAAAGCCGCTGCTTCTGGCCGCCGGAAACGTTGGAGCCGCCCTGCGCAATGGGGCTGGCGTAGCCGTCGGGCTTGGTGCTGATGAAGTCCTCTGCCTGTGCGATGGAGGCGGCCTTCTTCATGTCGGCGTCGGTGATCTGCTCACCGCCGAATTTCAGGTTGCTCTCGATGGTGCCGCTGAACAGCACACCCTTCTGGGGCACATAGCCCAGCAGACTGTGGAGCGTTTCCTGCGGCATGTCGCGGACATCGATGCCGTCTACAGTCACTCTGCCGCCGGTGGTATCATAGAAGCGGGGGATGAGGTTGAGCAGGGTGGATTTGCCGCAGCCGGTGGAGCCGATGATGGCGGTGGTCTGGCCCGGCTCGGCGGTGAAGCTGATGTGCTCCAGCGCGTCGCTGTCGGCGCCGGGGAAGCGGAAGCTCACGTCCTCGAACTTGACGACGCCCTTCCAGCCCTTGCGCTCCAGCGCGGGCTTGGCCGTGGCTTCGTCGGGGTCGTGGATGGAGGCGGTGGTGCTGCAGACTTCGTCGATGCGGTCTGCGGCGACACCGGCGCGGGGCAGCATCACGGCCACCATGGCCAGCATCAGGAAGGACATGACGATCTGCATCGTGTAGGTGATGAAGGCGATCATCTCGCCCACCTGCATATTGCCCGCATCCATGGCCTTGCCGCCGAACCAGACGATGAGCAGACTGGTGCCGTTCATGATGAGGGTCATAAAGGGCATCATGGCGACCATGGCGCGGTTGGTGAACAACTGGGTGCCCATCAGTTCGCGGCTGGCCTTGTCGAAGCGCTCTTCCTCAAATTTTTCGCGGCTGAATGCGCGCACCGGCATCACGCCGGTCAGGATCTCGCGGCTGACGAGGTTCAGCTTATCCACCAAGGTCTGCATGATCTTGAACTTCGGCATGGCGAAATTCATCAAAAAGGCGATGAGGGTGAACAGCAGCACCACATCCAGCACGATGATCCACGCAAGGCCGGTGTTGCCCTGCACCACATGGAAGATGCCGCCCATGCCCAGAATGGGCGCGTAGGCCACCATCCGCAGCAGGATGACGCAGACGAACTGCACCTGCTGGATGTCGTTGGTGGTACGGGTGATGAGGGAAGCGGTGGAGAAATTCTCGATCTCCGCGTTGGAGAAGTGGATGACCGAGGAGAAGGTCTCCCGGCGCAGGTCGCGGCCGATGGCGGCGGAAACGCGGGAGGCGATGAGGCCCACCAGAATGGCCACAGCCACCATCAGCAGGGTCAGGCCCAGCATCTGCCCGCCCACCCGGAAGAGGTACTGCATCTGGACGTCATGGGCGACGCCCTGCGCTTCGTACTCCAAGCTGACGAGGAGGGTGGCCTGACTGGCCATGCTGGAAAGGGTGGTCTCGTCCATCTGCGCCAGTGCACCGGCCAACTGCTGCTGGATCATCTCGCGGGAGAAGCCCGGCATCTGGGCCATGGCGGCAAACTGGGCGCACACGGCGTCGAGGTCGTCAGCAGTGGGGGCGACGGTCTCCGTTTCGTCGGTGCTCTCTGCCGTAGCAGAAGCGGCGCTGCTGGCGGCTTCCCCACCGGACGAAGCCGGCGGATACTCCGAAAGCGGGGTCAGGCTCTGGGCGGGCATCCCGGTGCCGTTGGCGGTTTGGGAAGCCGTCATATACAGCACGATGTCCGGCACAGTCACGGCCTCTTCGAGGGCGGCGCGTTCGTCGGCGGTCAGGTCACTGCGCAGTTTCAAAACGCCGTCGTCCTGAACGTAATACTCGTAGGCGTTCTCAAACGCAGCGGCGTCCTCCTCACTCATCAGAAGCGAGAGGGTGTCCAGCGTGGAGGAGCGCAGGGTCTGGGGCAGGGGGCTTTCAATGCCGCCCTGCTGGATGCCGGTGTCCACGATCTTGCTCGTGTAGTCCGGCAGGGAAAGGTCGCAGTACGCCTGTACGATCAGCAAGGCTGCCACGACAAGACAGGCGGCCCAGTGGCGGGTCAACTGCTTGAAGATCTTACCCATCTTGGTTGTCTCCCTTCAAAATTGATTGTTGTTCCGCGTTTTCTGCGGTCACAGCGTCCAACAGAGCATCCTTCAGCTCGTGGAACTGGACACGCTGCTGGGGCGTCAGATGCTGCATCACCCCGGCAAAATAGTTGTTCAGGGCGGTCTCGCACTGGCGGCTGGCATCAAGGCCCTTTTCGGTGGCCCGCACCAGCGTTTTCCGGCGGTCGTTCGGGTCGGTGATGCGCTCGATGAGCCCATCCTGCTCCAACTGGCGCAGTGCGCGTGAAACAGCGGGCATCGGCTGCCGGATGGCGGCGGCTAGGTCGGAAACATAGATGCTTCCATCTTTTCCGTGCTGTTCAATGTTCGCCAGAACGCCTTCCAGCATCATGAAATGACATCTGGGGCACTCTTTCAGCGATGCCTTCATCCCGCGCTTGGCTTCGCAGCTCAGCTGGTGGAGATAGTGGAACAGCCCGAACAGCTCCGGAGCATTTTCCTTCGGCATGGGGAACCTCCTCGTTTGTTGTCTGCTGCAAATACTTAACATATGATAACTATTTGCGTGCGATAATAATATACCCGCCTGCACCGGAATGCAAGCGGGTAAAGATGAACTTTTTGAAAACTCTGAAAAAACGACGTTCCAAAGGGAAAATGGTCACTCGTGGAGTGCGCGTTCTTCTTCCAAGGTGTCCTGCTTGCTGCGGATGCGCCCCAGCCCATAGGCAAGGAGGGTGGCGCAGAGAAGGTTCATCCACGAAAAGGAAGCCCCGTTGAAGGTATTGCAGATGCCGATGACAAGGTTTGCAAGGCAGAGAAGTTTCACATCCTTCCCGATTTTATTCAAATGAGCGATACGGGAATCCATATCCGAAAACATATCAAAGGGGCCCTGTTCAGCGGAGCGGCGGAAGTAGCCCCAGCGGAAGCAGCGGCCAACGGATTCGGCCCCAAGCTCCTCCATGAAATGTTCAAAATCAGAAGAGTTGTCCAGTGTTTCTACCCGGATGATGTATTCGCCCGGTTCGGTCTTTTCGAAAACATAGGTGCAGAGGCTGGCTTTTTTCAAAGCCCAGCCTTCCTGCGCCATCTCGTTGAGCCAGCGTTCTTCTTTTTCAAATTCCCAGACCCAGAATACTTTGTGGAGTTTCTTTGTCTCGCTCACGCTTCTTCCTCCTGTAAAATGTTGCGGCCATTGGTTACCAGTTCTTCCAGCCGGGCCAACTCTCGCTTGAGTACCTCGAACCCGGAAGGGGTCAGCTGATATTCTTTTTTCCGGCTCCCGCTTTCCATGGGCAGGGGAGAAATCCAGCCTTTTTCGCACAGTGCGTTCAAAGCACCGTACAAGGTCCCGGCGGCCAGCCGTACGCGCCCTCCGGAGAGCTGTTCGGTTTGCTGCATGATGCCGTAACCGTGTTGTGGGTGGTAGAGGGAAAGCAGGATGTAGTAAGTGGATTCCGTCAGAGCCAAATTTTCCATTGTATCGCCTCACTTTGTATCGACATACGATATATCGTAATCGAATTATATCGCGCGCCGATATATCTGTCAAGGGGAGAAAACAAAAAAGCTCTCCCAAGCGGGAGAGCAAATGCAGAGCGCTGACAGCTCCGGGAGATCAGCCCTTGAATAGCTTATTGTCCACCCAGATGCAGACACAGGCACCGAGGACGGAGATGACAAAGGAACTGAAGGACCCGGTGGCGTGGATGCCGACCATGCCGAACAGAAACTCGCCCACGAAGCTGCCCAGCACCCCCAGAACGGCGTTGCGGGCAAAGGATGTCTCGGTGCCCATAAAGCGGCCTGCGATGTACCCGGCCAGTGCGCCCACCAGTACGCCGATGACCAGCGAGACCAGCAGCCCCACAAGGGAGAACAGGCCCATCAGACAGCCGACGAAAGCGCAGATGAGCGCGATGACGATCAGGATCGAGAGTGTGATCATAAGGAGACCTCCTTGGTTTGTGCCGCCTTCTGCTCCGCCGCATACCGGCAGATATCATTCAGGCAGCAGTTTTTACATTCGGGTCTGCGGGCGTTGCAGACAGCCCGGCCGTGCATGACGAAGCGGTGGCACAGGTCACTGCCCTCTTCGGGCGGGACGATCTTCCACAGCGCCATCTCCACCTTCTGCGGCTCCTTGATGCCGTCCACAAGGCCGATCTTATTGCACAGCCGGATGCAGTGGGTGTCGGTGACGATGGCGGGCTTGCCGAACACATCGCCCATGATGAGGTTCGCGCTCTTCCGGCCCACGCCGGGCAGGGCCAGCAGCTCCTCAAAGGTGGTGGGCACCTTGCAGTCGTACTTGTCCCGCAGCACCCGCATACAGGCTGAGATATCCCGCGCCTTGCTGCGACCAAGGCCGCAGGGCTTGACGATGGCTTCGATGTCCTCCGGTTCGGCGGCGGCCAGTGCGGCTACGTCGGGGTACTTGGCAAACAACTCCTGCACCACGATGTTCACCCGCGCGTCGGTGCACTGGGCGGCCAGCCGCACGCTGACGAGCAGCTGCCATGCGTGGTCGTAATCCAAGGTGCAGTCCGCATCGGGGTATTCGTTTTTCAGCCGGTCAATGACCGTGAGCGCCAGCGCCTTTTTGGCGGAAAGATCCTCCGCCGGTGCCGTTTTGCCCATAGGAATCGCCTCATTTCGCAAAAGAGTAGCTTGATAATACCATGTTTCGACGGTTTTGTAAATGAATTTTAAGCTATCTGAGAACCGTTTTCAAAAGAAGCGCTTGTCCTCCGGCAGAAAATGCGATATACTAAAACTAAACAGGAAATTGTCGCAGATGGCAAAAGGAGGAATCCCCGATGAACGAACCGCTGGCGCAGCGCTTGCGCCCCAAAACGCTGGCCGAGGTCTGCGGCCAGCAGCATCTGCTGGCGCCGGGGCGGGTGTTCCGCCGCACCATCGAGAGCGGCCGCATCCCCAACATGATCTTCTACGGCCCCTCCGGTACCGGCAAGACCACCGTGGCCCGCATCATTGCGGAGAACAGCGGCATGACCCTCCACAAGCTCAACGGCACCTCCTGCGGCACCGGCGACATCAAGGCCGTGCTCAAGGACATCGGCACGCTGGCCGGGGCGGGGGGCATCCTGCTCTATCTGGACGAGATCCAGTACCTGAACAAAAAGCAGCAGCAGAGCCTGTTGGAGTGCATCGAGGACGGCAGCGTGACCCTCATCGCCTCCACGACCGAGAACCCGTATTTTTACATCTATAATGCGCTGCTGTCCCGCTGCACGGTGTTCGAGTTCAAATCCCTGTCGGCGGCGGATGTGGAGCAGGGGCTGCACAACGCGCTGGAAAAGCTCTCGGAGGCGGAGGGCGTGCCGGTCACGATGGATGCCGAGGCCTGTTCCTATCTCGCCGAGAGCGCGGGCGGCGACCTGCGCAAGGCGCTGGGCTGCCTCGATTTTGCCGTGACGGCCGCGCCGCAGGAGGCAGAGGGCAAGCATATCACCTTGGAAATGATCGAGCAGGTCACCCGCCGCACGGCTATGCGGTACGATAAGGACGGGGACGATCACTATGACATCGTCTCTGCTTACCAGAAGTCGATGCGCGGCTCCGACCCGGACGCGGCGCTGCACTATCTGGCGCGGCTGCTGGAAGCGGGGGACCTGCCCTCGGCGTGTCGGCGGCTCATGGTCTGCGCGTGTGAGGATGTGGGCCTAGCCTACCCGCAGATCATCCCCATCGTGAAAGCGGCAGTGGATGCGGCCAACATGGTGGGTCTGCCGGAGGCCCGGCTCCCGCTGGCGGATGCCGTCATCCTCGTGGCGACGAGCCCCAAATCCAACAGTGCCCACGACGCCATCAACGCCGCCATTGCGGATGTTCAAGCCGGGCGCACCGGGCCCATCCCGCGCCAGCTCCAGAACAAGCATTTTGATGGCGAGGATGCCCTCGTCAAGGGGCAGAACTACAAATATGCCCATGATTACCCGAACCATTGGGTCGAGCAGCAGTATCTGCCCGATGTTTTGAAGGATACAAAATACTACACCTTTGGCGAAAACAAAAACGAACAGGCGGCCCGCGCCTACTGGGCCAAGATCAAAGGGGAAGACAAAGTATAAAAGGAGGAACTTATGCGTTATTCCAAACAGCGGGAGCTGGTTTTGCAGAAGGTGGAGGAACTCTGCGACCACCCCACCGCCGAAGAAATTTTCGATAAAGCGGCCCCGGAGTGCCCCGGCCTGAGCCTTGGCACCGTGTACCGCAACCTGAACAGTCTGGTGGAGGCGGGCAAGGTGCGCCGCGTTTCTATCCCCGGCAAGGCCGACCGGTTCGACCACACCTTGTGCTGGCACAGCCACCTGTACTGCAATGGGTGCGGCAGCGTCGTGGACGCCGATGTGGACGAAAAACAGGTGATGAAACTGGTCCGCAATCAGAAGGGCGTCGTCGAGGACTGCGCCGTGGTTTTGTTCGGCCTGTGCGAGGACTGCGCCCAAAAACGGGCCGAAGAAGCCGGCTGAACCCGAAAATTTCCTCCTTCCTACTTGCCCTTGGAGGCAAAACAGGGTATACTAAAAAGAGCTTTTTGAAAATATCGAACCGAAGGATGGTTTCATCATTGGAGTATATTGCATTTGAACATAACACCGCCGCCGCCGAACTGGTGCGCAGCGCATACGACACCCCGCCGCTGGCCTTCGTCCACAGCTACGGCTGCCAGCAGAACGTCAACGACGGCGAGCGCATCAAAGGCGTGCTGGTGGATATCGGCTACGGCCTGTGCGACAAGCCGGAGGACGCCGACCTCATCCTCTTCAACACCTGCGCCGTGCGTGAGCACGCCGAGCAGCGCGTCTTCGGCAATGTGGGCGCACTCAAGGGCCTGAAGGAAAAAAAGCCCGGCCTGATGATCGGCCTGTGCGGCTGCATGGCCAACCAGAAGCATGTGGTGGAAAAGCTGCGCCGGAGCTACCCCTACGTCGATCTGGTCTTCGGCGTGGATGGCATCGACACCCTGCCCCAGCTCATTGCCCAGAAGCTGCAAAAGCATAAGCGGGTGCTCATGGAGCCCGCCCAGCGCCCCGTCATCGTGGAGAACATCCCCATCCGGCGCGAGAGCGAGTTCCGCGCATGGCTGCCCATCATGTACGGCTGCGACAACTTCTGCACCTACTGCATCGTGCCTTATGTCCGCGGCCGCGAAAAGAGCCGCAAGCCCGGCGATATCCTCGCCGAGTTCCGCGGCCTTGTGGAAGCGGGGTATAAGGAGATCACCCTGCTGGGCCAGAACGTCAACAGCTACGGCAAGGGGCTGGAAGAGAAGGTGGACTTCTCCGATCTGCTCAACCTGCTCTGCTCGGTGCCCGGCGATTACCAGATCCGCTTCATGACCAGCCACCCGAAGGACGCCAGCCACAAGCTGATCGACACCATTGCGGCCCAGCCGCATCTGTGCAAGCACCTGCATCTGCCGGTGCAGTGCGGTTCGAACGAGGTGCTGCGCCAGATGAACCGCCGCTATACCGTGGAGCAGTACCTCGAACTCATCGAGTACGCCCGCAAGACTGTGCCCGGCATCACCTTCTCCAGCGACATCATCATCGGCTTCCCCGGTGAGACGGAGGAGGACTTCCAAGGCACCCTCGACCTGATCCGGAAGGTCGGTTACATGCAGCTGTTCACCTTCATCTACTCCAAGCGCACGGGCACCAAGGCGGCAGAAATGCCCGACCCCACCCCCCGCAAGGAGAAGACGGACCGGATGAGCCGGCTGCTCAAGGTTCAGGACGAGATCGCGATGGATCTCGTCAAAGCGCAGGTAGGCCAGACCGTCCGCGTCCTCGTGGAGGGCTACGGCCGCAACGAGGGTACCCTGTCCGGCCGCTTGGACAACAACCTGACCGTGGAGTTCATCGCCGACCCCGGCCTGATGGGCCAGTATGCGCAGGTCCGCCTGACCGGTGCCCGCGCTACCGTCCTGCTGGGCGAACTCGAAGCCTGAGCTTTTCCCGCTGCGGCAGCAAAACCGGCTGCTGCACCTCAAAATAAACGAACATCAAAGGAGAACATTCTTATGGATTGCATCGACCTCTTCAAGCGTGCTGCTATGGCACTTCAGACCGACCCCCGCTACCTCGCCCTCGATCAGGCCCGCAAGCTCAACGACAAAGACGAAGAGCTGCAGAACATGATCGGCGAGTTCAACCTTGCCCGCATGGACCTGAACAACGAGATCGGCAAGACCGAGCGCAGCGATGCCCGCATCGCCGAGCTGAACGAGAAGGTCAACGACCTCTACGGCAAGATCATGGCTGACGAGGGCATGACGGCTTACAACGAAGCCAAGAAGGACTGCGAGAACCTCGTCAACTATATCGACGCCATCATCAACACTGCCATGAACGGCGGCGACCCCATGACCGTGCAGGAACCCAGCGCCTCCTGCACCGGCAGCTGCTCCACCTGCGGCGGCTGCCACTGACCCAGATGTGAAACGGAAAACGCGGCTTCGCTTTTGCAGGCCGCGTTTTCCTTGCAAAAGCGGTTACTCGCTGCAAACCCCAACAACAACGGAATGCAAGAAAGGTGGACTACCATGGCCGAACTGTCGCCCATGATGCAGCAATATCTGGAAATCAAAAATCAACACAAGGACGAGATCTTGTTCTACCGCATCGGCGACTTTTACGAGATGTTCTTCGATGATGCGCTGACCGCCTCGCGGGAGCTGGATCTGACGCTGACCGGCAAGCAGTGCGGGCTGGAAGAGCGGGCCCCCATGTGCGGCGTGCCCTTCCACAGCTACGAAAGCTATGTGGCCCGGCTCATCGCCAAGGGCTACAAGGTCGCCATCTGCGAGCAGATGGAGGACCCGGCCAAGGCAAAAGGCCTTGTCAAGCGGGATATCATCCGCGTGGTCACGCCGGGCACCGTCATTGAGAGCAGTATGCTTCAAGACGACAAAAACAACTACATTGCGAGTGTTTTCATCAAGGGCGATCAGGCGGGCCTCTGCTTTGCCGATGTCTCCACCGGCACGGCTCACATCACGGAATTCAAGCGGGAAAAGATCGTTCCCGCCGTCATCACCGAGCTGTGCCGCTACCATCCCAGCGAAGTGCTGATGAATCCCGGCAGCCTCGACTGCCGGGAGCTGACCAGTTACTTGAAGAAGAATATGCGCTGCTCCGTTGAACTTGTGGAGGAAGAACACTATGCCCCCGGCCTTGTGGCCATTGCGCTGGAAAACCAGTTCGGCCGCGATTGGGCCACCAAGACCGGCATCAGCGAAAAGGGCAATGTCCGTTTCGCCATGGCAGCGCTGCTGGAATACCTCCACACCACCCAGATCAAGGGCGTGGAGCGCCTGAAGACGGTCCTCAGCTACAACGAAGCGCAGTTCATGCGCCTGTCGCCGGTCACGCGGGCCAATCTGGAGCTGACCGAGACCCTGCGCGGCCGCGAAAAGCTGGGCACCCTGCTCTGGGTGCTGGACAAGACCAGCACCGCCATGGGCAAGCGGATGCTTCGCAGCTGGATCGAACAGCCGCTGGTGTCCAGCTCCCTCATCAACCGCCGCCTGAACGCGGTGGAGAGCCTCGTGAATCAGACCGTCCAGCGCGGCGACCTCATCGAGGAGCTGCACTACATCTTCGATCTGGAGCGTATGATGACCCGCACGGTCTACGGTTCCGCCACCCCGAAGGAGATCTTCTCCATGGCGCAGACCTGCGAGCGTCTGCCGGGGCTGCGCAGTCAGGCCGAAAGCTGCAACTGCCCGGAGCTGGCAGAACTGGCTGCTCAGATCGACCCGCTGACCGACATCAAAGACAAGATTTATGCCGCAGTGGACCCGGAAGCACCTTCGACGCTGAAGGATGGCGGCGTCATCGCCAAGGGCTACCATGCCGAGGTGGATGAGCTGCGCGCCATCCGCGACAACACCAAGGGCATTCTGGCCCAGTTGGAGACCCGGCTGCGGCAGGAGACCGGCATTCCGAAGCTGAAAATTGGCTACAACCACGTTTTCGGCTACTTCATCGAAGTCAGCAACAGCTACAAAAATATGGTGCCGGAGAGCTACATCCGCAAGCAGACCCTGACCACCGGCGAGCGGTACATCACGCAGGAACTCAAGGAGCTGGAAAGCAAAATTTTGGGTGCCCATGAGCGGCTCATCGCGCTGGAACACCGCCTGTTTGACGAGCTGCTGGAAAGCATCAGCGCTCAGCTCGACCGCATCCAGTGCACAGCCAATGCCGTTGCGGAGCTGGACGTGCTGGCAGCGCTGGCGCAGGTGGCGGCGGAAAACAACTACTGCCGCCCAACCGTGGACGACGGCGACGAACTGACCATCGTGGAGGGGCGTCATCCGGTGGTCGAGCAGATGCTGAAGGGGAGCCTTTTCGTCCCCAACGACACTGCCCTCAACTGCTCGACGGATCGCTGCCTCATCATCACCGGCCCCAACATGGCCGGTAAATCAACGTACATGCGCCAGAATGCGCTGATCGCTCTGATGGCGCAGATCGGCTCCTTCGTCCCGGCTAAGGAGTGCCGTGTGGGTGTGGTGGACGCCATCTTCACCCGCATCGGCGCGTCGGATGATCTGTCCGCCGGTCAGTCCACCTTCATGGTCGAGATGACCGAGGTGGCGGAAATTTTGAGGAACGCCACTGCCAAGAGCCTCGTCGTGCTGGACGAGATCGGCCGCGGCACCTCGACCTTCGACGGCATGAGCATCGCCCGCGCCGTGGTCGAACACATCACAGACCCGGCCAAGGGGCTGGGGTGCAAAACGCTCTTCGCCACCCATTACCACGAGCTGACTGACCTTGAAGGCACCATCGACGGGGTGAAGAACTACAACATCGCGGTCAAGAAGCGCGGCGAAGATATCACGTTCCTGCGCCGGATCGTTCGCGGCCCCGCCGATGACAGCTACGGCATCGAGGTGGCAAAGCTGGCTGGTCTGCCCGGCAGCGTGACCCGCCGCGCCCACGAGGTGCTGCGTGCACTGGAAGCCACGGCTCCCAAGAACAAGGTGGAGCAGATGGACTTCGACGCATTGCAGGAGTACACTTCGCCCGCCGTGCCCAGCGAGGTGCTGGAAAAGCTGGAAACGCTCGATGTGGAGACGCTGACGCCCATCGAGGCGCTCAATTTCCTGTACGAACTCAAAAAGACTTTGAAGGGCAGCCTGAACGGCTGAACCCGAACACGATAAAAAGGGGAGGGAGATCTTATGGCAGTCATTCACGTTTTGGACAAGCATACGGCGGAACTGATCGCCGCCGGTGAGGTCGTTGAGCGGCCCGCGTCGGTGGTCAAGGAGCTGCTGGAAAATGCCATCGATGCCGGTGCAGCGCAGATCACTGTGACCATCGAATCCGGCGGCGTCAAGCTGATCGAGATCAGCGACAACGGTTCCGGCATCGAGGCGGAGTACATCCCCACGGCTTTCATCCGCCACGCCACCAGTAAAATTCGGACGGAGGACGACTTAAACCATATCCATACCCTCGGTTTCCGCGGCGAAGCACTGGCTTCCATTGCCAGCGTGGCGCGGGTGGAGGTGCTGACCCGCACCGAGGCGGACGAATGCGCCTCGATCTACCGTATCGAGGGCGGTGATGCCGCCCCCATCGAGCCGGGTGCCCGCAGCGTCGGTACTACCATCCGGGTGAAGGACCTCTTCTATAACACCCCCGCCCGGATGAAGTTCCTGAAAAAGGATTCCAGCGAGGGCACCTTCGTGGCCGATACGGTCGCCCATGTGGCCCTCAGCCACCCGGAGGTCAGCTTCAAATTTGTCCGCGAGGGGAAACTGCAGTACGTCACCCCCGGTGACGGCCAGCTGCGCAGTGCGGCCTATGCCGTTCTGGGCCGGGAGTTCAGCCGTGACCTCATCGAGGTGGACAACCGGGAGGGCGTCTACCGGGTGTGGGGCCTCATCACCCAGCCCAAGAGCTGCCGCGCCAGCCGGAGTATGCAGTACTTCTATATCAATGGCCGCTATGTCCGCAACCGCACCATGATGGCGGGTATGGAAATGGCCTTCAAGGGCACCACGATGCAGGGCAAATTCCCCGGAGGAATCTTGCTTCTGGAAATGCCGTCGGACCTCGTGGATGTGAATGTTCACCCGGCCAAAACGGAAGTCCGCTTCGCCCGTGAAAACGATATTTTCGACCTCGTTTACCATGCGACCAAGCTCGCGCTGGCCCAGCCGGGTACCGGCGAGCGGCTGTTCACCTTCGACGAAGCCAAAAATGAGAAGAACAACGAAAAATCCAACAATTCGACAAACGACGATATTTTGGCGGAAAATGCTGTAAAGAAGAATAACTTTACAGGGCTTTCTGCCATCATTCCGGGCCAAGCAGAGCCCGGAACGCTGGAACATCACCACGAAACCGCCCCGGCAGCCCCTGCCGCGGCATCAACACCCACAATGGCTTCTCAGCCGACCCCGCCGGTGCGCCCGGCTGCGGTGGAAAGCCGCCCGGCCGCCGGGAACACTTCCGCTTCCGCCCCGGCTCATACATGGACAACGGTTGCATCCTCGGCTCCGCTGAACCCGGACGTCAGCCTCCACAGCCCGAAGCAGCCGGAAGAGGAAGCGCCGGCCTTGGAGAGCGCTCCGACCTTCCGTGCCGCTTCCAGCGAAGCGCAACTGGACATTGAGATGGAAGGCGAAGAGCCCGCCGCGCAGGATCACATGGCTGCGTGGACTCCGGCTCCGCAGCCGGAAGCGCCGACCGAAGGAGCCGCCGTGGAAGCCGATTCCTTTGGCGCGGCACCTGCCGGGACGCCGGAGCAGATGGGGTTCGATGTCCAAGAAGGGCCGGAAGCCCTCCGCTATGTGGGCGAACTGTTCAAGACCTATATCCTCGCCGAGCGGGGCGATGAGGTCTGCATCATTGATAAGCACGCCGCCCACGAGCGCCAGCTTTTTGAGAAGCTGGCCGCCAACTACGGCGATGTTCCCAGCCAGCTTCTGCTGGAGCCGGTGGTGGTGGAGCTGTCGGCGGAGGAGAAGACCGCCCTGCTGGCCAACACCGATCTGCTGGAAAGCACGGGCCTTGAGATCGACGATTTCGGCGGAAGCACGGTCCTTCTGCGTTCCGTTCCGGCGGATGTGGAGCAGGGCAGCGCGGAGGACCTGCTGGTGGAGCTGGCCGCAAAACTGGCCAAGGGCAGCCGCGACGCTCTGAACGAAAAGACCGAGTGGGTGCTCCACTCCATTTCCTGCCGCGCGGCCATCAAGGCGGGAGACCACACCTCCCCGCAGGAGCTGATGGCACTGGCCGAGAAAATTTTGTCCGGCGAAGTGCCGCCCTTCTGCCCCCATGGCCGCCCCTGCGTCCTCAAATTGACCCGAAAGGAGCTGGAAAAGCAGTTTGGCCGAATCGTTTGAGAAAAAGCATCCTGTCCTCGCGGTGGTCGGCCCCACGGCCACCGGCAAAACGGCGCTGGGCGTCGCGCTGGCTGAGCGGTTTGGCGGCGAGATCATCAGCGCGGATTCGATGCAGATCTATAAGGGCCTTGATGTCGGCACCGCCAAGGTGACCCCCGAAGAGACCCACGGCATCCCGCACTACGCAGTGGACCTTCTGGAACCGGACCAGACATTCAGCGTGGCGGACTTCACGGCGCTGGCGGCGAGGCTCGAAGCCGAACTCTCCGCCCGCAGCAAGCTGCCCATCTTGGTGGGCGGCACAGGGCTGTATATCCAGAGCTTTCTGTATGGGGTGCGGTTCACCGCAGAAAAAACGCCGGACGGGCTGCGGGAGCAGCTGGCTGCAGAACTGGCCGAAAAGGGCCCGGCTGCCATGTACGAGGAGCTGAAACAGGCCGACCCCGAAGCGGCTGCGGCCATCCACCCGAACAATCAGGTACGGGTGCTGCGTGCGCTGGAACACTACCGTGCCACCGGCAAAAAGCTGAGCGAACAAAAGGCAGGATCCCTCCCGCCGGAGCGGCCCTACCGCTCGCTGGTGCTGGGGCTGGATTTTCCGGACCGCGCCCAGCTTTACGCCCGTATCGACCGGCGAGTGGACAAGATGATGGAAGCCGGGCTGCTGCGGGAAGCACAGCTCGTTTATGCGAACCGGGACCGCTTCAAAACGGCGGCACAGGCCATCGGCTATAAGGAGTTCTTCCCTTACTTTGAGGGGGCGGCTGAACTGACGCCCTGTGTGGACAAGCTGAAACAGGCCTCCCGCAACTACGCCAAGCGCCAACTGACATGGTTCCGCCATATGGACGGCGTGGTCTGGCTGGATGCCTCTGGGCCGGACGCTGCCGCCCGCGCGGCGGCGCTGACCCAAGAATTTATCGCGAAAGGATGAGCAGGATGCAGGAAAAACGCGAATTGCCCGGTGCGCTGAAGACGCTGGCGGGTGTCGTGATCGTCTTTTTGCTGCTGACGACGGGATATGTGATCTATCAGGCGGGGCAGGTGCTGTTCCCGCCCAACACCTACGAGACCGCCCTTCTGGCCACGGTGGAGGACACTGTGGACGCCGAGGGCGTGCTCCTGTTCGACGAAAGCTACGTGGCAGGGGACGGCACGCTGGGGTATCTGGTGGCCGACGGTGAGCGCGTCTCGGCGGGCACAGCGGTGGCCGAAGTGTACAGCGATGCCTCTCAGGCTGCGCTGCGCCAGCAGCTGACTCAGTTGGGCGACCAGATCGACCTGCTGCAAAAATCCCAGAACACCACCTCTGCCCAGATGGAAACGCTGCGGAAAGACCGTTCCGCTGCGCTCTATAACTTGATGGATTCGCTGGACACCGCCGATTATGAGGATACGGACGCGGAAAAAGAGGACTACCTGCTGGCCCAGAACAAGCTCTGGGTCATCACCGGGGAAGTGTCGAGCTTCTCGGACCAGATCGCCGCGCTGGTGCAGCAGATGTCCAGCGTACAGGCCCAGCTTGGCGCTCCGACCCAGATCACGGCCCCGCAGACCGGCTATTTCATCCGCTCGTCCAGCTCCGGCCGCCTCAACGCGGGGATGGAGGATATCCTTGCCCTCGGCGCGGTGGACCTGAAGGCGTACATCGAGTCCTCGCCGGAGATCGCGCTGGACGGCTGCGCGGGGAAGATCGTCTCCGGCTTTACATGGTACTATGCGGGCATCTGCTCGGCCAAAGAGGGCCAGAAGCTGCTGGGCACAGACGGCAGACCGCTTCGCTCCGGTGTTGAGATCCGCTTCCCCGGTCAGGCCGAAACGCCCCTCAAAGCCACCCTCCAAGAGGTGAACATCGACGAAGAAAACGACCTGACCCGCTTTGTCCTCTCGTGCGAGGTCATCAACGGCGATGTGCTGCGGCTGAACAAGGCCAACGCACAGATCATCGTAGGGGAGAGCACCGGTCTGCGCATCCCGGCCTCCGCCGTCCATTACCTCAAGGACGACGGCTCCGAGGCCGAGGGACAGGGCGAAAATTACATCCCCGGCGTCTACGTCAAGTACGGCAACCTCGCCCGTTTCTGTAAGATCGACCCCGTGGACGCCGACCACCCGCAGGTGCAGGACGGCGATCATCTCATCGTTTTGCCCAGTGGAACGGCCGGTTCGGTCAGTCAGGTTCGCCTTTATGACGAGATTATCGTATCCGGACAAAATTTATACGATGGAAAACTTTTGTAGTTATTGACATCTGCGGCAAAAAATCCGATAATAGTAGAAGCTATTTGCATCTCTTTGCAAAATCAGCCGGGGCAGCGCAAGCCGCCCGAATGAAAGGAGCAGTTTCTATGTCTTTTGTGGATAGTCTGAAAAAAGGCCTTTTCGGCAGCGAGGACGAGTACGACGATCAGTACATCGACGACGGCCCCCAGATGGTGAACAACAACAACGGCCTTGGCATCGGTGCAGATGATGAGGACGAGGACCCTGCAGAGGGCGCCCCCAAGAAGAACAAGGTGGTCAACATCCATGCCACCACCCAGCTCAAGGTCGTTCTGGTCAAGCCGGAGCGCTTTGAGGATGCCAGCACCATTGCAGACCATTTGAACAACAAGCGCACCGTGGTGCTGAACCTTGAGTCCACCAATAAGGAAGTTTCCCGCCGTCTGGTCGATTTCCTCTCCGGCGTCGCTTACGCCAACAACGGCCAGATCAAGCGTGTGGCAAACAGCACCTTCATCATTACCCCCTACAACGTCGATATCATGGGCGACCTGCTGGACGAGCTGGAGAACAATGGCGCGTTCTATTGATTCTGCCCCAAAGGCCGTGCGGGGGTTCGTCCCCGTGCGCACCGATGAAGAACGATACCTCATGCGGCACATCGAGGAGCTTGCCCGCACGGCGGAAAGCCGCGGCATCCCGCGGTATTCCGGCTTTTTGAGCGACCGGGAGCAGGATCTTGCCAAGGCGGCGCTCAACCGCGCCGAGGTGCCGGAGGCCGACTATCATTTCGAGGGCGGCTGGCCCGGCGCGGAGCGCAAGCTGCTCTGCATCGAGCCGGAGGGCAGTTGGACGGACAGCCCGCTGTGCTGCGTCCGGCTGGACTGCCGGGCTCTGCCGGGGGCTGCACTGCCCACCCACCGGGACTACCTCGGCAGCCTGATGGGGCTGGAACTCAAGCGGGAGGCGCTGGGCGATATCGTCCTGCCGCCCGATGCGCCGGGTACAGCTTACGTCTTCGCGCTGGAACCGGCGGCGAAGCTCATCTGTCAGGAGCTGTGTCAGGCGGGCCGCACCGATCTTTCCACCACGCCCATGGAGCCGGATGCCCTTCCGGCGTTCCCACAGGCGGAGCGGACGCTGCAAACGGCGACCGTCTCCTCCCTGCGGCTGGATGCGGTGCTTGCGGCGATGCTCCGCTGCAGCCGCGGTGCGGCGGCGGAGCTGGTCACGGCCGGGCGGGTGGAGATCAACCATCTCCCTGCCGAGAGCGTCCATGCGCCCGTTTACGAGGGGGATGTCTTCACCGTGCGGGGCAAGGGCCGCTTCGGGCTGACGGCACTGCCCGGAAAAAGCAAAAAAGACCGATCAATCATCGAGTTTTTTCAGTATGAATGATAACAGGAGGAAACTACTATGCTGACCCCGCAGGACGTGCGCAGCGTTCAATTTGAAAAAAACCTCCGCGGCTATCGCACCGAAGATGTGGACCGCTTCTTGGACCGAGTCGAAGAGCAGCTCAAACAGGACGATACGCTGGCAGAGGAACTCCGCAAGCAGATCGCGGATCTGACGGCGGAGAACCAGCGTCTCCACAAAGAGATGGAGAACTATGAGGCGGACGGCGATATGCTCAAGAGCGCGCTCATCAACGCGCAGCGGATGGGCGAGAATGTCATCCGCGAGGCAAACCAGAAGTCCGAGGAGATCCTGCATCGCGCAAATCTGCGCGGTGATGATATTATCCGTGATGCCAACGAGCTGCTGCAGAAGGCCAGTGACCGCGCGGATGAGATCATCAACGAAGCAAACGAGAAAAAACTTGCGGAGGAGCGCGAGTATGACCGCGTTCGTCTGGAAGTGACCCGCTTCAAGTCCGATGTGCTGAACCTCTACCGCAGCCATGTGGAGTCCCTGAGCCGTCTGCCCGAATTCCAGAAGGAAGAGGCCGAGGCCGAGCCCGCCGTGGAAGAAAAGGCTGAGGAGACCGCTGCCGCTGCCCTGACCGAGGAGATCGAACAGGCCCAGCCGGAGGCGGAAGCTGCCCCCGCCGAGGAGGAAGCTGCCGAGGACGACAAGAGCGAGGACTTCTGGGAGAAGGACGAGAGCCAGCTCAAGATCAAGCTCGACCCGTCTCAGGCCCCTGTCGGCGCGGACGAGGAAGAGGAACCCGCAGAGCCGGACTACGCCGCGTTCAAGGGCGTCAAGTTCAGCGAGTGATCCCAAGCATTTTAGTAAATTAGAGGAGTGTGTAACCATTGGCTAAGAATAAGTCTCAGTACGACAGTACGTTGAATCTGCCCAAGACTCTGTTTGAGATGCGTGCAGGTCTGCCCAAGAAGGAGCCTGTGATGCTCAAGGACTGGGAGGACAACGACCTGTACAACAACCTCATCAAGCACAACGACGGCAAGCCCAAGTTTGTCCTGCACGACGGCCCTCCGTATGCAAACGGCAACATCCACATGGGCACGGCCCTGAACAAGATCATCAAGGATATCATCATCCGCGACAAGAACATGGAGGGCTATCAGGCTCCCTATGTGCCCGGCTTTGATACCCACGGTCTGCCCATCGAGCTGAAGGCTCTGTCCTCCGTTGGCGAGAAGAAGAAGGACATCTCCAAGCTGGAGCTGCGCCAGATCTGCGAAAAGTTCGCCACTGAGCACATCGACATCATGAGCGACCAGTTCAAGCGTCTGGGCGTCATCGGCGACTTCGAGCACCCCTACCTGACCCTGAAGCCGGAGTTCGAGGCACGCCAGATCGAGATCTTCGGCGAGATGGCCAAGAAGGGCTATATCTACAAGGGCCTGAAGCCCGTGTACTGGTGCCCGGACTGCCGCACCGCTCTGGCTGAGGCTGAGATCGAGTATGGCGAGGACGACTGCGATTCCATCTTCGTCCGCTTCCACGTCACGCAGGACCCCAACGGCGTGCTGGCAAAGCACGGCATCCCGATGGATAAGACCTACTTCGTGATCTGGACCACGACCACTTGGACCCTGCCCGCCAACGAGGCCATCTGCCTGAACGGTCAGTTCGAGTATTCCTTCGTCAAGATCGGCGAGGAGTATCACATCATGGCCACCGAGCTGGTCAAGAGCGTCATGGACGCTTGCCATATCACCGAGTATGAGGTGGTGGGCGAGCCGGTCAGCGGCGCAGAGTTCGAGCTGATGCGTTATCAGCACGTCTACCTGCCCAAGGAAGGCTGGGTCATCCTTGGCGACCACGTCACGCTGGAAAGCGGCTCCGGCTGCGTCCACACCGCTGGCGGCCACGGCGTCGATGACTTCAACGTCTGCCAGAAGTACTCGCAGGTGCCCATCACCGTCCCCGTGGACGATGGCGGCTACCTGACCGACCTCGCCGGCAAGTACGCCGGTCAGCGCGTCTGGGCGGCCAACAAGACCATTCTGGCCGACCTGACGGAGTCCGGTGCCGTCATGGGTCAGGTGCACATCAAGCACCAGTATCCGCACTGCTGGCGCTGCCACCACCCCATCATCTTCCGCGCCACCGAGCAGTGGTTCTGCTCCGTGGCCAAGTTCCGTGAGGATGTTTACAAGGCCATCGACACCGTGCAGTGGATGCCCGATTGGGGCCACGACCGCATGAAGGGCATGGTCCGCGACCGCAACGACTGGTGCATCAGCCGCCAGCGCACTTGGGGCGTGCCCATCCCGGCCTTCTACTGCAAGAAGTGCGGCGCTTACCACATCACCGATGCCACCATCAAGGCCGTCAGCGAGCTGTTCCGGAAGGAGGGCTCCGACGCTTGGTATAAGTACGAAGCCGAGCAGATCATCCCCGCAGGGGAAGTCTGCGAGAAGTGCGGCGCTTCCGAGTGGATGAAGGACACCGATATCATGGACGTCTGGTTCGATTCCGGTTCCACCCACGCCGCCGTTCTGGAGGAGCGCCCGGAGCTGAAGTTCCCGGCCGATATGTATATGGAGGGCGGCGACCAGTTCCGCGGCTGGTTCCAGTCCAGTCTGCTGACCAGCGTTGCCTCCAAGGGCTGCGCACCGTACAAGTCCGTTCTGTGCCACGGCTGGGTCGTGGACGAGCAGGGCAAGCAGATGCACAAGAGCGCCGGCAACGGCGTGGAGCCCAGCGAGATCATCAAG